>ENA-OWPA01000209-OWPA01000209.1-bioreactor-metagenome-genome-assembly--contig:-NODE-209-length-104915-cov-29.993733_pt1 | contig 104915 bp, 83 predicted proteins | sample MGYA00238139_ERZ651803 | MGnify/ENA primary metagenome ERZ651803 (study PRJEB26909, sample SAMN07631231) | bioreactor metagenome | isolation source: Switchgrass digestor | place: USA: Dartmouth... | reverse complement strand
CAAAGGATGGATGTATTGATTGTTATGTTCATTGAATCCTTTCGGAATAGCAATCACCCATTTCAGTCAGCTGAATTCAAACCGATTTTATATAGACATAAAAATTTTTAAAAAGAGGTCAAAGGGTATGATACATAAATTTTCAATGAAAGGCACAAATATAGTTGTAGATGTGAACAGTGGAGCTGTACATGTCTTTGATGATTTATCCTATGAAATTCTGGATTATTATAAAAAGTATGATAATGAAAAAATAATTGAAATGCTTTCCGACAGGTATGACAAGTTGGAAATAAAGGAAGCCCTGGAGGAAATCCAGAGCCTTGAAAAGGATGGGCAGTTATATTCGGAGGATATATATAAGGATCACCTTCCGGTCGGAGACGCAAAACCGGTGGTGAAGGCTTTATGCCTGCACATTTCCCACGACTGCAACTTAAGGTGCAAATATTGCTTTGCATCTACCGGTGATTTTGGCCGGCACCGTTCGGTAATGAGTCCGGAGGTGGGCAAAAAGGCCATTGACTTTTTGCTCAGGGAATCCGGCGGGAGAAGGAATCTCGAGGTGGATTTTTTTGGAGGAGAGCCGCTGCTCAATTTCGACACCGTCAAGGAAATTGTGAATTATGCTTTGGAAAAGGAAAAGGAGTACAATAAGCATTTCAGGTTTACAATAACCACCAATGCGGTGCTTCTTAATGAAGATCATAAGAAATTTATAAATGAGCATATGAGCAATGTGGTGCTCAGCATCGACGGAAGGCCGGAGGTAAACGACAGGATGCGCTTCCGGATAGACGGAACAGGGACCTATAAGGACATATTGCCGAAGATAAAGGATATGGCTGAATCGAGGAATCAGACCAATTACTATGTCCGGGGCACCTTTACCCGGGAAAACCTTGATTTTTCAAAAGATGTCATACATCTTGCAGATCAAGGCTTTAAGCAGATATCGGTGGAACCGGTGGTGGCAGCTAAGGACTCGGGCTATGACCTGAGGGAGGAGGACTTGCCGGTATTGTTTGAAGAGTATGAAAAGCTGGCTTATGAATATGTCAAGAGGCAGAAGGAAGGAAACGGTTTTAACTTCTTCCATTTCATGATCGATTTGAATCAGGGGCCGTGCATTGCAAAGAGGATTACGGGATGCGGAGCCGGACATGAATATCTTGCCATCACACCGGAAGGGGATATCTATCCCTGTCATCAGTTTGTGGGGATGGATGATTTCAAAATGGGAACAGTTATGGACGGAAAGCTGAATACCGACATTCAGAATTATTTCAGGAACTCAAATGTATACACCAAAAAAGAATGCATGCAGTGTTGGGCAAGATTTTACTGCAGCGGTGGATGTGCGGCCAATGAATATCAGTTTAACGGAGATATAAACGTACCCTATAAAGTAGGCTGTGAGCTGGAAAAGAAGAGAGTCGAATGCGCTCTTTGGATAAAAACCCAGGAATAGGATATATGGGCAGAGGTGGGGATTTCCCGCATCATAGGGCATTAAGCAGCAAAGGAAGGACAAGCCTGCCTGAAGACGGAGTAATAGTCAGGGGTTAAGAAAGAGAACCTATATGATAATAAGAGGTGTTCCATATGGCTCTTATCACATTGGCAGATGTAAAAAGAAATGATGAGGTAAAAACTTTCATGGAAATTGCGGACATGCAGCTTTCAGTGAAAGGTTATACCGAGCATTCTTTCAGGCATGTGGGTCTGGTATCGGGCACTGCAGGAAAGATAGCCGAAAATCTCGGTTTTGACGACAGGGATATAGAACTGGCCAGAATTGCCGGATACATGCACGACATAGGCAATGCAGTAAACAGGATGGATCATGCCCATACCGGAGCTATATTGGCTTACAATGTGCTCACCAAAATGGGCATGGATCACAGGGAAGCAGCAAAAATCATGATGGCCATCGGAAACCATGACGAAAACTCCGGAACGGCAGTGAGCAACATTTCGGCAGCATTGATTCTTGCCGATAAGTCTGATGTCCACAGGAGTCGGGTAAGAAACAGGGATTTTTCAACCTTTGATATTCATGACCGGGTAAATTATGCGGTTGAGTCTTCCCGAATAACTGTCGACAGCAAAGAAAAAATTGCGGCGCTGGAGCTGGAGATTGATACGAAAATAAGTCCGGTTATGGATTATTTCGAGATTTTTCTGGTCCGTATGACAATGTGCCGTAAAGCTGCGGAGTTTCTCGGACTGAAATTCCAACTGATAATCAATGGAACGCATTTGCTTTGAGACCTGTATATGGCATGGCTGTGCAAGGCAATTAGTATTGACTCACAAATTTTGTAGTTATATAATATCTTCATGCGGACAAGAATAAAAGGGGGAATTTTACAGATGAGTTCAAAAAACGGGGTTAAATTTTTCGCGGTTATTCTTATAATCGGAATTTTAACCTGGATAACTGTTACCGGGGATTTATTCGGTATAAAAATACCCGGGGCCAAAGACATCAGATTCGGTATTGATATTAACGGCGGTGTTGATGCAACGCTTTATGCAATAACCCAAGATGGAAAAGTACCTTCGGAAAAGGATTTGAATGCAGCTAAAGTTGTTATTGAAAGAAGACTTGACAATTTGAACATTCTCGACAGGGATGTCACTACCGACGTGGAAAGTGGCAGTATTATTTTGCGTATCCCCTGGAAGCAAGGAGAAACAGATTTCAATCCGCAGAAAGCTATAAGCGAAATTGGAGCGACTTCCCTTTTGACTTTTCAGGAAGTGGATGAAAGTAAAGTAGATGAACAAGGCAATTATCTTCCCACAGGAAAGATTGTTATAGAAGGCAATGATGTGGTTGATACCGGTGTTTATACGGATCCCAGGACCGGACAGGTGCAAGTCACGCTGAAACTGAGCAGCGAAGGCGCCAAGAAGTTTGCAGAAGCTACTGGAAGGCTTATAGGCAAGCCTATAGCAATATTCATGGATGACAAGCCCGTTCTGGACAGCAATGGAAGGGTAAACTCCCATGCCCCGATTGTAAGCACGCAGATCACTAACGGTGAAGCTGTTATCACCGGGCAGAGGGATGCAAAAGAAGCCGGTGAACTGGCCGGTATCATCAAATCCGGTGCACTTCCATTCAAGCTGGAGGCAAAGAGCACCAACTCCATAAGCCCTACCCTTGGTAAGGGAGCGCTTGCGGTAATGCTGAGAGCCGGAGCAATTGCGTTCGTTTTGGTATGCCTGTTTATGATATTGTACTATAGGCTGCCTGGAGCGCTGGCTTGCATAGCGCTTTTAGGACAGGTGGTAGGACAGATTCTGGCTATATCCTGGCCGGGCATAACCCTTACTCTTCCTGGTATGGCCGGTGTCATACTCTCCATAGGAATGGGTGTGGATGCCAATATTATTACCAGTGAAAGAATCAAAGAGGAACTTAAAACCGGAAAGACACTGAAAGCCGCTATAGATGCTGGATTCGACAGAGCCTTTTCAGCAGTGTTTGACGGTAACATAACCGTTCTCATATCAGCCATAGTTCTGTATATTTTTGGTTCAGGAGCCATGCTCTCCTTTGCTTATTCACTGGGTACAGGAGTTTTGCTGAACTTCCTGTGCGGTGTGACGGCTTCAAGGATAATGATAAAGGCTTCTTCCGAAGCAAAGTTTGGCAAAAAGCATTGGCTTTATGGTGTTAAAGAAGTTAAGGAGGGAGCATGACATGTTTGATATTATAAAAAATAAGCGGTATTTTTTCGCCCTGTCAATTGTATTGCTGCTGGTAGGCTTGGCATTCTATTTTGTAAACGGCATAAGGCTGGACATCCAGTTTCAGGGTGGTACCATCATTCAAATGGAAATAGGCGACGAGGATATTGATCTGGAGAAAGCTGCAAATATTGCAGAGGCAACAGTTAACAAGGAAGTTGATGCCCAGAAGTCACAAACCATTGATGTGGAAGCTGGCGATAAGATGATAAACATGCTCGTCCTCAACATATCCAATGCGGAGGATACCCTTACGGCTGAAGAGCAGACCAAACTGATAGATGCCATGAGAAAGGAATTCAATTTGCCTGAAAACGCTGAAATCAGCGTTAACAGTGTTGAGCCTTTCATAGGTAAGGAAATGCTGTCTAGGGGAATAAGAGCAGTAGTATGGGCAAGCTTGTTGATAGTGCTGTATATCTGGTGGAGATTCAGATCGATGGGACTATCTGCAGGTTTGATGGCTATTGTAGCATTGCTGCATGACGCTTTGATCGTATTTGCAACTTATATTGTTTTCAAGATACCTTTGGATGATGGCTTTATAGCTGTTATTCTAACCATACTGGGTTATTCGATAAACGATACAATAGTAATTTACGACAGAATAAGGGAAAATATGAAGACCATGAGAAAGGTGCCCATCGGAGAGGTGGTAAACAGGAGCATACTGCAATCCATGTCAAGGTCAATAAACACCAGTGTGGCAACTTTCATGAGCATGGTTGTCGTATATATTTTCGCTGTTGTATATAATATCGAGTCTGTAAGAGACTTTTCACTTCCCCTTTTAACCGGTATCATCAGCGGATGCTATTCTACGATATTTATAGCCGGTCCGTTGTGGGTGCTCTGGAAGGAGTACCAAACTAAAAGGAAAGTAGCTTAAAACCGGCAAAAGCCTAAAGAAGCACAAAGAAATGTAAGCTGTGGAGAAACAGCAGCAACTTAAACAGCGGATATATTATAGGTAAGGAATATTAAATAATAAAAGATATTAATAAACGATAGGTTTATTAGTAAGAATACAGATTAATGAGGATGTTGAAAATCAAACATCCTCTTTTTTGCTGCATTAAGTTTAAGATAAAAAAAAGACCTGTTATTAAACAGGTTGTAATCAGCCTTTATTGCAGAATACAAAATCCAGTAATAAACTACCTATTATCACTTCTGCAAGTATTGTAAAGCTGGCTTTTATTACAGAATTAGAAACATACTCTATATAAGGATCATAGTTAAATGCGGTGTGGTTTAACAGAAGCAGTAATGTGCCAGCTGCCAGCACAACCAATGCCAAAATCGTCCCTGCTTTAAGTACTCTTTTTGTATTTTTATCCAGCTTGCTAAAGGCTGACTGTATCTTCTCTAAATTTTTAGTCTTATCTGTCTGCACCTATAGGACACCCCCGAATCTGAAAATTTAACTATTATATGTTAACATAATGTAACTAATGCATCAATGCAAAAAGATTACCATTTTACCGGAGTTCAGGTGTTTTCAGCCTGTCTTGACACTATGAAAGCCATAGGAAGTAAATATGAGCCTGCGTATTGCCCCAGAAATGTCAATACAGACCGTATATTTCCCGGAAAATGACTGTATAAGCTTTAAGTAAATAGATTATGCAAATATAGCAACTGATCCATACCATCGACAGTGAAAATTTCATTTACAAAATTCTTAATTATTGAAACACTTTGACATAACCCTACAAAGAATTTGTAAAGATACCTATGTAATATGTCGAAACGGATAAAACTCCGGTTATTTGGCTCGATTTTTTTTTATGTAAAATACAAAGGCAATGGTATATAATTATAATTATAAAAGAAAAGGGGGTATTTCAACATGATAAACAGACGTCTTGAAAAATCATTGGAGCTTTCTATGAATGACGGCCTATCAGGCGATTGTGCACCAATCAAACTGGAGTACTACATATTGGAGAATGAAATATCCGACATGGATGAACTGACAGGGAAAATTGCATACGGCATAGAAATCGTGAAGAAAGTAGATGGCAAGAATGATGAAGTAAGCACTGTCAAGAATTTATCATGTTGTAAAGAAAGCGTGATTCGAATTTTGGACAAGCTGGCATGTAATACAGTAACGCCTGTCGGGATGCCATATGTACTGGATGACATGCTGGGTGTTTTAATATAGTAGAAAAAGCAGGCATATAACCTGCTTTTTTTATGCGCTCAAATCGGTATATCCAGAGGATGTCGAAAAGCAATCCCTTCTACCATATGTATAAAAATGTAAAAAACAAGGAAAGATAGTAGAGGGTTATTATACACAGCAGCATATCCAGCAAAATTTACATGATACAATAAGCAAAAAAAATTATTATTTATGAAGGGAAAATATAAGTTAATGTAGAATATAAAATAAAAGCGGCGGAACCCGTAAGCGTGAATTAACCCAAAGCATACAGACATTTTGCATTTCATCTCTTATTTATTGTGAGATGTTTTTTTGTTTTAAGAAATGCTTTGTTTTCATGCGGAGGTTTTGTGCCGTCGGGAAGATAGGCTTTTAGCCCTAGAAACCTTAATCAATTTAATAAAAAAGAAGGAATATTCACAAATATGTCGAACAAGTATTTATTAACTAGAACCCGATTACAATCAAATGTAATTAAAAAGGGTAGTGAAAGGTAAGAGATGTATAATAGCTATCCGGAGGAAGTAATCGAAGAAGTTAGAATTAGCAACGATATAGTTGATGTTGTCTCTGAGTATGTAAAGCTCGAAAGGAAGGGAAAGGATTATTTTGGCTTATGTCCGTTCCACAAGGAAAAGACGCCATCTTTTAGTGTAGTGCCTGCAAAGCAGATATTTTACTGCTTTGGTTGTGGCAAAGGTGGAAATGTAATAAATTTTGTAATGAATGTGGAGAATTTGAGCTTTATAGATGCAGTCAGACTTCTAGCGGACAGGGCCAGAATTCAGTTGCCCGAAGGAGGGGATGAGGAAGAGCTAGAGAGGGCAAAATTAAGGAAGGAAATTATAAAGATCAATACTGATGCGGCACGTTTTTTCTTTAACAATTTAGGAAATAATGAGAAAGCAGTGTCATACCTTAAAAATAGAGGTATAAATGAAAGGACAATAAAAAGGTTTGGCCTTGGCTATTCCGGAGAGGAATGGGATTCACTGCTAAAATATCTCGTATCCAAAGGTTATAAGGAATCTGATATATTAAAAAGCGGCCTGATATTGCAGAGTAAAAAAGGTGGGTTTTATGACCGTTTCAGAGGGAGGATAATGTTCCCTATATTTGATCTAAGAGGGAATGTTATTGGCTTTGGAGGAAGAGTAACGGATTCGTCCCTGCCTAAGTACATGAATTCTCCTGAAACGCTGGTTTATAACAAAGGCAGAAATTTATATTCGCTAAATTTTGCCAAAAACTCGGGTGAAAAAAGGATTATCATTGTTGAAGGTTATATGGATGTAATATCCCTGCATCAGAGTGGAATAATAAATACTGTGGCATCATTGGGAACAGCATTGACTGAAAGTCAGGGAAGATTGCTCAAGAAGTATGCTGAAGAAGTAGTGATTTCCTACGATTCAGATACGGCAGGACAAGCAGCAACAATGAGAGGCCTGGATTTGCTCAGCAATATAGGATGTAATGTCAAGGTTCTGCTTTTACCTCAGGGCAAGGACCCTGATGAGTATATCAGGAAAAATGGAGTCGATGGCTTTAGGAAACTGGTTGACAATGCTGTTTCGTTGATAGAATACAAGATTAAGATTTTAAAGAATCAGATAGATACCAGTACCACAGAAGGAAAGATCAGCTTTTTGAATAAAGCGGCATCTCTTTTGTCCAAGATAGATAACAGTGTGGAATTAGAGATGTATGTAAAAAAGATTGCAAAGGATTATGGAATAAGTGAAGAATCCTTGTTTGCTGAAATTTCAAAAAAAACTAAAGCAAAAGGCGGCTTTAGAAAAGTAGTTGTAAATAGTGGTGTTTTTGAAAACAGGCCTGTCAAGGAAGGGAGTAGTAAAAAGGACGATAAATTGGTTCATGATGAACAGTTCGTATTGGCACTTATGTGCCTGGATAACTCTCTTTATAAGTTGGTAAAAGACAGGCTGACTGTTGATGATTTTACTGATGAAAATAACATTAAAGTAGCAAAAATAGTATTTGAAAAGCTAGAAAGCAACAAAGGAATAGTTTCTGCCGAATTATTCAACCTGCTGGATGAAACTACGGCCAATGTTTTTTCCAGGCTGATCAATGAAGAATGCCACTGTGATGACAATAAAAGTGCAATAATGGAGAAAATAAGGAGTATTAAGCTTTACAAGATAGAAAGAAGGCAGAAGGAAATTCTCGATATATTAAAAAATGATAAAAGTTTAGATGAAGGAGATGTTGAAAGATTAAAAATAGAGTTGAATTCATTAGTAATGAAGAGAAAAAGCATATAGAGATATACTTCCATAAGAAGGGGGGGAGCTTATGAAAATGACCAATGAGAACAGAAAAGCAGTGCTTAAGGATCTGATACAAAGAGGCAAGGCAAAGGGCATGCTGACATATAAAGAAATTATGGATGCCTTTGAAGAGATAGAGATTGAGCCGGAGCAGATCGAAAAAGTTTATGAGACAGTGGAAAATATGGGAATTGACGTTGTAGGGGACATAGAGTCTGAAATGGAGGATATACAGCTTACAGAGGAGGATCTCGACTTATCTATCCCCGAAGGCATAAGCATTGATGACCCTGTCCGTATGTATTTGAAGGAAATAGGAAAAGTACCTCTGCTTTCGGCTGAGGAAGAAATAGAACTGGCAAAAAGAATGGAAAAAGGAGATAAGGAAGCCAAGAAGAGGCTCGCAGAAGCGAATCTCAGGCTTGTTGTCAGCATAGCCAAAAGATATGTAGGTAGAGGCATGCTTTTTCTTGATTTGATCCAGGAAGGAAATTTAGGTTTAATCAAAGCTGTAGAAAAGTTTGATTATGAAAAAGGATTTAAATTCAGTACTTATGCTACATGGTGGATCAGGCAGGCAATCACAAGGGCAATAGCAGATCAGGCCCGTACAATTAGGATACCTGTTCACATGGTAGAAACAATAAACAAGCTCATAAGGGTTTCAAGGCAGCTCCTTCAGGAACTGGGAAGAGAACCTATGCCTGAAGAAATTGCAAAGGAAATGAATATGCCTGTTGAAAAGGTAAGGGAGATAATGAAAATATCCCAGGAACCTGTTTCCCTTGAAACTCCTATAGGTGAAGAAGAAGACAGCCATCTGGGTGATTTTATACCCGATGATGACGCCCAGGCACCAGCGGAAGCAGCGGCTTTTACCCTGCTTAAGGAGCAGCTGATAGATGTTCTCGATACCTTGACACCCCGGGAGGAAAAGGTTTTGAGGCTGAGATTCGGCTTGGATGACGGCCGGGCCAGAACCTTGGAAGAAGTGGGTAAGGAGTTTAATGTTACCAGAGAGAGAATAAGGCAGATAGAAGCCAAAGCTTTAAGAAAGCTGAGGCATCCCAGCAGAAGTAAAAAATTAAAGGATTATCTTGATTAAAAAACTCGATATAAAATCGAGTTTTTTTTGTGTAAAATTATAACATGGATAAAGAAAGCGGCTGTTGGCAAACTAACTAATAGCATCGGTCTACATTTGGTTGACCGTAAAAAGCAAAATAATCGGGAGGAAAACAAGATGCCTATTGATGAAACCAACAGGAATGAAATAGAGATCACGACCTATGACAGGCTTTTGAGAGCATGGGAAAATTCAATGGAACTGGTAAGAGACTATGAAATGTACTCCAAAAGGATAGAAGATGAAAAGGTAAAGGAAGTATTCAAGCAGTTTGCAGAAACTGAGGGGATGCATGCTTCTAAATTGAGGGAGCTTCTTCTGGAGTATAAAAAGCGCAATCAGAATTAATTCGGAATAAGCCTGAAGAGTAGAAAATAAAAGCCTTAATTCATGTAAGAGCGTGAAATATAGCAACTAGGAGATAATTTTGAATAAATGACTCAAAAGGCGAAAAAAAATATTGACCAGGTGCCGGAGCGTAAGTATAATATTATTTGTGTTCGCGAGAAACAAGGTTTCCGGCACTAATTAAATATTCCTCAATAGCTCAGTCGGTAGAGCATGCGGCTGTTAACCGCAGGGTCGTAGGTTCGAGTCCTACTTGAGGAGCCATATACATACAAAATAGCTTAAACCTAGGGAAGGTTTAAGCTATTTTATTTTATTTGAAAAAGCCCATGGATTAAAATCAAATTCTTAAAATTCTTGTTCAAATTCTTATTTAAAGCCAAGCCATTATTATTCAAAGCCGGATTGGCCGGCCTCATGATGTATTTTTTTCTTGTTGGGTAATACTGGAAGATGAATAAAAATGAAGCAAGATAATGCTTCTTGATGAGAATGGTGCTTTTATTTATAATTTACTAAGAAGAATTTTTGTAATTTACTTTTTGTAAATTTAGCGATAAGAATAGAAAATAAATAAAAAATATAAATTATGAAAAATAAAATTACAAGGTAAGGGCAGGTATGGTATGTTAAATCAATTTTCAAGAACAGAAATATTATTTGGAAAAGAGGCAATGAAAAAGCTGGAGCTGGCAACGGTTGCAGTCTTTGGTATAGGCGGAGTTGGAGGCTATACGGTGGAGGCTCTTGTCAGAAGCGGAGTGGGCAATTTTGTGCTTGTGGATGATGATAAGGTATGCCTTACCAATTTAAACCGACAGATCATTGCCACGAGAAAAACAATAGGACAGTATAAAGTAGATGTTATGAAAGAAAGAATTTTGGATATAAATCCGAAAGCAAATGTTACTGTACATCGGTGCTTTTTCCTTCCGGAGAACTCCGACCAATTTGATTTTGCATCCTACAGCTATATTGTAGATGCCATTGATACGGTGACGGCAAAGATTGAACTGGTTATGAAAGCCAAGGAATTCGGAGTGCCGATTATCAGTGCCATGGGTGCCGGCAACAAGATTGACCCCACCCAGCTCAAGGTTGCGGACATATACAAGACATCCGTTTGCCCGCTTGCAAGGGTCATGAGATATGAACTCAGAAAGCGGGGAATAAAGAATTTAAAAGTGGTTTATTCAACAGAAGAACCCAGAAAGCCTGTTGAAGATATAGCCATCAGTTGCAGAACAAATTGTGTATGCCCGCCCGGGACGGAAAGAAAATGTACGGACAGAAGAAACATACCGGGAAGCACGTCCTTTGTTCCATCAGTTGCAGGTCTTATAATTGCCGGTGAAGTTATCAAAGATATAATAGGAGACATAAATGGATAAAAGCTTCTGAGAGGTTAAATAAAAAAATTCCGGTATTTAGCCGGAATTTTTTTATTTCTGATGAATACAAACTTCTTTGTTGACGGTGGAGCTGAAAAATGATACAATCAGTTTATTGATTTAGTAATTTAGTAATTTAGTAATTTAGTAATTTACTAATTTAGTAATTTACTAAAAAATGAAGGTATGGAGGTAAATATAAAATGAAAATACCAACCACTTTAAAGCATAAACCGGTTATTGTATGCGAAAATTATGAAAATGTTGACGGAAGATATGCCTACAATTCAGATGCAAAAGGGCTTTCCCTGGGGCTTGCACAGTGGAACGACCGGGGCAAAGTGGATATTTCGGCAAAAGTCTGGAGATACACAGGTGAAAAATGGTCAAGGCAATCAGAAGAATTGCCCCTTCACCGGGTGCTTGATTTGGCAATCCTTGTATGCAGGGCAAAGCTGCATTTTCAGGATGCTTATCGGTATGAAAAACTGTACAACCCCGAAAAACCTGTTATAGACAGAGTTGGGTTGCAGGGAGATGCCATGACGGTAGCCATATGCACTGATAATGAAAAAATTGATGAGGACATTAAGTTGTTTAACCAGGTCTTAAGCGAGGACGGCGAACTTATTGGAGAAAGGCTTCGCACTCTGTCAAGGATATTAAAGGAAATGGGATATTGATATTTAAATAAAGGATATTTCCCTATGTTAAAAATCCCTCTTTACAGGCAAAATAGAAGCTGTGAGGTAGATTTTTCGGAAGCAATCTTGACAAAAATGAAAATGTTCATTAGAATATTATTAGCACTCATTTACAGTGAGTGCTAATAAAGTGTTTTAAAATTCCTTTAGTTAATGGGGTATTATTAATAGCGATTTTCAGCGTTATTAATACTTATCTGTTAAGTAAAGGAGTCTTAAAGCGCTTTTTAACAATAAAATACAATATATGAAGAAGTGGTTGTGAATACTGTTGGGATGAAGGAGTGGATGGCGCAATGGCAAGCAGATTCGAAACAAGGCTTATGGGTTCTGACAGGCATTCTTACAAAGAACTTTTCAAAAGATTCCCAGGTAATCCGATCCTTTCAGCCAAAAATTGGCCTTATGCGGCCAACACGGTATTTAATCCCGCAGCCACCATGTATAACGGCAAAGTTTTACTGCTGATAAGAGTCGAAGACAGAAGGGGTTTTTCTCATCTGACAAAGGCAATCAGCGATGATGGTATAAGCAACTGGATAATTGATGACAAACCTACTTTGGAGGCAGAGCCTGAAAAATTTCCCGAGGAAGAATGGGGAGTTGAAGACCCGAGAATTACATGGATTGAAGAATTGGGGAAATTTGCTGTTGTATATACTGCCTATTCCAAAGGAGGACCGCTGGTATCTTTGGCGCTTACGGAGGATTTTGAAAACTTTGAGAAACTTGGAGCCATTATGCCTCCCGAGGACAAGGATGCGGCATTGTTCCCCAGGAGGATTAACGGAAAATGGGTTCTTATACACAGACCCATTTCAATTCATCATGGACCGGGAGCACATATATGGATTTCCCGTTCCGATGACCTCAAATATTGGGGTGATCATCAGATATTAATCAGAGCCAGAAAAGGCGGATGGTGGGATGCCAACAAAGTGGGACTGAATTGCCCGCCACTTGAGACTCCTGACGGATGGCTTATATTATACCATGGAGTAAGACAGACCGCATCCGGATCCATTTACAGGCTTGGACTTGCACTTTTAGACCTTGAGAATCCTTCGAAAGTTTTGCGCAGAAGTGATGAATGGGTATTTGGACCGCAGGAGTTTTATGAAAGAGAAGGAGACGTTGATGATGTGGTGTTCCCCTGCGGATGGGTTTATAATGAAAAGACAGGGGAAATTAAAATATATTATGGTGCCGCTGATACTTGCATTGCAATGGCAACGACAAATATTAGCGATTTGCTTGATTATATAAAAAGATGTCCTGAACCAAAATAGTTTTTAGATTTTAAATTTTGCAAAAAACATCTGAAACAACACAACAGGAAAAGGAGGAATGAACGTGAAGGCATTATTTTTAGCAGGTGGTTTAGGAACTCGTTTAAGACCCATTACCAATGATTTGCCCAAGCCAATGGTGCCCATTATGGGAAAGCCACTGTTGGAAAGAAATATAGAAAAGCTAAAAAGCTATGGAATTGATGAGGTTGTATTGAGTACATGCTATAAGCCACATAAAATTGACAAATATTTCGGAGACGGGAAAAAATTCGGTGTTAAAATAAGCTACATAACAGAGGATAAGCCTTTGGGGACTGCAGGAGCCATAAAAAACGCAGAGGAGCTTTTAAGTGACACGTTCCTGGTGTTTAACGCCGATATATTGAGCGATATAGACATAGCTAACATGATACGTTTCCACAAGGAAAAAGGGGCACTTGCAACCATTGCCGTAACCAAGGTTGACAATCCGTCGGCGTATGGAGTCATTGAACATGACGATGATAATTTTATTACGGCCTTTAAAGAAAAGCCTCAGCCTCATGAGAGCAAATCCAATTTAATTAATGCAGGAGTATATATCTTTGAAAAGGAACTTTTAAACCATATTCCTCGCGGAAGGGCTGTGTCCATTGAAAGAGAAACCTATCCTTTGCTGCTTGAAAAAGGATACAAGATGGCAGTGTACAATAAATGCGGCTACTGGCTTGATTTGGGCACGCCGGGAAAATATCTTAAGGTACACAAGGACATACTCAAAGGTCTTGTACCAATTGGAAATTATGATTTCGGACAGAACCGCACATACATCAGCAAAAGTGCTAAAATTGACCGGAGCGCAAAAATAAGAGGGCCGGTATACATTGGTGAAAATGTTGTAATCGGCCCCTCGGCGGTGATAGGTCCTAATGCGGTTTTATTCGATGACGCTGTTGTCGGAATGGGAGCAAAGGTTGTGGACAGCGTGGTTTGGGACAATGTTAATGTGGAGAGAGGAGCAACGGTTGTAAATTCTGTAATTATGTCAAATTGCAGGGTTGATGAAGACAGTGAAAAATACAATTCCGTTTTGACAGAAAATTTCAGCGAGCCGATAGCGGTATAAAAAGCGAAAGTTTTTTGAGTGAGGCAGTTTAAACAGGCAGCTGATAAGTAAGTTGTATAATATAGTGTTGTATAATAGTTGTATAATAAATAATATGTGTGAATATATGTGAGCTGTGGCGTATTTGAGCGGCAGTGTGTTTGGCAACAATATATAGGAGGTTTTGAAATGGCTTCGAACAGAATTCGGAATGTAGCGTTTCTGAGTACTTATCCGCCAAGGGAGTGCGGACTTGCAACTTTTACCGATGATTTGGTAAGGGAGCTGGACAAGGTTGAACTTATAAACAACCCAAAAGTTATTGCTGTAAGTGATAATGATTACAGTTACGGCAGCAGGGTGATTATGGAGCTTAAGCAGCACGAAAGGGAAAGCTATACAAAGATTGCTGAAGAGATTAACAACTCGGATATTGAACTTCTTGTTATAGAGCATGAGTACGGTATATTCGGAGGAGAAGACGGGGAATATATTCTGGATCTTGCGGAAAAAATTCAAATTCCCTTTATTCTCACGGTGCATACCGTACTTCCCAGTCCCAAGGAAAAACAAAAGAAAATACTTGAAATGCTGGGAGAAAAGAGCGCAAGGGTAGTTACCATGGCTAAAAATACGATACCTATACTTGAAAAAGTATATGGTATTGACCCGGCAAAGATTGAAGTAATACACCATGGTGTACCGTATAAAATTCTTGAACCCAGAGAAAAGCTAAAGAAAAAATTCGGGCTTGAAAACCGCACTGTAATAAGTACTTTTGGGCTGATAAGTCCGGGCAAAGGTTTGGAATACGGAATTGAAGCTGTTGCAAAGCTGGCAAAGAAGTACAAAGATATTGTTTACCTGATTCTTGGACAGACACATCCTTGTGTAAAAAGGGAGTTTGGCGAGGTTTACAGGGAAAAACTTGTGCAAATGGTTGAAGAACTTGGTGTAAAAGAGCATGTATGGTTTGTAGACAAATATCTTACCAGGGATGAAATTATGAACTATTTGCAGCTATCGGATATCTACATGACGCCGTATCTCGGAAAAGACCAGGCGGTAAGCGGTACTTTGGCTTATGCGGTAGGATACGGCAGAGTAATTATATCTACTCCGTACAGCTATGCCAAGGAAATGCTCGCAGAGGGAAGAGGACTTTTGGCAGAGTTTGAGGATGCAGATTCTTTGGCAAAACATATTGAATATGTTCTGGACAATCCCGAGGCAAAGAAAGAGATGGAGAGGCGAACATTAAGTCTTGGAAGAACCATGATGTGGGAAAATGTGGCAAGTTGCTATTCCAGGCTTTTTATCGACACTCTTGAAGAAACAAAGCTCTCGGGGAGTATGATAGGATGATTATAAAGGACGACCACATTTTCCGAATGACCGATGATACGGGTATGTTACAGCACTCCAAGTACTCCCTTCCGGACCCGAATCACGGGTATACAACGGATGACAATGCCAGAGCCCTGATTATGGCGTTGATGTTATATAAAAAGTATGGTGAGAAAAAGTATCTTGATCTTGTTTACAGATATTCATCTTTCTTATTGAATGCACAGAATGAAAAGGGCAAGTTCAAAAACTTCATGGGATATGACCGAAAATGGCTTGAAGACGAGGGTTCGGAAGACTGCTTCGGGAGATGCCTGTGGGCGATTGGATTTGCTCTTTCCGGTGATTTTACCCCCAGAGGGGTTAAACATGCTCTCCTGGAAATTTTCAATAAAGCTATGCCCCATGCGGCAAATCTTAGTTATCTGAGGGGAAAAGCATATTCTGCAATAGGTCTTTCGTTTTTTGACGGTGATGATTCAAAAGAACTTGTTTTCAGCATAGCCCAATCTCTCTGCTGCCAATATGATGAACACAAAGACGGAGAATGGAAATGGTTTGAAGATGTTGTGTCATATTGCAACAGCGTTCTTCCGTGGTCTCTTCTTACAGCCTACAAAGTTACAGGAGAAAAAAGGTTTCTTGAAACGGCTGAGGAAAGTCTGGACTTCCTTGGGAAAATAACTTTCAAGGACGGATATTTCAAACCTGTCGGATGCAATGGGTGGTTTAAAAAAGGTAAAGAGCAGGCTGAATTTGATGAACAGCCGGTCGAGGCCTGCGAAGCTGTTTTAACCTATTTAGAGGCTTTTGAATTAACGGGAAAGACAAAGTATCTGGAAAAAGCAAAGATATGCAATGCATGGTATTCGGGAATGAATTCCAAAGGAATACCTCTTGTTGATCCTGAGACGGGAGGCTGCTATGACGGCCTTACCCAAAAAGGAGTTAATCTGAATATGGGCGCGGAAAGCCTGGTATCTTACATAATATCATACTTGAAAATGTCTGAAATCAAATCTTTATAGTCAAATCTGTCAATAAAAAAGAATATTCTTTTAAGCAGCCTTTATATAGCTTTGATGCACATAGGTCATTTTAGAGACAAGATAGGCTTCTTTGATTAGTCACAGTAATCGGAGGTGTTTATCATGTTGTATCCGTATAAAATGACGCCTGTGTACAAGGACTATATATGGGGTGGACACAATCTCAAAAGGTTGGGAAAACCTGTAGTTGAGGGACGAGTGGCGGAAAGTTGGGAACTTTCTGCCATACCTGGAAGCGAAACCAAAATTTCCAACGGTGTTTTACAAGGTCAGAGTATTGTTGATGTAATAAAAAAATACGGAAGAAAGAAAATTCTTGGCGATAAATTTGCTGCTGCACCGATGAATACAGGATTCCCGCTTCTTTTGAAGTTCATTGACGCAAACGACCGCCTGTCCATTCAGGTTCATCCTGACAATGAATATGCAAAAGAACACGAACACGGTGTGGGTAAAACCGAAATGTGGTACATAGTAGACGCCAAATCGGGAGCGACGGTTATTCACGGATTTGCCGAAAGCTGTCAAAGCCCTGTAAAAATTCGTGAATCTATTTTAAAAGGCGAACACAGTGGATTGTATAGAGAAATCCAGGTAAAAAAAGGCGATGTGGTTTTTGTACCGGCGGGTACCGTGCACGCATTAAATGACGGTCTGGTAGTTGCTGAAATACAGCAAAATTCAGATCTTACATACAGGATTTTTGACTATGACAGGACTGATTCCTATGGAAACAAAAGACCTCTTCATGTGAATAAAGCACTGGATGTGCTTTCTTTTCAAAATTCCAAAGCTTTGTATAAAGGAATTACCGTATACCGTGATAATGGAATAGAAACAAAGTATCTTGCCATAAGTGAATATTTCTGTGTAAAAGAAATAAAGAGTGAGGGTGGAACCCTTGAATTAAATCCGAAAGGTACTTTTTCCGCATTTATGTTTTTGGATGGTGAAGCCCAAATAATATATGATGAGGAGAAATTGAAGATTAGTGCAATGGAAACAGTTTTTATTCCCGCGTATATGGGCAAGTATAAAATCCGTGGTTCATTTTTGGCGCTTCATGTTTACGTGGCGGATTCTGCGTTGAAAGTTTATGATTCTTTAAGAAATAAAGGCTTTTCCCATGAAGAAATAATTGAAAATGCAGCAGGGGCGGAAAATCTCAAATTTCCTCTTAGAGTTGTAATATGAAATTTTTTGCATATAAAAAATTTTTTTTTTGTTTAGCTTCAGGTTTAGAAGGGTATATTAAGTTGAATAGAGAATAATTAGTACTATTGGCAAAAAAAATTGTGGCATAAGAGGTGCAAAATGCTTTTAGTATTAATAACGGCGATTGGAGTTGGCGGAGCGACTGTTATTGGGGCATTGATTGGATTTATGTTTCGCAATATATCACAAAAATACAACAATGCCATATTGGGATTTGCAGCCGGAGTTATGCTGGCGGCTGCGGTAATCGGTCTTATTATACCCTCCGCGGAGATGACCGGACGGTCAGGAATTTGGATGACAGTTCTGGGCATTTTTTTTGGAGCGATATTTTTAAATTTCATGGACAAATTAACCCCGCATTTGCACAATTTGTCCGGAATTGACGTCGAAAAACATGCGCATAACGAATCGCTGGACAAAGTCCTGCTGTTTGTGTTTGCAATTGCAATTCACAATTTCCCGGAAGGGTTGGCGGCAGGCGTCGGATTTGGAAGCGAAGATATAGGCAATGCGTTGATGGTTGCCATCGGTATTGCATTGCAAAACATACCCGAGGGCATGGTGATTATTTCGCCAATGATTCTTGTAGGAATCAGCAAAAGACGGGCGCTTTTAATCGGTTCCGCCACAGGATTGGTGGAAGTAATAGGAACGTTTATCGGTTATTTTGGTTCTTCAATTTCAGAGAAAATACTGCCTTTTGCTCTGGCTTTTGCCGGCGGTACGATGCTTTACGTCATCAGTGATGAAATGATTCCTGACACGCACAGCCATGGATATGAAAGACTGGCTACATACTCCTTGCTGATCGGGTTTACGGTTATGTTGGTATTGGATATGTTTATCGGATGAATAAGGACAGATAAGACAATGCGATAATTTGATGTAGATATTTGTAATTAAATTCGATATATTTAATATATTTTTTTGGATATATTTTATGGCTGCTTTGCATTACGAAGCTAAAATTGTCCAAAAATATAATTAACATACCTGATACCCGAGAAAAGGAGAGATTAATATGTATGAAATGAAACCGGAATACTTTACGGGAATTGATTTTATCGACAAGGAACATGCCAGGCTTTTCGCTATTGCCGATGAAGCTTACCAATTACTGAAAAATGAGTTTATTCCGGACAAATATGACCATATCATGAACTTGGTTAATGAGCTTAAAGATTATACCCAATATCATTTCAAGCATGAAGAAGAGTATATGGAAAGTATTGGGTACAAAAGGCTGCTTTCCCAGAAAGTTGCCCACGAAGATTTTATACAGAAAATAAATGAGTATACTCCGGATGTTATTGATGAAAATCAGAAAGAGACTCTTTTGGAACTATTGGATTTTTTAGCCACATGGCTTGTGGAGCATATATATAAACAGGATAAATTGATTGCAGAGTGATTTTACTAAAAAGGAGAGACAAAAATGAATCAAAAAGCTTTATGGAATTTATCTTATGGGGTCTATATTGTATCTGTCTGGGACGGAGAGCGTCCGACAGGATGTGTGGTCAACAGTGCCATGCAGATTACGGCGGAACCTGCAACGGTTGCAATAAGTGTTCATCATGACAACTATACAAACGGATGCATTGAAAAGACAGGCAGGTTTGCAATTACCGTGCTGTCTGAAAAGACGGAACCTTCAATTATAGGAACTTTTGGATTCCAGACAGGCAAAGAAATTAACAAGTTTGATTCTGTAAAGTATGATTTAAAAAACGATATGCCAATTGTAAAGGATGGGTGTGCTTATCTTGTCTGCGAAGTGATTAACAAGATGGAAACAAGCACCCATACTGTTTTTTTGGGAAAAGTACTGGATGCAGATTTTATTTCCGACGAAGAACCCATGACTTATTCCTATTATCATAAGGTAATAAAAGGAAAAAGTCCCAAGAATGCTCCGACATATATCGGAGTGGAGAATGAAACAGAGGAAAACAAACTAAAGGAAAAAAGAGCAAAATATGTGTGCAGTATATGTGGATATGAATATACAGGGGATATACCTTTTGAGGACTTGCCGGAAGATTATGTCTGTCCTGTATGCGGACAGCCTAAATCGGTATTTGTAAAGAAAGAATAAGGCATAATATTTTATGGGTGTTTTAATCAAAATGAATTTGGGAAATAATCAAATATTCATATGTAATTTCAAAAATATAAACCGAAAACGTAACGGGAAAGAATAGGAGAGTGAAGAAAGTGCAGAAATTTGAAACAATGGATGGAAATCAGGCGGCTGCGTATGCATCTTACGCTTTTACGGATGTTGCAACAATATATCCGATAACGCCGTCATCGCCCATGGCGGAAACTGTGGATGAATGGGCAGCCCATGGAAAGAAAAACATTTTCGGACAGCCGGTCAGAGTTGTGCAGATGCAGTCCGAGGCAGGTGCCGCCGGTGCAATGCACGGTTCTCTTGCGGCAGGGGCATTGACGACCACTTATACTGCTTCCCAGGGGCTTTTGCTGATGATCCCGAACCTGTACAAAATGGCGGGAGAGCTTTTGCCCGGAGTATTGCATGTTTCGGCGAGAGCAATTGCAACCCATGCTTTGTCCATATTTGGCGACCACCAGGATGTAATGGCTTGTCGTCAGACCGGAGTTGCACTCCTTGCATCATCCAATGTTCAGGAAGCGGCAGACTTGGGATATGTTGCGCATCTTTCGGCCATTAAATCCCGGGTTCCGTTTATCCATTTCTTTGACGGTTTCAGAACTTCCCATGAATATCAGAAGATTGGACTGATTGAATACGATGAACTTGCAAAGCTTGTCGACCATAATGCAATAAAAGAATTCAGGGACAGGGCTTTAAATCCTGAACATCCTGTTGCCAGAGGAACGGCGCAAAATCCGGATATTTATTTCCAGGGAAGAGAAGTACAGAATAAATTCTATGACAACGTTCCCGATATTGTTGCAGGCTATATGCAGGAAATAAAAAGGATTACAGGCCGCGAATACCGCCCGTTTGATTATTACGGGGCAAAAGATGCGGAATATGTGATTGTGGCAATGGGTTCCGTTTGCGATACCATTGATGAAACCATTGACTACCTTATGGCGAAGGGAGAAAAGGTAGGTTCTGTAAGAGTACACCTTTACAGGCCTTTCTCCGAAAAGTACTTCTTTGACGTAATTCCAAAAACGGTGAAGAAAATTGCAGTGCTTGACAGGACTAAAGAACCCGGAGCACCGGGAGAGCCTTTGTACCTTGATGTTTCAAAAATGTATCTGTCAAAAGAAAACAGGCCGGTTATCGTAGGCGGAAGATATGGACTCGGTTCGAAGGATACCAGACCGTCCCAAATCATATCAGTATTTGAGAATTTGAAGCAGGATGAGCCGAAAAACAACTTTACAATTGGAATTGTCGATGATGTGACCAATTTGTCTCTTCCGGAAGGGGACATAATTGAGACCACACCTCAGGGGACAATAAGCTGCAAATTCTGGGGCTTGGGTTCCGACGGTACGGTTGGAGCAAACAAGTCTGCGATAAAGATAATAGGAGACAATACAGACCTGTATGTACAAGGTTATTTCTCCTATGACAGTAAAAAGTCAGGTGGAACTACCATTTCCCACTTAAGATTCGGTCCGAAGCCTCTGCGTTCCCCATATCTTGTGTATAACGCTGATTATATCGCCTGCCACAACAAGTCCTTCATATACAATTATGATATTTTAAAAGGGCTTAAAAAGGGAGGTACTTTCGTACTTAACTGTCCGTGGAGCGAAGAGGAGCTGGACAAACATCTTCCCGCGTCAATGAAGAGATATATTGCAAACAACAACATCAAGTTTTATATAATAGATGCTTTAAAAATTGCTTCCGACATTGGACTTGGCAACAGAATCAACATGGTTATGCAATCGGCGTTTTTCAAACTGGCAAATATAATCCCTATTGAGGATGCCGTAAAATATCTTAAAGATTCAATTGAAAAAACTTACGGCAAAAAAGGCCACAAGATAGTTGAGATGAACAATGCCGCTGTTGACAAGGGACAGGAAGCATTAATAAAGGTGAATGTGCCTGAGTCATGGAAAAATGCTGTTGATGAGGAAGTGCCGGTTAAGAAGGAAGAACCGGAGTTTGTGAAAAAGATTCAAAGAGTAATGGCCAGAAATGAAGGCGATGAACTGCCTGTAAGCGCATTTTTGGGAATGGAGGACGGCACACATCCGTTGGGTACCACGGCTTATGAAAAGCGTGGAATTGCTCCAATGATCCCCGAATGGCAGATTGACAAATGTATCCAGTGCGGACAGTGCTCCTTTGTATGTCCTCACAGTACAATCCGGTTGTTCCTGCTCAATGATGAAGAGCTAAGCCGGGCACCGGAAACCTTTACAACCAAAAAAGCTATCGGAAAAGGATTTGAAAACTTGCATTTCCGCGTACAAGTTTCTCCCCTTGACTGTACCGGATGTGGTAATTGTGCCGATGTTTGTCCTACAAAGGAAAAGGCATTGATCATGAAGCCTGCGGAAGAGCAAATAGAAAAACAGGCCGACAACTGGGAGTTTGCGATGACTGTCACCCAGAAGGACAATTTGTTGGACCGCAATACTTTGAAAGGAAGCCAGCTTGTAAGGCCGCTTTTGGAGTTTAACGGAGCTTGTCCGGGATGCGGTGAGACACCGTATGTAAGACTTCTTACCCAGCTTTTCGGCGAGAGAATGATGATTGCCAACGCAACCGGATGTTCATCCATATGGGGAGCAAGTTCTCCATCCATAGCTTATACCACCAATGCGGAGGGCAAAGGACCGGCATGGGCAAACTCTCTGTTTGAGGATAATGCGGAGTTCGGCTTTGGAATGTATTTGGCGGTCAAGCAGATAAGGGAGAGACTTGCCGACCTTATGCAAATGGCTGTAAATTCGGATATTGATGAAAAGGTTAAAAATGCCTTCAGAGAATGGCTGGACAACAAAGATGAGGCTGAAGGTTCAAAGACAGCTACAAAGCATATATTTGAGGCGTTGAAAGACTATGATTACAAAGGAAACCGCATAATTGAGGAGATAATGGAAAAGAAGGATTATCTCATCAAGAAGTCCATCTGGATGATAGGTGGAGACGGATGGGCTTATGACATCGGCTATGGAGGACTGGATCAGGTTCTTTCCTCCGGCGAGGATGTGAATATACTTGTATTGGATACGGAAGTTTACTCCAATACCGGCGGTCAGTCTTCAAAAGCAACTCCGACAGCGGCTGTTGCAAAGTTTGCGGCTGCAGGTAAGAGGGTAAGGAAAAAAGATCTGGGACTTATGGCTATGAGTTATGGTTATGTCTATGTGGCTCAGATAGCCATGGGCGCAAATATGAATCAGACCATAAAAGCCATGGTGGAGGCGGAAAGCTACAAAGGACCGTCACTTATAATTGCGTATTCGCCATGTATAAGCCATGGTATCAAAACGGGTATGGGCACGAGCATATTTGAAGAAAAGCGCGCTGTTGAAGCTGGTTACTGGCATTTGTACAGATACAACCCGATGCTTAAAGAGCAAGGCAAGAATCCGTTTATTCTGGAGTCGAAAGAACCGACCACTCCTTACAAGGAGTTCCTCAAGGGAGAAATCAGATATTCACAGCTTGCGAATGTATTCCCGGATGTGGCGGGAGAAATGTTTGACGCTGCGGAAAGGGATGCAAGAGAACGTTATGAGACTTACAAGAGACTGGCAGAACAGAAATATTCGTAACAGGTAGCATGCAAAAGGGCTGCTGCACTAAGAAATTGGTGCAACAGCCCTTTTTGTCAGTCTTGTGTCAGGACGGTGTTTGCCTTGGGATTTGTTCTTATTTTTGATTTGAATCGGCATATTCCTTGGCGTTTTCCACTTGAATTTCACTGGGAATGGGAACCCCTGACTCGGGTTTTTTCTTTTCGATGTTTGCCCAGGCCGCTGTGTTGTGCTTTTCAATTGGTACTGCCATGTTTTTTTGTTTATAATTGTTTTTTGACATCTTATCACTCCAAACAAGACTTTTATATTGTTGTGTTGATGTTATTTTATATCACGGAAGATTTATTATACTGTTCATTATTTACAGGTATTATTTGGGAGTTTGCTGCGGTAAATTTGTTTTTTTGCTTTTTTTCCGGTGTGAGATTTCTTCTCTTTTTTATAGTTTTATTTTCATTTATTTTGACTTTTTTGCCTGACTTAATTTCTGGTATTGTTATAGTTTTTTTAGAAAAAAAGATTAAAGAATTGAATGTACAGTTTACATATGATAAAATTGGTATTATTTTATTTAAATAAATAATATATAAAAGGAGAGAAATGAGATGAGTTTTTTTAGGGGGAGGCTAATATCTTTAGCGCTTGTACTTGCAATTATAATGCAATTATTTGCAAACTTTGCTTTTGCAGAGCCGACCGAAAAGAACACTATATTTTTCAGAGACATATCAGGACACTGGGCGGAAGAATCAATCAAGTACCTGGCAGAACGTGGCTTGGTAAAAGGCTATTTGACTGACAACGGATACATAATTAAACCTGATACGTACATAACAAGAGCTGAATATCTTACCGTTCTTTTAAATACAAAACCGAATCTCAAGGTTGTAAGTGATAAAGTAAAATTATTTGTTGACGTAAAAGATAATGATTGGTACAAAGAAGTGGTTGATAAAGCATCAAGTAATGGAATTCTCGAAGGATATCCCGATGGAAGTTTCAAGCCTAATAATCCGATTACCAGGGCAGAAATTTCTGCGTTAATGGTAAAAATCAACAATTGGAACGAAAAGGATATTACTGAGGATGCTGATGTGTTTTCTGATGTTCAAAAGAATTCATGGTACTATGCAGCTGTTTTAACGTGTAAGTTAAAGAAGATAATAAATGGATATCCGGATGGCACTTTCAAACCGGGAAACTATGCATCAAGAGCGGAAGCTTTTGCTTTGCTTGCAAATTATGTCAGGAATTTTATTGACAAGGATTTGGATGAAGAGCCTGAAAAAACTCCCGGTACAACTCATGACGTGGTTTCACCGACTCCAAACCCTGGCACACCGTCTTTACCATCTTCCGGTTCCGGTTCAACAATTGAAAAAGGGCCGTTTAAAGGTAAAACAGTTGATGACTTTTTATACGTATCCGGCGGAGACTTTAAAATTTTGAATGAAGAACAGAAAAAGATCACCTTTGAAGGTTTGGTTGACAAGGAAAATGTAAAAAAGATGTACTACAATGTGGAATACTATGGATTCGACACGGATACGCCCAAAATGGAAAAAAACAATATTACAGACGGATTAATTATAGCAGGGCCTGATGAAGAAAACAAAGGAACATTTAATGAAAATCAAATCCCGTACAGTTGGGTACTTAAAGATTTTGAAGTTAATAAGAGCTATTTTAAGATTTACATTAAACTGGTGATAGAAGACGAATACGGAAATAAACTTACTAAAATTTTGGCAATTATAAATGATAAGGATTCTGACGGGGATGGATTGTCAGACTATGAAGAGGTGTACATATATAATACAAATCCGTTGAATTCCGATACAGATGGGGATAAACTTTCAGACTATGAAGAAATTAATATTTATGGAACAGATCCGTTAAATTCAGATACAGATGAAGATGGTTTGACGGATTATGAGGAAATGAAAGCATGGGTTATTTTAGAATTAGGTACAATAGTATCAATTTTTTATAATGCTCCCGAATACGAAGATATGGGAACTGAAGGCGTGGAGCTGGCAGCTGAAAAATTCGGCTATAAAGAAGAGCAGATAATTTTGGGATTGGATCCATTAAATCCTGATACGGACGGAGACGGACTTCCTGATGGCTATGAATTCAGGATATTGGGAACTGATCCGACACGCAAAGTAACTTATGGTGCGAATGTGCCGGATGTTGATCTTGACATGGATAAAGACGGGCTTTCAAACTGGGATGAATTTTTATATGGAACGGATCCATGGTTAAAAGATACAGATGGGGACGGCATTAGTGATTACGATGAGATTCGTACTTATAAAACAGATCCATTAAATCCTGATACAGACGGAGACGGGCTTGAAGATGGATTGGAACTGGAGCAGGGTTTTGATCCTCTAAAGTCTGATACCGGTAACAGTGGTGTTTTGGATTCAGAAAAATTTGTCAGCATGAATTTGTCCGAAGAAACTCTAAGTGACGTTTTGACTCCTGAAAACAGAGCAATTCCTTCAATAAAAAGTGTTCGGCGTACCTGATTTTGATATTAATACTACTGTGGAAAATGCGTCTGAGCATGAGAGTGTTAAAAACATTGTTGGCGTGGTGGGATTTCCTATAGACATAAAAACTGATGAGGATTTTGAAAGTGCGCAGATAAGTTTTAAAATAAGTGAAGAAGTTTTAAAAACTACTGATATAAACAATTTAGTGATTTTTTATTATGATGAGGAAAATGACACTATTAAGTTTTTAGAAACGGAAATGGATGAGGAAACAAATACGATAAAAACAACGGTTGATCATTTTAGTATTTATGGTGTTATAGATATAGTAAGGTTTGCACAGAGTTGGGGTATAAAAGACATTTTGGATAAACTTTTAAACCCTGGTGGAGAAACCATACCGCCTGTTGCTGAAATAGGACAGGCAGATATAGTTTTTGTTATTGATACGACCGGTTCGATGGGCTCAGTAATTAATAATGTGAAAAACAATATTACAAACTTTGCCAACACATTAATGGAAAATAATGTAGATGTGAGATTGGGGTTAATAGATTACAAGGATTTAGAAGAAGATGGCATGGATTCTACTAAAAACCTTGGATGGTTTGACAATGTAAGTGATTTTATTGCAAGTGTAAACAATATGAGGGCAACCGGAGGAGGAGATGCTCCTGAATCTACCGTGGATGCATTGGAAGAAGCAAGAAGAATGGATTTCAGGCCCGGTGTAAATAAATTTATTATGCTTTTTACTGACGTGTCATATAAAGAATCTACAAGATTTGAAGATGTTCAGTCAATGAAGACAGTGATAGAAAAGTTAAAAGAAGATAAAATTGTCGTATCAGCAATTGTACCTTCCGGTTATGAGTCATTGTATAGGAATTTGTATACTGAAACAGGCGGTGTTTACGCAAATATAACACAAGCTTTTTCTTCCGCGCTCCAATCGCTTATTAGCAACATAGCCAGTGTAACCCATGGTGACGGTGTCTGGATAAGGTTATCCAACGGAATGTTAAAAAAACTGGAAGGAGTTTCGAGCAAAGAAGAATTGCTTGAGATGGCATCGGGAGGATACCTTTCTGTCGGCGATTTGTTTTTTGAAGAAGTTACGGTAGATTTTTTCGGATTGAAAGTAAAAACTTTCAGGGAAGCTTTTAACAAAAATGCCGTGGATGTCAGAATAACTCCCACAAGTGGATATTCAGGGGGTATGTATACAGTTGATGCGGTAGCTACAATTGTAACAAAACAGCAGGTGGATAAAGCGGTATTGTTATTCAGGCTGTTAAACGGAAACTGGATGCAATATAATGCCGGTCTTGATTCGAAATTTATTATGAGTAAGTATAATTTTAAATTGCCTGAAGAATATCCGGAACGCTTGAATGATTTGTTTATTGGATACAGAACCAGTTTAAATATTCTGGATTCGGGATTAAGGGAGTTTAAAGTTGTTTTGTTTGACAAAGAAGGCAGGATAATTGTTGAGTCAGCAGTAAATAAAGTAAAGGTGGAAAGTTCAATCAAGTGGACAGGGGATTTATCACCGCTGGAAACAGTAATCGGCACCAAAAACTTTTCCATAGCTCAAAATGCCAATCTTCTGGCCGGTGAAAAAATTGCTTTGTTTTTACGTAAAGATGGCGAACAGTTTCCGGTAATGGTTGATTCGTCCGAACAAAAATACAAACGCGAGCAAAATAACTATAATTTCAGTTTCGTATCAAATGATTGGGATGCTGTAAATAAGAGGCCTAAATATACTAATGGTGTATATTGGATATCTGTACATATAACGGATGGGAGTGGCAAATCTCTTATTAAGTCTGATGAGAGAAAGATAAAAATAAATAACATTTGGATTTCTGAATACTACAATAGCGGACAAAACAAGGATATTTATGATATTAAAAAGAGATTGAATGAATTGGGATATTTTGGCCAGAATAATTTGCAGTTGACTGTCAATACAGTATTTGATTATAATACTTCTTTTGCTGTCAGTGAATTTAAGAGAGTTAATCGTATAAATGACAACGGAATATTTAAAGGTGTTGTATGTGACCAAACATGGAATGTACTGTTTTCAGATTCTGCATTAAGGAATGATAAGTCGCCTTCTGCAGGTTCCGGTGAATGGAATTTCCAGAGCCTGAAAGAAAGACTGAGATTTTTGTCCGCGGCAGAATTGGAAAAGGAAATTTCAGATGCCAGCAAGGAAAAAAGGTCCTTGTCTCCAAGTGCTGAGCTGACTAAAAGATTGAATCTCATTAATTCAAGAATAGCGAATGACTGGGTATCCAATGGCGTAACCAAAACAAGATTTGCCAAAAGGTATCTTGACCAGTGTGCAAAAAACGGCATAACACCACCTGCCGAGTATAACACTGAGGCTAAGGTTATTAAAGCATTGACATGGAATGATGAGAAAATTGAGAAGCTGTATAGAAATTCATTGCAATTCCAAAATCTGGATATTGATCCAAGGCTGCTTCTGGCGATAATAATTCAGGAGGGTACAGGAAGTTTTAATACAAATCCGGAGGTAAAGGACAGTAATGGCGGACATTATATCCAGCCGGATTTTGAAAAAGATTTGAAAGCTGCATTGGACAATCAATTTTTGAGAAAAGCAAATGCATATAGGTACTATGGGGAGCAGTTCTCTGAATTTGTAAGTGGTTTAAAGGTTTCACAGCCTAATTTAACCAGCGGAAAAGGTAATTTGTATCAATTCCTAAATTATGCTACAATGGCGGCAACGGTTGATCTCAATACTAATGAAATAATTGAGCTTAAACCCCATGGAGTATATGCAACTCATGATGGCTGGTGGAAAAATGTAGAAGCTGTTTTCAATTCATTGGTGGACAACAATGGAGAGAAACCTGCTGAAAAGTATTCGAATTTGTTTAAGAGCTCAAAAAAGGTACCTTTAAAAAGTGGCTATTCAAAACCGACAGTTGTGTTTAAATTGGAGTGGATAAATGAAGTAATATACAATAGCAAGACCGAGAAATATGACCCGGGTTATACAATTAAAGCGACACTGGCTTCACAGACTACACCGGAGGAACCAAAGCCGACGGAGAATGTATTCCCTCTGAAATATGGTGATACCAGTGCCGTAAAAGGTAGCTACATCAAAGAAGTTCATGATTTACTTAGCAAAAACCTTGGAAGCGGTCTGGAATATCTTAAAATTGCAGATGGTGATGCGGGTTATGGAAAAAACTATGGACCAAAAACTACAGCTTTGGTGAAATTATATCAGAGTCAAAACGGTGCCGCAGTTAACGGGCAAATAGATGAAGCTACTCTGAATAAGCTGAGGAAAGGTGAATGGAAAGTTGTAGCACCCAGTGAAGGAAAATATGTAATAAAGGGTTCTTATCAGGATTCTTACTTTGAACTTGTTGTTGATAAAGCTCCTGATATTTCTGATACCGGAGACTTTAGCTTAAAGCTGAAAAGACTGGTGGAAGAATATACCGATTTTAATATTAACGGGGTTAAAGTTAAATTGCCTTACTATCAGACTGTGGGCACACGTTATGGAGGTAAATCAACACCGGAACAGATAAGAAATTTCATACTTGGAAAAACAACAGATCCGTCCAAATTCCAGAGTGTTGCAGATGACCCTGAAAACAGGCATAAAGTTGGAGTTGACTGTTCGGGACTGGTAGCTTATGTGCTTAATGAAGCAACAGAAGGAGCGATTCACAAAACCCACGGGCAAACCGGTTATGCAAATGGAATTAGTGCGCCAGCCCTCACAAACACTAAACTTGGACAGAAAATAACCAGGGCGAAAGATATTGTTCCGGGAGCTATAATGAATACTGATGACGGCGGTCATGTTATCGTAATATATGAAGTTGTAAAAACAAACGGAAAAGTTACTCAAATAAAATATGCACATTCTAATGGCAAACACGGGCCTCATAAAGGATACATTGACATAGGAGATGAAAATCAGGACTTGGACGGAAGTGCACAAACGTGGCATGATATTTCATATACGGACCAAAAAGCTAAAGAGCTTTATACCTATACCATTTTGCGTAATGAAATCATAGAATATTTGAAAAAATAAAACTATTGTGGAACTAAAATAAGAGAGCACTTAACTAAAAACTGTGATAGTGCTCTCTTATTTGTATTTTTATATTTTCCGATTAGTTCTTCTAATCTATTGAATAATTGTTTTTATAGCCTTATAATTAATTGTGGTAGCTTTTATTACGTAATGTAGTATGGCTTCATTATTCATTGATATATATAAAAATACTTGCACAGTTTTTAGGTTGTGCGGTAGAACGGGGGAAAAAGAAAATGCCGATTACTGAATTTTTGGAACGCAATGCTGCGTTGTACGGTAGTGAAAAGTGCCTGACGGAGATAAATCTTGACCTTCAGGAGAGTCATAATGTCATATGGCGTGAGTATGAACTCATCGAAAACAATCCGGCAGGGGAATATCGCAGAGATATGACCTGGAAGGTTTTTGACGAAAAAGCAAATCGGTTTGCAAATCTCTTGATTAAAAGAGGAATCAAAAAGGGCGACAAGGTGGCTATACTTTTAATGAACTGTTTGGAATGGCTGCCTATTTATTTTGGGATATTGAAGGCGGGTGCTGTCGCAGTACCGTTGAATTTCCGCTATACAGCCGAGGAAATAAAATACTGTCTTGAGTTGTCCGATTCCATAGCATTGGTTTTTGGTCCTGAATTTATCGGTCGCATAGAGAATATTTACGACCAGATAATACCCAAAATAAAATTATTGTTGTTTGCCGGAGAAAACCGTCCTTCCTTTGCCGAAAGTTATGACCGTCTGACGGCAAATTGTCCTTCCGAAGCACCAAAGGTTGAAATTACCGATGATGACGATGCGGCAATATATTTTTCATCAGGAACCACAGGATTTCCAAAGGCAATTTTGCATGCCCACAGAAGCCTTGTGTCGGCTTGCTATACGGAGCAGAAACATCATGGCCAGACACGGGAGGATAATTTTTTGTGTATTCCGCCCCTTTATCATACCGGTGCGAAAATGCACTGGTTCGGAAGTTTGCTGTCAGGCAGCAAAGCAGTATTGCTAAGGGGTATTAAGCCGGAATGGATATTAAGGACGGTTTCAGAAGAGAAAATTACAATTGTATGGCTTCTTGTCCCGTGGGCCCAGGATATCCTGGATGCCATTGAAAGAGGAGACGTAAAACTGGAAGATTATGACCTTTCCCAGTGGAGACTTATGCATATCGGTGCACAGCCGGTGCCTCCCAGCTTGATTCGTCGCTGGAAAAAGTACTTCCCGCATCATCTTTACGATACCAACTACGGCTTGAGTGAGTCTGCGGGACCGGGATGTGTGCATCTGGGTGTGGAGAATATTCACAAAGTAGGTGCCATAGGCTTGCCGGGTTATAATTGGGAGGCTAAAATTGTGGATGAAAACGGATGCCCTGTAAAACAGGGAGAAGTAGGTGAACTGGCTGTCAAAGGTCCCGGTGTGATGAAGTGCTATTACAAAGATCCGGAGGCTACTGCCGCAGTGCTGAAAGACGGCTGGCTTTTAACCGGTGACATGGCGAGAATGGATGAAGATGGATTCATTTATCTGGTGGACCGCAAGAAAGACGTAATTATCAGCGGAGGAGAAAATATATATCCTGTGCAGATTGAGGATTTCCTAAGGTCGCATGAGGCAATCAAGGATGCGGCGGTAATTGGACTTCCGGACAAGCGCCTTGGTGAAATAGCGGCCGCCATTATAGAATTGAAACCGGGCTTTGAGTGCACTGAAGAGGAAATAAACAAATTCTGTCTCGTACTGCCGCGTTACAAACGACCTCGTAAAATTATTTTTGACAAAGTACCGAGAAATCCAACAGGAAAGATTGAAAAGCCGCGTTTGAGGGAAAAATATGGTGTGGTAGCTTTGGTGGAAGCAGAAACAATAAGCTGATAATGCCCCTTACGTTTTATATACAGTGTTAACAGTATTATTTTTATAATTCATTATTCATTCGGAATGGCTTTGGCCGATTTGTGGGCAAAGCCATTCTTGTTTCTGAAAATGAAAGTCAAAATGAATCTTTAAGGGGATAAAAGATAAAAAAACAGATTTAAATAGAAATATGAAGATATTTTGAGATTGATAAAGAAAATATCGCTATATTATTGTTGATAAAAATTAAAAGTCAAAGAAAGTCAAAGTCGAAAGTTGCCAATGTGACTGGAAAATTGTATAAATAATATAGAAAGATGATTAAACGTCAAGAAACAATATCAAAAAATTCAGGAGGTGTTGTTTATGTTCGGCATAGTACCTTTTGGAAGAAGAGGAATGGGTGTTAGCAGAAGAGGCAGAGATCTTTTTGATATTGACAGCTTTTTTGACGACTTTTTCGATGACCGCTTCTTTCCCGCATTCTATGGCGGCAATCAGATAAAAGTTGATATAAGAGAAAATGATAAAGAATATATACTTGAGGCTGATATACCCGGAGTAGATAAAGAAAACATCACTGTTGAAGTTAACGGTGATGTACTTACAATAAGTGCAAAATGGGATGAACAGACGGAAATAAAGAAAGAAAACTACTTAAGAAGAGAAAGAAGGGCAAGTTCAATGTCAAGGTCCTTTACTCTTGAGAATGTTGACAGTGACAGAATTACTGCAAAACACGAAAACGGAGTGCTGACACTGATATTGCCGAAGAAAGAACCCCGCTCAAGAGGAAGAAGAATCAATATTTCTTAATATAAAATAATATTAAAAAAGAATAATGAAATGATACGGCTCCCTTATGCACGGGGAGCTTTTTTGATTTTAAAAACAGGTTATGTAATAGGATTAAGCATCGAAAAGGAAAATAAAAATAGGCTTTAAGGAGTATTGACAAAACTTCAATAAATAAATATAATGATACTAACATAATGATAATATCAAAACACAAATTTCAAGTTCGGGGTGAAACAATGAGCGAAAGTAAGAAGGTTAACAAACAAGGACTTACTGAAGAGGAATTTTTGGCATCTTATGATGCGAGCAAGTATGAAAGGCCGTCAGTTACGGTGGATATGCTGATTTTTACGGTTACCAATGAAAAGAAGGAAAATTACAGGAAGCTTCCGGAAAAGGTTTTAAGACTGCTTATGATTAAAAGGGCGGATCATCCGTATATAGGACAATGGGCTCTTCCGGGCGGTTTTATAAAAATGGATGAGAGCCTGGAAGAGGGAGCTTTGAGGGAGCTGAAAGAAGAGACAAATATTGACAATATATATATGGAGCAGCTTTATACCTGGGGAGATGTAAACAGGGATCCGCGTACAAGGATAATAAGTGTTTCGTATATGGCATTGGTGGACAGTTCCAATCTGAATATTAAAGCCAGTGATGACGCCGACGATGCAAAGTGGTTTACCGTATCATGCAATTTATATCAGGAACAAAAAACGTTAACGGAAAAGGGATATATTCTTCAGCGCTTGTATAACCTGAGGCTGTCCGATGAAGAAGACAATCTTTCGGCAGTTATAAAGGTTGTAAAAACCGTTGAGGGCAGAGTGTCCAGAGTGGAGAGGGAAATTGTTGAGTCACACGGTATTGCGTTTGACCATGCAAAGATTATAGAGTACGCCGTCGAAAGGCTGCGCAATAAAATTGAGTATACGGATATTGCTTTTAACCTTATGCCGGAGAGGTTTACTTTGACGGAACTTCAGCAGGTGTACGAGGTTATTCTGGGTAGGGAGCTGTTAAAAGCCAATTTCAGAAGAAAAATAGCCAATATGGTAATTGAGACGAATGAGTACACCAAAGATGCGGGACACAGGCCTTCCAAACTGTTCCGATTCAATCCGAATTGGAATGATATTTCCGAATAGCATTGTGTTTTTTTGACTGAAAGATAGCTGTCAATTTTTTTTAAAAATTTGTCATTGACTATTTGGTCTATTTGTTATAGACTAATAATGTGAAGTCTATAATGAATAGACCAAGGAGGTACAATAATGAGTAAATTATTTCTCTCCGTTTTAAATATGAGCTTTACAGCAAGCTATGTAATTCTGTGCGTGATACTTGTCAGGCTGTTACTTAAAAAAGCTCCAAAATTCATATCCTATGCTTTGTGGGGAGTTGTTGCCTTCCGCTTAATAGTTCCGTTTTCTTTTGAAAGCATGTTTAGTCTTCTGCCTCGAAATATGAATGCGGCTCCGATTCTTCATGGTGTCATCTATCAGCAAAGTCCGACGGTTGTCAGCGGGATGGAAGTAATGGATTCTTTTTCAGGCCAATCACTTCCTGTATCCAACATGGGAGCAAGCGCAAATTCCTCGCACGTTTACATAGAAATAGCAGCATATATATGGGTTTTGGGAATAACAGCATTGCTTGTTTATAGTTTAGTGTCGTTTTTAAAACTAAAAAGGCAGCTTAAAAGTGCAAAGCTTGTAGACAAAAATATCTTCGAAGCAAAGAATTTGAAAACTCCCTTTGTATTTGGATTAATAAATCCCAGGATATATTTACCGGCCGGGCTTGATGCCACTGAGAGAAGATATATTTTGCTGCACGAACAAATCCATATCAGGCGCAAAGATTATATTATTAAAATATTAGCTTTTTTAATACTGTCCATACACTGGTTTAATCCTCTTGTTTGGATTGCGTTCAGATTAATGAGCAAGGATATGGAACTTTCCTGTGATGAAAGAGTGCTGAAAGAAATGGATGAAAATATTAAAAAACCTTATGCTGCTTCTTTGCTGTCCCTGGCAACTGAAAGGCATATTTTAAATGGAAGTCCGTTGGCTTTTGGCGAGGGAAATGTAAAGGACAGAATCAAGAATGTATTAAGTTATAAAAAACCGGCTTTTTGGGTGATTACAGTTGCTTTAGCTTTAGCCATAGTTGTTGGATTTGGTTTGCTGGCTAATCCTTACGTGGCTAAACCGGATGAAGATAAGTATATATCGCAGCTTTTAAAAAATAAAACCGAATATGTAGGCGATAACTCAAAAGTCGGCGGTATCATCTTTTTATTAAAATTTCCTAAAAACGTAAGTTATGATTTTTTTGAGCTTTTTACTGACAAGGAACCTTATGGAGTAAATATCAATTTGAAAACGGATACAGAAACCAAAAATTTATATGTTGGTGAAGAAAACCGGCAGCAGTTTCAAAATAATGCCGTGATTATGTTTTCTCTGATTGGAAATGTTGAATATATCAGTTTTACACTTGATGATGGATTGGAGCCGTATTCTATACGGTACACGCGTGAATGGGCGAATAATCAATGGGGTAAGGATGTGCGCGATTTTGCCAAAAGCGAGGAGGAATTCAGCAAGTTAATTGATGCCGCATACGGCATTGGCAAAAATGAAGATAAACTGTAAAAAAGGATTGGGAAAATTTCTTGATTTTCAAATTGTTTGTATGCAGGATAAAGCCACATTTAGCTTTAGACCTGCTTTTTCATTATCTGGAACAATTTATTTTGAACAGTGCGCTGTGTTTCTTTAATCTATATATTTTCAGCAATTTTTTATGAAAATGAATTTTTTAGACACAGTAAAATTTTTAATGTTTATAGTATTTTTAATATTCAATTGTAAATGTAAACTGGATGGCTTATAATTTAACCTAATGAAATTTCGAGGTATACTTTTGAATATGTCAGATACGACTAAAATGCTTTGCGAACGGATGGATGGTATTGTATATGCAAAAAAATAATATAGACGCTAAGAAGTTTTAAAAAGAAATTTATTGTTCTCAAAAGACAGCGATTTAAAGATAGCGTTTTCTTTTTTATTTTTATCTTTTAGTGATCGTAAGAAGATTGAATCAGAGGAAAAACACAGGAGGTATAATATGAAAGTTTTAGTTATAAACGGAAGTCCCAAAGGTGAATACAGTATTACATTGCAAACTTCATTGTATCTGCAAAAAAAGTTTCCGGAGCATGAATTCGAGTTTCTTCGGGCCGGTCAGCAGATTAAGTCTTTGGAAAAAGATTTTTCCACTGCGGCTGAGTCGATAGCCGGTGCAGACTTGATTATTTTTTCTTATCCTGTTTATACCTTTATTGAGCCAAGTCAGCTGCACCGTTTTATAGAGCTTTTAAAAGCATCCGGCCTTGATGTGTCGGGGAAATTTGCCACCCAAATTACCACTTCCAAACATTTTTATGACGTTACTGCCCACAAATATATTCAGGATAATTGTCAGGACCTTGGTATGAAATATATTAAGGGACTTTCTGCGGATATGGATGACCTTCTTACGGAAAATGGACGTAAAACTGCGATAGAGTTTTTTAAATATGTGTGCTGGTGCATGGAACATGACATATATGAAGCTATCCCAAAGAGTCCCGGGGCTGCGGCGCATATTTCTGTCAGTCCTGCAAAATCGACTCAGGAAAAGAAGGATGGAGATGTGGTCATAGTTACGGATTGTGCAAAGGATGACAAGCAGCTTAATGATATGATTGACAGGTTCAGAGCGGTTTTAAATTATAAGAGCCGTGTTGTCAATATTTCGGAATACCCTTTTCAGGGAGGGTGTATAAGCTGCTTTAATTGTGCAGCTTCGGGAAAATGCATTTACAAGGACGGTTTTGACGACTTTCTGCGCAACAATATTCAGACTGCGGATGCCATAATATATGCATTTACCATCAAAGACCATTCCATGGGTTCTGTTTTTAAGATGTATGATGACAGGCAGTTTTGCAACGGCCACAGAACAGTGACTATGGGAAAGCCAACAGGATACCTGATTAGTGGTAACTATCCGGCGGAGACTAATCTGCAGGTGATTATTGAAGGACGAAGCGAAGTTGGAGGTAATTTCCTTGCCGGGGTTGCGTGTGACGAAACAAATCCGGATGAAGAAATAGACAGGCTTGCAGCAAGGCTTGATTATGCAATCAGTCATAAGTATGTGCAGCCTCAAAATTTCTATGGTGTTGGCGGAATGAAGATTTTCAGGGACCTTATCTGGCTCATGCGCGGTCTTATGAGAGAGGACCATCGTTTTTACAAAACACACGGATTGTATGACTTTCCTCAAAAGAAAAGAGGTACGGCATTAAAAATGTATCTTGCAGGTGCCATAATATCTTCGCCGAAACTGAGGTCTAAAATAGGAAATAAAATGAATGAAGGTATGATTGCACCGTATAAAAAAGTTTTGGAGAAGTATTAGAGCTATTGAAATAATTGAAAAATTGAAGTATATGTATATAAGTAATTGCTTTGATGTGAAGGGTGTCGAAATGTGAAAAGTAAAATAATTGCTTTTTTTAAAAAAGAAATTGTGCTTGTTGTGGCTGCGGTACTTGCTTTTATTTCCGGTTTTATTGTTCCGCCCACTAAAGCATATATGGAATATATAGACTGGTGTGTGCTGGGAATTTTATTGAGTTTGATGACGGTTATGGCAGGTCTTCAGAAAAATGGGCTGTTTGATACTTTGGTTGTTGCCTTGCTGAAAAGAACCAAAAAGGTATGGCAGCTGGCTTTTGTACTGGTATTTTTGTGTTTTTTTCTCAGTATGCTTATTACTAATGATGTTGCCCTTATCACATTTGTCCCTTTTGCCATTTTAACTTTGAAAAAGTGCGGACAGGAACGGCTGGTTATACCTGTAGTGGTTCTTCAGACAATCGCAGCCAACCTGGGCAGTATGCTGACTCCAATAGGCAATCCCCAGAATTTGTATTTATATAACTTGTCTCAAATGGGAATTTTGGAGTTTGTGCTGTTTATGCTTCCTTATACAATGGTTTCAGGACTGCTTTTGGTAATCTCGTTGTTGCTTATTAAGGGCAAACACGAAGCGGTTGTTATAAAAGAAGAAACGAACATGCGGCTTTCACTGAAAAAGAACATAATTTATCTGATTTTGTTTGCTTTATCTCTTTTGAGTGTTGCCAAGATTTTGCATTACATGGTTGTACTGATTTTGGTATTGCTTGTAGTTTTTATAATGGAAAAGGATGTTTTAAAATCAGTCGATTATTGTTTGCTTTTGACTTTTATTTGTTTTTTTATTTTCACGGGGAATTTGGAAAATATTCCTGCGGTAAAAGATACATTGCAAAATTTGATAACCGGTCGGGAACTTGTTATAAGCGTTTTTGCAAGTCAAGCCATAAGCAATGTCCCAGCGGCGCTTTTATTGTCCGAATTTACGGACAACTACCGGGTATTGTTGAAAGGTGTGAATATAGGCGGCCTTGGGACTTTGATTGCGTCAATGGCGAGTTTGATATCCTATAAAATATTTGCGAACCATTATAATGAACTTAAAGGACGGTATTTTCTCTGGTTTACTTTGGCAAACATAATTTATCTTTTGATATTAACGGTGGTTGCGGTAATAGTCTAAACCTGTTTGAAGTTGTTATATCCTTTTTTCATTTATCAATCATTTGGGCTATAATTTTTTTATTATTAACAATCGGACGTTTTAATGCTATACTAAATTTAGTAAAAGTGAGAGGGTATTTGTTTTAATTGTTTAATTGTATTAATTTTATTTAGGAGTGTGTAAACAGAGTGAAACCAAAAAAGATATTAAAACTTGCAGCTTTAAATATTGGAATTGTTTTGTTCAATATTATACTTTTCGGCGTGGTGGGCATACAGCTGAACGGAGCTGACGCCTTACGTACCGCCGCTGGAGGTGCTGCAATATTTCTGAGCATATCATTTTTCTTGTATGGGAACTACACACTCTTATCCCAAAATGATACCCAAATCAATATAAATGAGATAGACGATTATAGAGATTGTATTATTGCACTCAATCAGTCCTATGGAAAGAAAGCTTTTGACGAAAGCATTACTACAATAAAAGAGCAGGTTGAACGTTTCAAAAAAAAGAAGGAAAAAATATTTGAGATTCTCGGCCAAAAATTTGATGTTATTGACAAAGTCTATGAAAAGTTTAAGACAACCATCTTTGATGTTGAATATGTTTTTTTGTCCAATATTAAAGCCATTTTAAGCAAGATAAATGCTTTTGATGAGGAAGATTACGAAAGGCTGTGCCGCGATATTTCTCAAAAAAAGTTTTCCGACGAAGTTATTGCTTCAAAAAAGAATATATATAAAGAGTACTTCATCTTTGTAAAAAATGCAATAGAGGATAATGAAGAGATAATCATAAAACTTGATGCACTTTTGCTTGAAATTTCGAAACACAGCACCATTGAAGCGGGAGAAATCGAAAACATGAAAGAAATTAAAGAAATGGACGAACTGATAAAAAAATCCAGATATTATATATAGTTATTTATAAGCCATTAAAACAATGCAACGGTTTATGATGTTTTTAAAAGTTAATCAATGCCGTATCGGCTAATGATTATTAAAATATGCTGCAGTGACAGGCATTTGGTAGTTTATTTTTTAAAATAGTTTATTTTTTTAAATATTTTAAAAGAAAGGGCGGTTTTGGGGGAAAATGCCGGAAAGCAAAAAGAATTTAAAAGTTATAGTAATTTTATTGGGAATAGCTTTAGTTGTGTTCGGGCTTATTTATGGTGGCATTTCTTTGACGCAAAACTTTGGAAAAAGTCAAAAAGTAATTTCAATGGAAAGTGCCGAAAAAAAACTGGATAAACTTTATAAAGATATAACTGTAAATATTATTGAGCCAAAAAAAGGGCAGGTGGACATTGATCCTCCGGACCTTAAAGAGTCTTTGCCTGATATTTCCAAATATCCGCCTCAGGTGGAAGAAACTACAGGCACTTTTATAGAAATCTTTTCTTCCACTGAAAAGTCAGGAGAGAAAAAAGACGGATGGCTTCTTGATGTGGCAAGGGAATTTAACAGAGCCAACATACAGGTAAACGGTAAACCTGTTTCTGTCAGAATCAGAGGTATTGCCTCGGGTTTGGCGACAGACTACATAATTTCCGGTAAATATCTTCCTGATGCCTTTACACCTTCCAACGAGCTTTGGGGGGAAATGATCAGGGCAAGCGGGGTGGATATATCCCTTGTTGAAAAAAGACTTGCCGGTAATGTTGCAGGAGTGCTTCTTTCAAAAGCAAAGTATGAGGAATTGCTTCAGAAATATGGTTCAATAAATTTAAAAAATATTACTGAGGCGGTTGCGGCAAACGAAATAGCAATGGGTTATACCAATCCTTTTGCAAGTTCAACGGGAATGAACTTTCTTGTTTCAACATTGAGTACTTTTGACAGTAAAAATATATTGAGCGAAAAAGCTATAGAAGGTTTTGAAAAATTTCAGACCAATATTCCTTTTGTGGCTTATACTACTTTACAGATGAGGGAGTCTGCAAAATCCGGCGTTCTCGACGGCTTTATACTGGAGTACCAGACCTATGAAAATACTCCTGAACTGAAAAAGGACTATGTTTTCACTCCTTTTGGTGTAAGACATGACAGTCCGATGTATGCCATCGGAAATCTAACTCAGGAGAAAAAAGAAATACTCAATAAATTCGTTGAGTTTTGCAAAAGCAGCAAATCACAGGAGCTTGCAACAGAATACGGTTTCAACAGGCTTGACGATTATTTGCCTGAAATATCGAATTTTGACGGAGAGGCTATAATGAAAGCCCAGAAGCTTTGGAAAGAAAAGAAGGATGTTAACAATGACATTGTAGCCGTTTTTGTTGCCGATGTGTCGGGAAGTATGGCAGGTGAACCGCTCAACAGATTGAAGCAATCTCTTATAAATGGTTCTAAATATATAAGTTCAGATGTTTCCATCGGGTTGGTGTCTTATTCCACGGATGTGAATATAAATCTTCCGATTGCCAAATTTGACTTAAACCAAAGGTCTTTGTTTGTAGGTGCGGTTGAAAGCCTGGCTGCGGGCGGCAATACAGCAACGTTTGACGCGATAATTGTGGCAACGAAAATGCTTAAGGAAGAAAAAGCAAAGAATCCTAATGCCAAATTGATGCTGTTTGTGTTAAGTGACGGTGTGACAAATTACGGCCACTCGCTAAACGATATTAAAGATATGATGAAGACTTTCGGAATTCCAATTTATACTATAGGATATAACGCAAATATAAAGGCATTGGAGACTTTATCACAAATAAACGAAGCGGCAAATATAAATGCTGATACGGAAGATGTTGTATATCAGTTGGGAAGTTTGTTCAACGCCCAGATGTAATTTAAGGATTTTGTTCTTGTGAAAAATTTGGCATAGCCGTTGAGACGGGCTATGCCAAATTTTTTATTTTTTCTCTATTATAATGAATGATTTATTTTATTCTGTAAACTTATATGGTATAATATGTATGAAAAGGTTTTTGATAGATTCAAAGAATTGCCAGTGGAAAATAACATGAATGCTGGGCTTTAAAGAACCACAGTACTTAATCATTCAGGAGGGAAAAGAACCGTCAGGAAAGAAATCTTAAATTTCAATAAAACATTTATAAAAAAAACATATAAAAAACAAAGGAGGAGTAAATATGAAAGTCAAGCTAAAGGGCACATTTTTACTTTTGATTTTGATTGCAGCGCTCTTGCTTAATACGGTCTGTTCAAGTGCTGCAGAGAGCGTACTGCAAGACAGGACCATTGATGACATAGTGAAGAGATATCAAAACAATCCGTTTCGTATTAATGTGTCCGTTTCTGACATATATGAAATTGAGCCCAAAGCTGAGCCTCCTTATGTTGCAGGAAAATTAAAAAGTGACTATTTAAAGGAAGCATTAAATTGTGTAAATTTTATGCGTTATCTGGTTGGATTGCCGAATGATCTTGTTCTGGACGACAATTATAATAATTATGCCCAGCATGGAACAGTATTACTGGCAAGATTAAGAGGTATAGCTCATTATCCTCAAAAACCCGGTGATATGCCTGATGAATTTTACAATCTTGCATATAAAGGAACTTCAAGTTCCAGTATTGCATACGGTTTTTCATCTTTAATGGATAGCATTATGGCATTTATGAAAGATAATAATAGTGAATTGAATCTTAGTACAGTGGGTCACCGCAGATGGCTGCTAAATCCAGGTATGGAGAAAACAGGCTTTGGACAGTGCGGGCGTTACTATTGCACATATATATTGGATTCAGTTATGGGTGCTTCCGTTAAATTTGACTTTATAGCGTGGCCTGCAAGAAATTATATGCCTGTGGAATATTTTAATGATGCAAGCGTACCTTGGTCGGTTAATCTTGGAAGCGATTATTTTTCGCCTTCCCTTAATGAAGTCGAAGTGACTCTTAAGAGAAGAAGTGACAACAAAGTATGGATTTTTAATAAAGACAATATTGAGGAATATGGGCTTTTTAATGTGAACAATGATTATTATGGAATGACAAAATGTATTATTTTCAGGCCAAAGGGTATCGGTAGCTATAATAAGAATGATGTATTTGATGTAAACATCAAAGGAATAAGGCTTTCTACCGACGGACCGACTGAAATTAATTACACGGTGAGATTTTTCAGTTTGAAAGATGCTATTGCTGAAAGGGAAAGAAATTTTACATACGGGGATTTAAACGGTGACGGAAGGGTAAATTCGACGGACTTGGCAGTAATGAAAAGGTATCTTTTAAAACAAGTACAAATTTCAGATATCAGACCTGCAGATTTAAATGGTGACGGAAAAGCAAATTCCACTGATTACCAGTTACTTAAACGGTATATTTTAAAAACGATAGATATATTTCCTGTTGAAAAATAGATTTTTAATGCAAGGGATTATAGCTCACAATAAATCCTCTTAATGAATAAGATAATCTGTAATTATTCATTAAGGGGAGAGAATATGGGCTATTATCTTAAAGTAAATAATGTAAAACTATATGTCGAAGATTTAAATCCGGAGTGCAAAAAGACAATCCTGTTTTTACACGGCTGGCCGGGCAGTCACAAACTGTTTGAATACCAATTTGACAAGCTGCCCCAATTAGGGTATCGGTGTATTGGAATCGATACAAGAGGCTTTGGGAACTCGGATAAACCGTTTTACGGATACGATTACAACACCTTGTCCGATGATGTGAGAGGCGTGGTGGAAGCTTTAGGCCTGCGTGATTTTACATTGGCGGGACATTCCACCGGCGGTGCAATAGCGGTAAGATACATGGGACGCCATAAGGGGTACGGGGTATCCAGGCTGGTTCTTATTGCAGCAGCTGCGCCAAGTTTGATAAAGCGTCCCAATTTTCCCTATGGTATTGACGAAGAGACGGTGCTGGAGATGATTGAAGGTACATATAATGACCGTCCGCAAATGCTTAAGAATTTTGGCGACAGGTTTTTCTTTCAACGTACATCCCAGGCATTTTCCAATTGGTTCTTCCAGTTGGGGCTGCAGGCGGCCGGATGGGCAACGGCAGCGATTGCAAAGACATGGATAAATGAAGTATTGTTTGTAGATATGGAAGCTATTCATGTGCCCACTTTGATTATTCATGGCATTCATGATAAAGTGGTTCCTTTTCAGCTGGGAGAGATACAGCAAAGGATGATTCGAAATTCCAGGCTGGTACCGTTTGAACTTTCCGGGCATGGAGTTTTTTATGACCAGAAGGATGAATTCAATGCTTTGCTGGCGAGATTTGTAGAGAGCTAATTTGGTGACGAACTTTACAAAAATCAATAAAAGGAAAAATTGCTTTTCAATTCAGGTCATTCCTTAAACGATATTAAAGATATGATGCAGTCTTTTGCAATTCCGATTTATACCATAGGCTATAACGCAAATATAAAGGAATTGAAGGCTCTCTCTCAAATTAATGAAGCAGCAGGTATAAATGCTGATACGGAAGATATTGTATATCATTTGGGAAGCTTGTTGAACACATGGATGTAATTAAAGGTTTTATTGAAAGACGAAAATCTCCTTCCTGGCAAGAATCATAATAGCCGGGGAGGAGATTTTTATGGATAGTTAAGTAAATTCGAAAGTATCGGTCAGAATTTTGGACAATGGACTTTGCTACGTATACAATAGACAGTATGAAGTGAAATATGAAGTGAAAAATTTTGGAGATTTTACGTAAAAATCGCATAAATGAACCATGTATTAAATTAAATACCCATAGTATCGCAAATAAAATATATGCAACAGAAAACTATATTATAGGAATTCCTACGGACCATCCGGATGAAATTTCGGACGCTTTCACGAAGTCGGTGGCAGCACTGTTGGCTAAATCAAACGGAATAAGAACACCGGAATTGATATGTTTTGATGACTCTTATACCATAAAAGCATTGGATAAAAAACTGCACAAGATTGGCAAAGCAGAAGATGGCGCATGTAATTTGATATTGGATATGCTAAGACTATTGAGGTTGGCTAAAGATTTGTTTTGACTTTTGCAAAGGTAGTTCGAAGTTGTGGTATGTGTTGGAAAAGTGACGATTGCTTTCGGCATTAATAAGTAATAAAAAGGCATCCGTTGTTTTTAAGTGATAAGGCATTAGAATTTTCGATTAGCAGATACTTAAATGCAATGGGATTCAAAAGGGGCTGTCTCAAAACAGAATGAATTTTTGCGGCAGAGCCCTTTTTTTAATCTAAAATCTAAGCAGGCTAAAGTACATAAAAAAATTGTCAATTTATTCGAAGTCATAAATAGAATCCGAATAAATTGACAATAATTATGTTATTTGTATTAAAGTTTTTTAGCGGTGATATGTATTATTGATTTCCGACAGGTAGATGAGTAATTCTTCCTGTGATATATTTTTCTATAAGAATTCTATCGGTTTGGTCTATAACATTATTTCCGTCAGCATCTGCAGCAAACAGACTAGCATCCGATAATTGTCCTGTACCGTTAATATGGTTGCATATCAGTATATAATCATTCTCGTCTACTATTCCGTTATTGTCAATGTCGCCATACGTATATATGCGGTTTTATAATGATACCGGAAGTTAAGATAGACAAAACAGTCAAAATAAGTTAGACACACATGTAATAGAACACACTAACAAATGAATAAAAACCGGTTAACAGCATGAAGTAATCTTCATAATGATATAATGAGCATCGGTGTTAGACTAATGACGTATAGAATTGTTGCGTGTATGATATAAGGTAAGAAGCGAGAGACAAGGACTTTTTATTTGAGTTGGAAGTGATAAAATCACTTGGAGTAAATGCCCAATATATAAAGCAGTACTTGGGAAAAAGACAGATGTAAAAGATTTATAATATTTGCCGATTATTATATTAAAGTAAAACTAATATGTTTAGTTTTACTTGATAAAATCGAATTTTAGTATTACTGATTGTATTATAAAATTAGAATGTAAATACTCTATATTGTGCAAGTACAATGGTAATAAATGTATTATCAGGTTAGACTAAGTCGCACATCAACTGCGCTTTATTTTTCTCAAAAAATAGCCTAATACACCTATACATACAATCAAGCCCAGTGATGCAGGTTTTAGGATGGACATTCCCGCTTCACCGCTAAATGCAACGCTCCAGATAAATTTTAGAACGGCTGCCCCTATTATGACACCTAAAAGCAATTTCCAGTTTCTTTTCCATGCTGCCGTAAGAAGCATAAAGAAAAACAGGGGTACTGAAAGGCTCATTACTATTTTGGGTGCAGTCCACGGACCCTTAAGATAATCCATTTCAAAAGCCAAAAATTCTAAAACTTGAGGATTTTTTTCAGCCGGAGCAGGAAACCAGAACATACTTGTAAATAGTGCAAATATTGAAGCGAATATGCCGGTAAAGCTTTTTTTAAATGCAAATATAACTATCGGTATTATAAATAGTGGTCTTATATACCAGCTTAATGTATTATGGTGTCTTTCAAATGCCCAATTAAAAAACGTATCGTTGGTTAGAAATAATACGATAAATACTACAGTGGCAGCTGCAAACAGCATTCCGAATATAAAATCCATTTTCCTTTTCATTGTAAGTCTCCTTTAACCTTCAAATTTTAATCAGCTTTATTCTGAATCCCGCTAAATATAATATCTAAGAGCGAATCTACAAAATTATTTATGTCTTCTTGATTGTACTCATAACTAATGCCGCCAAACTTGCCAATCATATATTTATTGACTGCACTGTTTAAGGATTGCAGCAGTAAACATAAGGCTAAAGAGTCAACTTTGCTGTCTATTTCACCTTTAGTTTTTGCATTGTGTATCATTTGCATAAACAATGATTCTGCTTGCTTGTCTCCTTCCTTTATAACTGCCGACTTGACCGATTCGTTATCTTCTTTGGAAAATTGGTCAGCCAGGGCAGCATATTGAGGATGTTTTTTTGCAAATTCCAAACCTTTGAGAAAAAGCAAACGAAACTGCTCCAAGAAAGTCAGGGTATGAAATTCTGCTATAGCACTTGAGAAAAACTTGATTTTTTCTTCTATAGTCAAAGTCATTATATAAACGTATAGATCCAGCTTGTCTGTAAAGTACTGATAGAAGCTTCCTTTGGGAATGTTTGATTTTTTGCATATTTGATTTATACTGGCCGTATTATAGCCGGCTTTGGAAAATTCGTCCATAGCAGCTGAGATTATTAGGTTTCTTTTATCCTTTGGAAGGTTAAAAAAGGTTTCTTTTGGCATTGCAAATCTCCTTTCAGAGGACGGTGACCACGTGGTCATATCCTTGCTTATATTATATGACCATGTGGTCATATTGTCAATGTACCTGCATTGAATGAATAAAGGTTTCTTTCTGCCTTGGAAAATTTCCGGCCGAAAGAAACTATGAAAAAAGCTGTGCCAAAAAAGATAAAAAATACCCTTAAAAAAACTTGCTTCTACGTATTTTAATATTAAAACACAAAAATTTATTAAGGGTTTGGAATATTAAGGTTGGAGGGGATATTGTGCGGAAAAGAAAATTAGGTTTTTCGGCTGTTATTTTTATTACGATAATAGCAATATTCGGATGTTTTTTAGACTTGCGTATCAGTGCAGCCCCGAATGAATACAAGTTTGATTTTGGAGCCGGTCCTGTAGAGCCGGGTTACATAGGTGTCAGTGCTTCTACGGCTTATAGCAAGTCAAGAGGCTATGGTTTTAATACTCCCTGGAATATGAGGGATGTTGCGGCATCAGGCAGCGGTCTTACAAGTGATGCTGTTCAATTTCTGACATATGGTACAAAGAGTGAAAATACTTTTAATGTCGACCTTGACAACGGTCTGTATGAGGTAAAAGTCACTTTGGGAAACACTTCGAGGGCAAGTGTGGCGGCAGAAGGTGTTTATCAAATAATAAATATGACCGGTAACTGTGCAACGGACAAGTTTCAAATTCCTATTACGGACGGACAGTTAAATATACTGGTGACTGCGGGAAAAGAAGGTACACCTTTTACCCTTAGTGCCCTTGAAATAAGAAAAATATCGGATGTTCCCGTAACAAACAGAACTATATATATATCGGAGGAGATTCGACAGTCTGCAACTATTATCCGCTGGATACAAGTGCTCAGGCCGGTTGGGGACAGATGCTGCATAAATTCGTAGACACCAATGTTTTTCAAATTAGAAATATGGCTTCATCAGGCCAATTTGCAAGAGGTTTCAGGGATGACGGACAGTTTGAGGCAATAATGAAGTACCTCAAGCCCGGTGACATATTCATATTGCAATTTGGTATAAATGATACCAATTCCAAAAACTCAACAACCGAAGCGCAATTTAAGGAAATTATGACCGACATGGTGGTAAAGGCCAAAGCTACCGGTGCAACTGTGGTATTGTCGACACCACAAGGCCGGGCAACCGACTTTAATTCATCAAATGTGCATGATTCCCAAGGCAGATGGTACAGAAGGGCTACTATAGAAGTGGCAAGAGAACAAGGTGTCCGATTGGTGGACCTTAATGTATTAAGCTCGGCATATTTCACATCAATAGGTCCGGAAGCAACGCTTGCATTATATATGCCGGGAGACACCTTACACCCGAATCGAGAGGGAGCTACCCAGCTTGCCCGTATTGTAGCGGAGGAATTGGCAGATCTCTTAAAAGCACCTGTTGCAACTCCTACAAGTGGGCCCTCAGCAACTCCCACACCCATTCCAAACAGCTTTATTTACGGCGATGTTAATGGCAATGGTTCTATAGAGTCCACAGACTGTGTATGGGTGAAAAGATATTTATTGAAGCAAATAGATTCTTTCCCAAACGAAAACGGTGCCAGAGCGGCTGATGTAAACGGAAACGGCACAATAGACTCCACGGACTATCAACTTCTGAAAAGATTCATATTAAAAGTTATTAATGAGTTTCCGGTGCAAAAGCAAAAAAATGAACCGGTAATATATCAGGCTGAGGATGCGATAATATACAATGCCATTCTGGAAACCGTCAATGCAGGGTATACGGGAAGCTGTTATGTGAATTATCACAATGAAGTCGGAGGCTATATTGAGTGGAATGTTAATGCACCGTCTTCAGGCTCATATGCCCTTATATTCAGGTATGCAAACGGAACAACTGCCAACAGACCTATGCGGATAACGGTTAACGGTAATATAGTTAAGCCGAGCATGGATTTTGTTTCAACAGGGGCATGGACCACTTGGAACGAAGCTGGTATAGTGGCAAATCTTAATCAAGGGAATAACGTTATCAGGGCAACAGCTATTGCATCCGATGGCGGTCCAAATGTTGACTATCTTAAAGTATTTTCGGCAAATGCCTTTCAGCCGGTATCTGAAGAAAAAATTACAATTTACATAGCCGGCGATTCTACTGTACAGACATATAATGCATCATATGCGCCGCAAGCCGGATGGGGACAGTTTTTAGGCCAATATTTTACTTCCAACGTTGTTATTGAAAACAGGGCAATTGCGGGAAGAAGTTCCAGAAGCTTTGTGGAAGAAGGAAGATTGGACAGCATTCTGAGTGTCATAAAGCCCGGCGACTATTTATTTATTCAGTTTGGACATAACGATGCGGACATAAGCAAGCCCGAACGCTATTCCGCTCCGTATACAACATACAAGGAGTATCTTCGCAAATACGTGGACGGGGCCCGGCAAAAAGGCGCAATACCGGTATTGATAACTCCAGTCGCAAGGCTTAATTATAAAAACAATGCCTTTGTCAATGATTTTCCGGATTATTGCACGGCTATGAAGCAGGTGGCCGAAGAGAAGAATGTAAAGTTCATTGACCTTATGACAAAGAGCCTGAATTACTATAATTCAATAGGCTATAATGAAACATACAAACTTTTTATGGTATCTGTGAACAATACGGATTATACGCATTTTACGGAGAAGGGAGCCCAGCAGATTGCCCGGTTGGTGGCACAAGGCGTTAAAGAGGCAAATTTGGATATTGCGAAGTATTTGAAAACCAATTAACCGGTAACTCATGAAAACTCCAGCAGGTATATTTAGACAATGAAGATATTGCAACAAAAATTGAATGGTGATGTATCAAAACCAGAACAAGTGTAAAAAATTTCTACAAAGAAAAACTTTTATTTCGAACTATGTGTTATAATTATAGAAGTTATGAAGTTGATTGGCGATATGCGATAAAAACTGCTGTGTTGGAGTTAAGGAGGTACTGGGAAAAATGATAATTGTCTATGAATCAAAAACGGGTTTTACCAAAAATATGCTGATATGCTCGCGGAAAAGACGAAACTTAAAGCCTATAGGGTAAAAGAACTTCCGGAGTCTGTTAAAGACGAAGAAATAATATTTCTTGGCTGGCTAAAAGCAGGTAAAATACAAGGGCTTGGCAAAGTCAGAAAGTACAATGTCAAGGCTGTTTGTGCATCAGGCACTGCAAGAACAGCTGAGCCTGATGAAGAAACAGTCATTGCAAGGAACAAAGTAAAAGGCATACCGTTTTTTTATCTGCGCGGTGGGTGTTTGCCTTTAAAGGAGCTTAAAGGCATGGATAAAATCTTGATGTCCATGTTTTTAAAAATACTAAAAAGCCGCAAAGAGAAAGATGAAAGAATTAACGAAGCCATTTCAAACATTGTAAATGGTTTTGACGGTGTGAGAGAGGAAAATCTTGAGCCTGTGCTTAAGTGGCTGGACAAAAACAAGTAATTGAAATATAAAAAATGCCCGCCCTGGTACGGTTTAATGCCGAAACCAGGGTGGGCTGAATTTACTGGAACATATTCTTTATCTTTTCCTTGTTTTGAATTATAAACTTAAACATTTGACGGTTTGTCTTTGCCAGTTCCTTATATATGTTATTGCTTTCAAAGAAGGCAATGCAAATCATCTGGATGGAGCAAATCACATAGAATACCGCCTGCTTTTCTTCTAAAGTCAGCTTGGCTTCAAGGTCATAGCCCCTTAGAATTCCGGCAAGTATTTCTGGCCATTTTTCATATTCCTCATCGCTGCTTTCGGACAATATTCCGGTTGCAAAGTAGCAGACATCCCACAAGCGGATGTTAATTTCACTTAGGTCAAAATCGATAAATCCGCTTACCTCGTCGCCTTCAAACAAAATATTGCTCGGGTTTGGATCCCTGTGAATAAGTTGTTTGGGTAATTTACCATATAATGCTCCAAAGTTTTCGATATAATCATCAAAAAGCCGTCATCAATTCCCATGCTCCATTGAATGTTTTGTTTTCTGACAGCAGGCAGGGCCCAGTCGGTGACGTTTTTACAGAGGTCTACTTCATCCGGTGAAAAGTCTTTTTGTATTGCCTTTAATGCCTTGCAATTCCTTTTCCGTACTTCTCACCAAATTTGACGCGATTGTCACCAAACCTGTCGGACTTAGGAAGCGGACTTCCCGCAAATCCCCGGGTCAGGATAAAGATATCTTTGCCGTCCACATATTCTTCCCCGGTTTTCGTTAATATGGGCAGAGAAGAAAATCCTTGCCTGTGAAATTCTTTAGAAATTTTTATTTTTTTGAGCAGTAATTCACGTTTTCCGGTCTTCAGAAAATAATCGCTTCCTACTGACCAGATGTTTCCTGAGACTTTTGAACCGTTCGAAAGATAAACATCACTAACAGGCAGATTTTTTTCAATATCCCAGTTTTCCAAAATCGTTCGAAGTTCTTTTTCGGTATACATGTTAACTACCTCCGGTTTTTTTTCTGGTTTGTGTTCCTGATAAATGCTAAGATACTTTTTCGGAGAGCAACCATACATCTTTACAAAGGCCTTGTAAAATCCTGCATAGGTGTCAAAACCGTACTCAAGTACCACGTCAATCGCTTTACGGCTGCAAGCGATTTCGGCGAGAGCATGATCAAGACGGCACTTTAAAATGTATTCCGCAATTGAAGAACCCATAACCCACGAAAATAAGCGGTAATAATGGTAGGTTGAATAATTTGCCATTTTTGTGAGTTCTTCAGCTGTAATGTCCGTCTTTAGATTTTGCTCAATGTATTCCAGTGCGGTTTTGATTACTTCAGGGTACTGCATGGTGTGCCTCCTTTCCCGTACGGTAGTTTCAGTATACAATATCAATTATATAAAAACATTTCCTGCATTGCGATTATGAGTGTTGGATAATATATCGGCATCTCAAAACAGGCTTCGGATTTATTCAAAAATATTTCTTTTTATTTGTTATATTCTTGACTAATTGGTCTATTTAGTATAGACTAATAATGTGGAGTCTATATTGAATAGACTAAGGAGGATTGGAATGAAGGAATACAAACTTGCAGAAAGTGAAAAAAAGTTTGCGGAATTAATTTGGCAGAACGAGCCCATTGGCTCCGGCGAGCTTGTGAAGCTGTGTGAAAAAGAAATGAACTGGAAAAAGTCCACAACATACACTGTACTTAAAAAGTTGTGTGAAAAAGGTATTTTTCAAAATAAAGACGCTGTGGTTACATCTCTGATTTCAAGGGATGAATATTACTCCAGGCAAAGCGTGCGTTTTGTTGAAGATACCTTTGGAGGCTCCTTGCCGAAGTTTCTGACAGCTTTTATCAGTGGCAAAAAGATTAGCAGACAGCAGGTCGAAGAGCTAAAAAGGCTGATTGACGAGTACAAGGAGGACTAATAATGAGTGAACTGTTTCTCACTGTTTTAAGGATGAGTCTTACGGCAAGTTATGTAATACTTTGCGTGATGGTTGTAAGGCTATTGCTGAAAAAAGCTCCAAAGGTCATATCTTATGCTTTGTGGGCTGTGGTGGCTTTTCGCCTTGTGATTCCTTTTTCCTTTGAAAGCATGTTTAGTATTTTGCCGTCGAGAACAAATACTGTGCCGGTTCGTCATGAAGTAATCTATTACCAAAGTTCCCAGACTGACAGCGGGCAGGATGTGGGAGATTCATTAGCAGATTCATTTGCAAATGTACTGCGTTCTGACAAGTCCTCAATTGTTTCCAATGTTAAAGAAAGTATAAATCCGTTGGAGAATTTTATAGAGACAGGAACATACATATGGCTTTTGGGAATAATGGCATTACTTGTTTATAATTTAGCATCATTTTTAAAGCTAAAGAGACAGCTTAAAAGCGCACAGTTAATAGATAAAAATATCTATGAGGCCAAAAATCTGAAAACACCTTTTGTAATGGGAATAATAAAACCTAAAATATATTTGCCTGCCGGGCTTGACGACACCGAAAGAAGCTATATTTTGATACACGAGCAAACTCATATCAATCGAAAAGACTACATAATAAAAATATTGGCTTTCTTAATCTCATCCGTGCATTGGTTTAATCCCCTCGTGTGGCTTGCATTTGTATTAATGAGTACGGATATGGAATTATCCTGTGACGAAAAAGTGCTGAAAATTATGGGAGAGAATATTAAAAAGCCCTATGCCAATTCATTGTTGTCGCTTGCAACTGAAAGGCATATCCTAAATGGCGGTGCCCTGGCTTTTGGCGAGGGAAATATAAAAAGAAGGATAAAAAATGTATTAAACTACAGGAAATTTCCCCTTTGGGTGATTATTGTATCAGTGATAATTGTAATTGCAGCAGGAATTGCACTGGCTACAAATCCTAAGCCGGAAGAACCTGTTGAACAGAAAGAAAATGAAAAGAATTTGGTAGAAAGTCCTTTGGGCACAAAAGTGCAAATTGAATTTCTCTCCGACAACATGGGCTTTAAGTCCGCAGACAAGTTTGAGACAGACGATTCAAAAATATTTGCATTCATTGATTCAACACTTAGAAACAGCTTAACGCCTGCAAAAGAAAATGATTTGGAAAACAATCATACCAACCGCTATTTACTAAAATTATCCAATGAGACGGTCGAATACAGCTGTGAACTTTACTACGACACGCTGTATGACAAAGCCTATATTGCCAAAGACGGAGGACTTTACGAAGCAAGCACGGATTTTGCCCGTTATATTGATTCGTTTTTGGAAAATAGAAACATTAACATTTATATAGACAACGCCGATGCTGTGGAACTGTTTAAAAAATACGGATGGACCCTTGATTATCAGATTAACGCAATGGAAAACAAACTCAATGACATAAAAGCATTATCAAGTTTTAATCCTAACGCATATTATTTTGCTTACAACAACGAACTTTCAAAAGATATCGGCCTTGATATGAGCGAATACTCCAACACGCCCAATATTGAGGTTGAAGTATACAGGATTCATGAAAGTATGCCCCAGGAGTTTTATCCGATACAGAATTGCAGAGGGATTGTCGTAAAAAAAGGAGGCAAAATAATCGGCGCATTCATCAGTGCCGGTCGGCACAGCACTTTGAACGCCTGCAGTCTGAATGGGAACAGCTTTGAAAAAGTGACGGGCAAAACATTTAATGAATGGCTTGAGGAAATGGTTCGGCCTGACGAGATTGAGGCAAGACTTGCAAAGCTTACACCCGAGCAGGTTATTGAAGAATATTTCACGGCGCTTGACAAAAAGAACATTGAAGTGGCAAAACGTTGTATCTCTAAAAAAACCTTGTTGGAAAGTCTGACGGCAAATATGGAGAACAGTGAATTGTTTAATGAAAGTCTGGTATTGCCTTTGGCGGGTGGCGGTATTGGTGCAAAATCAAATTTTGACAATCTGAAATCTGCAAAATTGTTAAAGGTTGAATTGATTGAAGAACCTGACAAATACACAAAGATTTTCAGAGTAACGGTGGATTTGAAATATAAAAAAGAAGTAATACTTAGCAACGGCAAGCAGGATTGGGACTGCCACATGATTTATGAAACTCCGCAGACGGGATGGAGAATAGAAGGATTCGGACATTAAAGATTGTAAGTTATAAAATACCCAATTTTATAAAAGAAAGTTTTATAAAAGAAAATTAATTTACGACTTTATACCCTTGACGTGTGTTTTTTGACAACATATCAAGGGTTTATTTTTTGCTAATTACCATTTGACAATGTGAATTGAGTTTGATAATATATTCTAACCGTGTTTTACTGAAACTATGGATTTACGGTAATATTAGTACATATATTCAGCCACGGATTGGCAGTAAAAACGGTAAAAATCGAAAGATATAGCCAAATAAATGAAAAGAACCTGAAAGATGGGTTAATAATTCCTATAAATGCGAAAAAACGAGTAGTGTTTGTCATGAAACTTGATGATGAACAATACTCATTTTTTAATGGAGGGATTGGGCTGATATGGTTAAAGATCTGGCACGAAGCATTCGTGAGTACAAAAAAGTATCAATTATAACTCCCATACTGATAAGCCTGGAAGTGGTGATTGAATGCATAATCCCATTCATCACTGCGACTTTGGTTAACAAAATCAAAAGCGGATGTGAATTAAACACAATTATCAACTATGGTATAGTCTTGATTATCATGGCATTTCTGTCGTTGATGTTCGGTGCGATTGCAGGCTCAACCGCTGCCACTGCGTCCTGCGGGTTTGCAAAGAATTTAAGAAAAGATATGTTCTATAGTATTCAGAACTATTCTTTTGAAAATATCGACAAATTCATGACATCTTCACTGATTACCCGTATGACCACCGATGTTACCAATGTGCAGCATGCGTATATGATGCTCATTCGAGTGGCGGTTCGCGCTCCTTTAATGTTGATTTTTGCATTTGTAATGGCATTTGTAATGGGCGGGCGCATGGCATGGATTTTCCTGGTTGTCGATCCGTTCCTTGCAATTGGCCTTAGTGTTATAATTTACAAAGCATTGCCTTTGTTCAGAAAAGTGTTTAAAAAATATGACGCTTTAAACCGTTCCATTCAGGAAAACATTAAAGGTATGCGTGTTGTAAAATCTTTTGTCCGCGAGGACTATGAGCAAAAGAAATTTGATGCGGCGGCGGAAGATGTGTGCGCGGACTTTACAAGAGCGGAACGTATTTTGGCTTTTAACGGCCCCTTGATGCAGTTTTGCATGTATGTAGTCATGGTTTTCGTTTTGTCCTTTGGTTCCTATACGATTATCACCAGCCGGGGATTGGATTTTGATATCGGGCAGTTTTCAGCCATATTGACATACAACTTTATGATTTTAATGAGCCTTATGATGCTTTCCATGGTGTTTGTAATGATTACCATGGCCGGTGAATCCGCAAAGCGTATTGTTGAAGTAATTAATGAGAAAAGTACGATGACAAATCCGGAAAACCCGATTTATACGGTAAAAGATGGTTCAATATCCTTTGAGAATGTAAGTTTCAAATATTCCGAAAAGGCAGAAAGAATGACGCTGGAAAATATAAATTTGGAGATTAAATCCGGGGAAACCATCGGAATTATAGGGGGCACAGGTTCTTCAAAGACGACTCTTGTCCAGCTGATTCCACGTTTGTACGACGCTACCGAAGGAGTTGTGAAAGTAGGGGGCGTGGATGTAAGAAATTATGATTTGGAAACTTTGCGCAATGAAGTTGCCATGGTGCTGCAGAAAAATGTCCTGTTTTCCGGAACCATCAAGGAAAATCTTCGCTGGGGAAACAAAGATGCCACGGATGAAGAATTGATAGAGGCTTGCAAGCTTGCTTGTGCCCATGAATTTATCAGTCAATTTCCCAAAGGCTATGATACCTATATTGAGCAGGGCGGTACCAATGTGTCGGGCGGACAGAGGCAAAGACTCTGTATTGCAAGGGCGCTTCTGAAAAAACCCAAAATATTGATTCTGGATGATTCCACCAGTGCCGTGGATACCAAGACTGATGCAAAAATTCGCAAGGCACTTAAAAATTACATGCCCGAGACAACCAAGATAATTATCGCCCAGAGAACGGCTTCTGTTGAAGATGCAGACAGAATTATAGTAATGGATGGCGGAACCATAAACGGAATCGGAACCCATGAGCAGTTGCTGGCTGAGAATACAATCTACAGGGAAATATATTTTTCTCAAAACAAGGCAGGTGTGGAAAGTGGAAAATAATGTCAAGAAAAACAAAAAATCGATTGTGCTTCGATTGTTCAAAGATATATTGGAGTTTTACCCGGTAATGTTACCGGTTGCTATTGTGTGTATATTATTCAATGCGACTATCAGCTCTATTCCGGCTGTATTTATGCAAAACGTGATTGCCATTGTGGAGAATAACTGGCGGACCGGAGACTGGAATGCGGTAGGGGGAAGGATATTATCCCTTGTTGCCGTATTGGTGGCATTTTACACGCTGTCGATCCTTAGCGGTATTGCATACAACCAGATGATGGCGATTATTACCCAGGGGACTTTGAAGAAATTCCGCTGCAAAATGTTTGCCAGGATGCAGACTCTTCCAATCAAGTATGTGGATACTCACAATCATGGTGACATTATGAGTGTTTACACCAATGATATTGATACGCTGCGCCAAATGATCTCCCAAAGCTTTCCGCAACTTTTATTGTCCGGTATTACGGTTCTTACCGTATTTTCCATCATGGTTTATTTTTGTTTGTGGCTGACGATTATTGTATTAATAGGTGTAATCGCAATGTTTTTTGTTACAAGAAGGGTGGGCGGTGGTTCCGCCAAGTATTTCATCAGACAGCAGAAAGCCCTTGGACGCGTGGAAGGCTTTATAGAAGAAATGATGAACGGACAAAAAGTAATAAAAGTATTTTGTCGCGAAGAGGAAGTCAAGAAAGATTTTGACAAACTCAATGAGGCTTTATTTGATGATGCAAGGAAAGCAAACCGCTATGCCAATATTTTAGCTCCGATTTTAAATAACATTGGTAATGTATTGTATGTTTTTGTTGCCATTACCGGCGGTGTTTTATTGGTTACAAACGCGCCGAATGTAAGTCTTTCCGGACTTTCCATGGGAATCAGCATTGTCGTTCCTTTCCTTAACATGACAAAACAGTTTGTTGGCAATATAAACCAGGTGTCCCAGCAGATAAATGCGGTTATTATGGGGCTTGCCGGTGCGCAGCGGATTTATGAGCTGATTGACGAGGAACCGGAGCAGGATGACGGATATGTTACCTTGGTAAATGTCCGCGAAGAAAACGGTCAGTTGATTGAATGTGAAGAGAGAACGGGAATCTGGGCCTGGAAACATCCTCACAGCAGTGACGGCTCGGTAACGTATACGAAGCTCATGGGGGATGTGAGATTGTTTAACGTCGATTTCGAATATGAACCGGGAAAGCCTGTTTTGCATGATATCAGCCTTTATGCGAAGCCGGGTCAAAAAGTGGCGTTTGTCGGTGCCACCGGTGCCGGCAAGACCACAATTACGAATTTACTTAATCGCTTTTATGATATTGCCGACGGTAAAATACGTTATGACGGTATTAATATCAACAAAATCAAAAAATCGGATCTTCGCCGCGCCGTTGGTATAGTACTTCAGGATACCAACCTTTTTACCGGTACCGTAATGGACAATATCCGCTACGGCAAACTGGATGCCACTGATGAAGAGTGTATTGCGGCCGCAAAACTTGCAGGTGCCGATGACTTTATACGCCGTTTGCCCGACGGATATTATACAATGCTTACTGAAAACGGGGCAAATCTGTCCCAGGGACAGAGACAGTTGATTTCCATTGCGAGAGTGGCGGTTGCGGATCCTCCGGTTATGATTTTGGATGAAGCGACATCTTCCATTGATACAAGAACCGAGGCAATTGTTCAGCGGGGTATGGATGCTTTGATGGAGGGAAGGACTGTGTTTGTAATTGCCCATCGTCTGTCCACGGTTAAAAACGCCAATGTTATCATTGTGTTGGATCACGGACGTATCATTGAACGGGGCACTCACGAGGAACTGATAGCCCAAAAGGGTCAGTATTATCAACTCTACACAGGTGCTTTTGAGCTGGAATAAAACATAAAATGAAAGGGACATTGCACAACGATTTGAATTTTTAATGATATTTATTCATAGTCATCATATATGATATATGCTGAAGTTTTGATGTTTTATATTTGGAAATACTATTTTATAATTTGATTAATTTGTAATAATTTTGTAGTATATATATAAACATTATTGAATCTGAAAAGATGGTGATATTTATGTCAACAATTCACACAATCGAGCCGCGCAAAGTGTTTCACTGGTTTTATCAAATTAACCAGATTCCGCGATGTTCCGGCAATGAAAAAAGAATCAGCGATTTTTTGGTGAATTTCGCCAGAGAAAGAAATCTGGAAGTTTATCAGGACGAACTTTACAACGTAATCATCAAAAAGCCTGCAACTCCGGGCTATGAAAATGCGCCTGCCGTCATTATACAAGGCCACAGTGACATGGTCTGCATAAAAGGTGAAGGTTCCAACCATAATTTTGACACGGATCCTATCGAAATGATTGTGGAAGGTGACATTTTAAGAGCGAACAACACAACCCTTGGCGGAGACGATGGGATTGCCGTTGCTTACGGTTTGGCAATTTTGGATTCCGATGATTTAAAACATCCTGCCATTGAACTTTTGGTCACGACGAGGGAAGAGACGGGCATGGACGGGGCGATGGCTCTGACCGGTGAACATTTAAGCGGGAAAATACTGCTTAACATTGATTCAGACGAGGAAGGTGTTTTTTTAGTCAGCTGTGCCGGCGGTGCAAACCAGATTGTTACCTTCCCGTTAAAAAAGGAGAAGAAAAGAGGCACGGGCCTTAAAATTAAAGTTTCCGGCCTTAAAGGCGGCCACTCCGGAATGGAGATTGTCAAGCAAAGGGCAAACGCAATTAAACTTTTGGCCCGTATTTTGGACCAATGCAGGGACAAGGTTACTTTGGCAAAGATTACGGGTGGCAGCAAACATAATGCAATTCCAAAGGAAGCGGAAGCGGTTGTTTTGACAGAAGATTTGGAAGGCACGGTACGTATAGTAGAGTCCCTGGCAAAGGAATTGAAAGAAGAATACCGGGTGGAAGACAGCGGACTTACTGTTACCGTAACGGAAGTTGGAGTTGAAGAAGTTTTCTTAAAGCAAATATCCAACGATGTAATTGATTTTCTGATGATGACGCCGGACGGCGTTCAGTATATGTCAAAGGATATCGAAGGTTTGGTTCAGACGAGTGTCAACAATGCCGTGGTGGAAGAAAAAGAAGGGCGGCTCGTTGTTACAATATCTCTCCGTTCTTCATCGGAAAGTTCTTTAAGAGAAATGTTAAACCGTGTAGCGCTGATTGCAAAAAGGACAAACGGGATGGCCAAAGAAAGCAATTTTTATCCGGCATGGGAGTATGATGACAAGTCTGAAATAAGAAAAACGGCAGTCAGGGTTTATGAAGAGATGTTTGACAAAAAAGCAAAATTGACTGCGGTTCATGCGGGACTTGAATGCGGTGTGCTCAAGAAAAAATTGCCTGATGTTGATATGATTAGTTTCGGGCCAAATTTATATGACATTCATACGGAAAAAGAGCATCTTAGCATCTCATCGGTGGAAAGAGTTTGGAGATTTCTAATTCGTTTGCTTGAAGAGATAAAATAAAGTGCAGCTTCAAAATGCAATACTTGCATAAACAGATAAAAATATATATAATGAACTATGTAATTGTGCAAATTCAATATTTTTGAGGATTTGGTGTTTTGATAGATTAAATTATTGATTAAACCAAGGTGGTTATCCGTTGTATTTTTTATCATAAAATAAATATGGAAAGATAAATTGTAGAAGTTTTTTTGAGTAAATTTTGAGTAAATATAAAAGTTTTTGGATAACAGGTGTGCTTGGCGGCGTTGAGTTTAAATTACCGTGGTTGGAGATTTATCGGATACAAAAGGTATAGGGGGAAAAGTGTAATGAGTTTGTTTTTTCTTTTGGATGTGTTTGTTGCATTTTTCGCGGATTTTGTTATTGGCCATCCGGATTGGTTGCCTCGCCCGGAAAAGTTCATCGAATGGATTGGAAAATATGTTGAGAATATAATGCGCAGAATTATCAATATATCATCTTCAAAAAAAGTCAAAGCATTGGGAGAGGATATTGTTCGCAGTACCAGTAAAACATACAGAAACGAAAGAATTGCCGGAGTGGCTTTTGTTCTGGTAATGACGACTCTTGTAGCTTTAATTGTTGCTGCTTTGCTGGAACTGTCAATGTTTATAGACCCTATACTGTTTCATGCTGTAAACACCTGTTTGATATATTTGTCTTTCGGGTCGAGAGCTGTTGCAAAAGAAAGTTACAAGGTATTTGACGCGTTAAAAGAAAGGGATGTGTTCAAAGCCAGAAATATGCTCGCTGCCGTAATAGGGATAAAAACTGAAAATCTTGACGAAAAGGAAATTATAAAAAGGACGGTGGAGTCAACGGCTGAAGATACAGCAGACAGAGTAATATCCCCGATTTTTTATGCATCTTTGGCTTCATTTTTTAGTTTAGGTGCTACAATAGTTTGGATTTATAAAACCATAAATATTTTAGACCGAATGGTGGGCTATAAAAATGACGAATACAGGCATTTCGGCTGGGCAACGGCAAAGCTTGACGACATTGTGAATTTCATACCTGCAAGGCTGACAGGAATATTGATAGTTGCAGGTGCTTTTTTAACCGGAAAAGAATACAAAAACAGTTATTCTATTATGATGAGGGACAGGAAAAAACATGCAAGCCCGAATTCAGGCTATCCCGAGGCCGCTGTGGCGGGAGCGTTGGGAATAAGGCTTGGAACGGAAGTGTTGCGTTTGGGCGATATTGTTGAAAAGCCCGCAATTGGTGATGATATAAATGAACTGGATATTAAAGCCATTTCTCAGACGGTCAGCCTGATGTACGCTGCATCGTTTATTGCCTTGTTGCTGATGGAAGCTTTAGGACTTTTGATATTTGTGTTTTATAACTATGTATATTAAGTGTATATGATTGTGAATAAAAACGTTTACACAGGTTGTAATGTAAAGGCTGAAGCACCTTGGGTATTTCCCGTGGTGCTTTTTTAAAAGTTGTCTGATTAAAGTTTGCGGGATTTCAGAAACCAGATGAAGAGGTGATTTTTATAAATGGGCAGGTTTATTCTTGTTACAGGCGGCGCGAGAAGTGGTAAAAGTTCTTTTGCGGAATCACTGGTTAAAGAATGCGGCAATGAAAATGATGTTTTATATATCGCAACATCAATACCTTTTGACGAGGAAATGAAAAAAAGGGTGAAAAAACATAAAGAGCGAAGGCCTTCCGGCTGGACAACCCTTGAAGCTTACAGAGACTTTGATATAAAACTTGATAAGGCGGGAGCCGGCAAAAAATATATTTTGCTTGATTGTATAACTATTATGGTTTCAAATATTATTTTGGAAAAATGTATTGACTGGAACATATTGCCTGAAAATGCCGAGGATGAAGCGGAGATGGAAGCTGTACGTGAGGTTGAAAAGCTTCTTTGCGCTGTAAAGGCATTGAATGTCACATTCATTGCGGTAACGAATGAGGTGGGAATGGGAATTGTGCCGGGAAACAGGCTTTCGAGAGTATTTCAGGACATAGCCGGAAGAGTAAATCAGATGCTGGCAAAAAATGCTGATGAGGTGTATTTTTGTGTTTCGGGAATTCCCGTCAGGATTAAATGATATGGAGTGGTGGCTTTGAAGTATTTAAAGAGAATACTGCTGATGGTTGGGTTTCTTACCAGAATTCCCGTTCCTTTCAAGATTGACGGTACTGAAGAGGATTATGGTAAAGGGTTGGTCTTTGCTCCGGTTGTCGGTTTGCTGATAGGAGGAATATTAACGATACTTTTTTATATATTGAAAAGATTTTTTCCGCCTGGGGTTACAGGCATTTTGCTGATAGCGGCATATATAATGTTGACAGGCGGGCTTCATTTGGATGGATTGGGAGATACCTTTGACGGAATATTTTCAAACCGAAGCCGGGAAAAAATGCTGGAAATCATGCGGGACAGCAGAATCGGAACAAATGCTGTGCTGGCGGTTATTTGCGTTGTTATTTTAAATTACGCTTTGTTAAGTTCCATTCCGTTATCCGGCCTTCCCAAAGCGCTGCTTTTGTTTCCTGTGGCCGGAAGAATCGGTTCTTTGGTTGGTGCGGGCAGTACAGTTTATGCCCGGGAGGGTGAAGGCTTGGGCAAATCCTTTATAAACTGTTGTGGAATAAAAGAAATTTTACAGGGCGGAATAATATATTTTATTGTTTCTCTTTTGGTCCTGAATATAAAAGGGTTGCTTCTGGCTGCTGCTACTATGATTACATCATTTGCCACGGTGAAATTTTTTGCCGGGAAGGTGGGAGGAGCGACCGGAGATATATTGGGGGCAGTGTGTGAGTTAAATCAAACCTTCTTTTTAATACTGTTCTATCTTTTTAAATAAAGTCATGGTATACTTGCAATCTCGGACGGAGAGGATAATATATGTTGGAATTGATTTTGGTGAGGCATGGTGAAACAGACAGCAATAAAAGAGGAACTTATCTCGGGTGGACTGACGTGGAGCTGAACAGCAACGGTATACGCCAGGCCTGTGCAATCCGGGACAGGCTCAAACCTGTCAAAGTTGATGCGATATATTCAAGCCCGTTTAAAAGGACTGTAAAGACAGCTGAAATAATTAACGAAAACTACGGCCTTGAGATAATAATCTCGGACAATTTGAAGGAGAGAAATTTTGGAATATGGGATGATTTAACCTTTGAAGAAATTTCCTCAAAATATCCCGCTGAATGCAGAAAGTGGTTTGAGGACTGGATAAACTTTCGAATGAAGAACGGGGAGAGTGCCAAAGATACATATGACAGAGTCGTTGCATTTGTTGAGGAAATTATTAACTCGAAGAAGGAGGGACGCTGTCTGATAGTAACCCACCTTGGAACAATAAGGTTCATGCTGTCATATTTGATGGGTATGAAAATTGAAGATTCATGGAAGTTCAGAGTGGACAACTGCAGTATTACAAAAGTGGAAATCAGAGACGGATATCCGGTTTTGACACTTCTTAACGGATGAGTTTTGCAGACGTTCAAAATGAGAAGTGCCGGAAAATAAAAGGATTTCCTTGACAAATTTGTCTTATATAAATAAAATATCCCTGTCAATTGGATACACTTTAAAAATGTATCGATACAGTTTGAGTTGGGGGGATATTTATGAATAATTCAAGCAGAATCAATGCCACCAGAAAGATAGCAGTAAACGGAATGATGATTGCATTGGTTTTTTTGGCTACCTATGTTACAAAAATACCTACGGCGGTCGGTCCATTTAATCTTGGGGATTCGGTTATAATAATAGCGGCAGTTCTTTTGGGAAGAAAGAGCGGTTTTCTGGCGGGAGCCATAGGGTCGTCGGTTGCGGATATTGCAATGGGATACCAGCATTTTGCACCCGTCACATTTGTCGTAAAAGGCTTTGAGGGATTTGTGGCAGGATTGGTTGTGCATGTTTTGTCCAAAAGATTTAAAGAAAAATATCATGTAACTTTTCTGATTGCGTCGATAGCCGGAAGTATCGTCATGGTATTAGGGTATTTTTTCGCAGAGCTCTATGTAATGAGGCTGTTTGATGAGACCATGGGGCTTGCGGCGGCTTTAAGGGACCTTCCGGTAAACCTGGTTCAGGGCGGTGTTTGTACGGTTGTCGGATATCTGTTGTGCGTGGCTCTTGAAAGGTTTAAAGTAACCAAATTTATTGCAAGTTAAAATAAAAATGAAAAATTAAAAGCAAAAATTAAATGAGTGTAAAAAACAAAAACAAAAAGCAGGATAAAATAAGATAAAGAAGAATTAAGGTAAGGATTGTACTTTATAATGGTTATGTTTCAAGTGGGAGGTTTGATTTTATGAAGCTGACAATACTGGGCAACAACGGTCCGTTCCCGTCGGCGGGGGGAGCCTGCTCCGGATATCTTGTCACTGAAGGGGATACAAGGATATTAATTGACTGCGGCAACGGAGTGCTCGCTAATTATCAAAAGTTTGCAAGGATTGAAGATTTGAGTGCTGTAATACTGACTCACCTTCACAGCGACCACATGTCGGACATGATGGTTTTAAGATATGCACTTCAAATAAAGAAAAGCAGGGGTGCCGACATAGAGCTTCTTAAAGTATATGCTCCTTCAGAGCCTGCCGAGGAGTATAACAGGCTCAATATCCCGGATGTATATAGTTTAAACCCGATTTCTGAAGATACGGTGCTGAAATTTGGCAATCTGGAGATTTCCTTTGCCGTCATGAAGCATCCTGTAAAGTGCTTTGGAGTGTCGGTATATAACGGAAGTAAAAGATTTGTTTTCTCCGGGGATACCGCCTGGGACCAAAACATAATTGAATTTTCCCGGGGAGCCGATTTGGTAATGCTTGATGCAGGACTTTTGTCAAAAGACAAGAAAAGTGACAATGTACCTCATCTTACGGCCAGGGAATGCGGACTTGTGGCAAAAGAGGCCGGTGTGTCAATGCTTTTGCTTACCCATTTTTGGCCGGAGGACGATGTTTCAAACCATCTTGCCGAGGCAAAAGAAAACTTTGAAAATGTGGAAATTGCCCAAATGCTGAAAACATATGAAATATAAAATACAAATTAGGACAATGTGGAATAATATGCAGCCGGTATATGAATTTGACAGATGAATTGGAATGATAAAATGAAATGATAAATACGTTTCGAATGATACTGAGTTGTATTGAATTATATTAATTTGAATGATATTAACATGAAATATTAGCATTTAAAATATTATAAATTAAAAGAAGAGATTGGGTTTTGCTCAATCTCTTCTCATTTATTTGGAGCAAATTTTGTTTTTATACCAAGTTGTATTTTTTGAATTTGTTCTCAAGCTCTTCCGCGAGATGTTCAAGGTTTTTCGCCGATTCTTTGATTTCCTCAATATATCTTAATTCGTGCTCTGTGGTTGCGGCAACCTGCTGGCTTGCGGCGGCGGTTTGTTCCGATACGGAAGAGATGTTTTCTATGGCAGCAGTAACCTGGGTTTTGTCTGTTTGCATTTTGGTTATGGCCTGGTTTACTTCATTTATCTTTGATACTATATAGGTTATGGCGTTGGCTATGTTGTTAAAGGCATTATCGGTCTTGTTAACCGCTCCGTTTTGCTCCTGGGAAACTTTTCTCATTATTTCCATGGACTCAATTGCATGCTGTGATTCTTCATGGATGCTTTGCATCAGAATATTTATTTCTTCAGTCGACTTTCTGCTTTGATCTGCAAGTTTTCTTACTTCTTCCGCAACAACTGCGAATCCTTTTCCGGCTTCGCCTGCTCTCGCAGCTTCAATAGCTGCATTTAACGCCAGAAGGTTTGTCTGTTCGGCAATGTTTTCAATGGACTCGACAAAAAGCCCGATATCTTTAACCGTATTTGTAAGCTTTTCAACCACTGAGAATATCTTTTCGGCAGTTTCGTAGTTTTCTTTTGATTTGTCTCTTAGTATACTTACAGAATCAAGACCGATATTGTTAAGTTCATTTATTCTGCTGGTTTCTTCGGTAATTCTGTTGTAACTTTCATATACAAAATTTATCTGTTCTGCAAGTTTGTCAACCACTTCCACACCCTGCTGAGCCTGTTCTGCCTGATCAGATGCGCCGTTTGCAATGTCGTCCATGGTTTTTGATATTTCTTCCATGGCTGTTGAAGCTTGCTGGGCAGTTGCGCTTACTGATTTTGTGGCTTCAATTATGGATTTGGACAAGTTGTGGAAATCCATAATCAATGACCTGATATCTGACATCAGTTCATTGAAAACCACTGCAGAAGGACGCAGCATGCCAAGTTTTTCGGCATCGACGGTTTTTGAGTAGTCGCCCTCTCTTATGCTCTTTATTTCCTTTTCAAATTGCATAACAGCGCGTTTGGAGTAAAAGGATGTGGTTATGTACATTATCAAAAGCATTATGACATTTGTTGCAAAGACTGCAAAAAAGACCTGCCAGTTACCGATCCACAGTCCCGCTATTGCACTTAGCGCTACGACAAAAACCAATGGAATCAGGGATGGCAGCAGCTTGTTGCTGACAAAATTGGATTTTTTCATAACGTTCCCTCCAGCATAGAATAAGAGAATAGAAATTGGTATAGACATGCATAATATATTACTTCTTATATTACTTCGATATTAATTGCAAAAATCCTTCTACACAATTAATTTATTTATTTTGTTTACGTAAATTGAATTTATACTTTTTGAGGGAAATTTTACATTGACATGGGCTGCTGGATTGTATACAATTATACTAAAATACAAACGGCTGAACAAAGATACAGTAATACCAGGAGACAATAAAAGTGGTATTAATACGGTATTTATAAATGATATATATATGATATATATATATAAAATTATGTAAGAAAGACGGATTGAGGGGGTAAACAATGATAGAGTTTAACAAGAAAACCAACACATTAGAACAGGTTCAATATAAATACACGCTCCAGGATGTTTCAGAACCAAACCTGTACAGGGATATTTTCAGTTATGATGAAATACCCAAGTGCACATTCAATCACAGAAAAGTGCCTATGGCACCTCCGGACGAGATATGGATAACGGATACCACATTCAGGGACGGTCAGCAGTCAAGGGCACCTTACACTGTGGAACAGATTGTGCATCTTTACGATCTTTTACATAAACTGGGCGGACCTAAAGGTATTATCAGACAGTGTGAGTTTTTCCTTTACAGTGACAGGGACAAACAGGCTGTCTACAAATGTTTGGAGAGAGGATACAAATATCCTGAGGTTACAAGCTGGATAAGGGCGACAAAGAGCGATTTCCAGCTGGCAAAGGACATGGGAATGAAGGAAAGCGGTATTCTTGTAAGCTGTTCCGACTATCATATATTTAAGAAGCTCAACATGACGAGAAAACAGGCGCTGGAGCACTATATGAGCATTGTAAAGAGCGCCATAGAAGTGGGAATAAGACCAAGATGCCATTTTGAGGATATTACAAGGGCTGATTTTTACGGCTTTGTTGTGCCTTTTGCCATAGAACTTAGAAAACTCATGGAAGAAAGCGGAGTGCCCATCAAGATTCGCGCATGTGACACCCTGGGCTATGGAGTTTCATATCCGGGTGCCGCACTGCCAAGAAGTGTTCCGGGAATAATCTATGGACTCAGACACTATGCAGGTTTCCCGAGCGAGCTTATAGAATGGCACGGTCACAATGACTTCTACAAAGCTGTATGCAATGCGGCAACTGCATGGCTCTACGGTGCTTCTGCCGTAAACTGCTCGCTTCTCGGCATAGGGGAAAGAACAGGAAACACGCCTCTTGAAGCAATGGTTATTGAGTATGCTCAGCTCAGGGGAACTACGGACAGTATGGATACAACCGTAATAACCGAGATTGCGGAATACTATGAAAAAGAACTGGGTTATCAGATACCTCCGAGAACTCCTTTCGTCGGAAAGCACTTTAACGTCACCCAGGCGGGAATACATGCCGACGGGCTTTTAAAAGATGAAGAAATATACAATATATTTGATACGGCAAAACTTTTAAACAGGCCTGTAGGTGTTGCAATTAACCAGACTTCCGGTCTTGCCGGAATTGCTCATTGGATAAACAGCCACTTTGGACTTGAAGGAGCCAAAAGAATTGACAAAAGGGATGAAAGAGTAGTAAAAATTAAAGAGTGGGTTGATGAACAGTATAAAGCCGGACGTGTAACTTCAATAGGTGATGACGAGCTTGAAGAGGTTATAAAAAAACTGGCGCCGGAAATATTTGATCTGGCACTTTAAAATACATTTTAAAAAGAAGGGGGAATTTGTGTGGGTTTGAATTTGGCACAAAAAATAATTAAGGAGCATTTGGTAAGCGGAGAAATGAAGCCCGGCACTGAAATAGCAATAAGGATAGATCAGACTTTGACCCAGGACTCTACCGGAACAATGGCATATCTGCAGTTTGAGGCCATGGGAATTCCAAGGGTAAAGACTAAAAAGTCCGTTGCCTATATTGACCACAACACGCTCCAGACAGGTTTTGAGAACGCAGATGACCATAAATATATTCAGACGGTTGCTGCAAAGCACGGAATATATTTTTCAAAACCCGGTAACGGAATATGCCATCAGGTTCACCTGGAGAGATTTGGCGTACCGGGAATGACTCTTCTGGGATCCGACAGCCATACTCCCACCGGTGGCGGAATCGGAATGCTTGCCATAGGAGCAGGCGGTCTTGACGTGGCGGTGGCAATGGGCGGAGGCCCATACTATATGATGATGCCCAAAGTATGCAGGGTGGTTTTAAAGGGAGCTTTAAAGCCATGGGTTACCGCCAAGGACATAATTCTCGAAGTGCTGAGAAGACTTTCGGTAAAAGGCGGAGTTGGCAAGATTATCGAGTATGCCGGAGACGGCATAAAAACTCTTACCGTTCCTGAAAGGGCAACCATTACCAACATGGGAGCGGAGCTTGGCGCCACCACTTCAATTTTCCCGAGCGATGAGGTTACAAGGGAGTTTTTGAGGGCCCAGGGAAGAGAGAATGACTGGGTGGAACTTAAGCCCGACGAGGATGCCGAGTATGACGAAGAGATTGTTATTAATCTTGACGAGCTTGAGCCTCTTGCAGCACAACCGCACAGCCCGGACAATGTTGCAAAGGTTAAGGATATAGGTAAGATAAAGGTTGACCAGGTGGCAATCGGAAGCTGCACCAACTCTTCATACATGGATATGATGAAGGTGGCTGCAATACTTAAAGGAAAGAAAGTACATCCCGATGTCAGCCTTGTTATTGCACCGGGTTCAAAACAGGTGCTGACAATGCTTGCCCAAAACGGTGCGCTGGCTGACATGGTTGCGGCAGGAGCAAGAATACTCGAAAGCGCCTGCGGACCGTGTATAGGAATGGGACAGGCTCCGGCAACCGATGCCGTTTCCTTGAGAACCTTCAACAGAAACTTTGAGGGAAGAAGCGGTACAAAGTCTGCCAAAGTTTATTTGGTAAGTCCTGAGACAGCTGCGGCAAGCGCAATAACCGGAGTGCTGATAGACCCGAGGGAATTGGGTGAGGCGCCGAAGGTAAGCATGCCTGAAAAGTTTGTTATTGATGACAGCATGGTACTGCCGCCCGCACCGGAGGGAGCAGAAGTTGAGGTGGTAAGAGGACCCAACATTAAGCCTTTCCCGATAAACCAGGCATTGGCTGACAAAGTTTCCGGCAAAGCTTTGATAAAAGTTGGGGACAATATAACCACTGACCATATTATGCCTTCAAATGCAAAGCTTCTGCCTTTCAGGTCAAATGTGCCGTACCTTGCGGAATTCTGCCTTACACCTTGCGACCCTGATTTTCCGAAGAGGGCAAAGGAAAACGGCGGCGGATTTATCATCGGCGGTTCAAACTACGGACAGGGTTCAAGCCGTGAACATGCTGCATTGGCTCCACTTCAGCTCGGAGTAAAGGGAGTTATAGCAAAATCTTTTGCAAGAATTCATATGGCAAACCTCATTAACTCGGGTATTATCCCCATGACCTTTGAAAATGAGGCTGATTACGATGAAATAGACATGGACGACGAACTTGTGATTGAAAACGCAAGGGAGCAGATTAAAAACGGCAGCAGCATTGTAGTGAAAAATGTAACTAAAGGGAAAGATATTAAAGTAAATGTTGCTTTGTCGCAAAGACAAGTGGAAATAATTCTTGCTGGCGGGCTTTTAAACTATACGAGGCAGCAGAATCAGTGAGAATGAGGTTTTATAAAGAATTGCGCTCTGCAAAGGGGGAGAGCAAAAGTGGCCAAGATTGAGCATGATGAAGGTGAAAGCTATTCGCGTTCACTGAGGGAAAAAGTATTTTATCAGATTCAAAACGATATATTGAATGGGGTCTATCAACCGGGAGACAGTCTTACTGAAAAAAAGCTTTGTGATGAGCTTGGTGTCAGCAGGACTCCTGTGAGAGAAGCGATAAGACAGCTTGAGTTGGTAGAACTTGTTCGCTCGATCCCCAACAAGGGTGTGATTGTGACAGGAATATCCGAGAAAGATATTGAAGAAATATATGTTATCAGGATGATGATTGAAGGGCTTGCTTCAAGATGGGCGGCGGAAAACATAACCCAGGAGGAACTGGAAGAACTTAAAGAGGCTTTGGACTTGCAGGAATTTTACACACTTAAGAATGATATCGAGCATTTGTTAAAACTTGATTCCAGGTTTCATGACATTTTGTTCAGGGCCAGCAAGAGCAAACCTCTGATTCATATATTAACTACGTTCCACCACCACATTCAAAGAGCCCGGAACGCATCCTTTGAGTCTCCTGGCAGAGCCAAAAAGGTTCTGGAGGAACACAAGGCAATATACGAAGCGGTAGTCGCAAGAGATGCCGATAGAGCGGAACAAATGACGAAAGAACATGTAAAAAACGCCAGCATTATGTATAAACGCGTGTTTAAAGGTTAGAAAACGGGGTCAGGCTTGATGAGTTCACATTCAAAGTTGTGGATTTGTCAAGCCTGAATCTTGTAAAAAGGAGTTGTGAAATGAAGCTTCCTGAAGAGTTTTTAAGAAAGATGGAAGGACTTTTTGATGCCGGAGAATTTGAGGAATTTTTAAAATCCTACGATATGCCAAGATTCTACGGACTTCGGGTAAACACACTTAAAATCGGAGTGGAGGAGTTTAAAAAGCTTTCACCCTTTGAGCTTGAACCAATACCGTGGACAAAGGACGGTTTTTATTATAATGAAGGGGAAAATCCGGGAAAGCATCCGTATTATCATGCCGGACTTTATTATATTCAGGAACCCAGTGCCATGCTTCCGGGAGCTGTTATAAATGCCGAAGAAGGGGATTATGTACTGGACCTTTGTGCCGCCCCCGGAGGAAAAACGGTGCAAATGGCGGCCGGCATGAAGGGGAAAGGCCTTTTGATTGCCAATGACATAAGCTCTGACAGGGTAAAAGCTCTGGTGAAGAACATTGAGCTTTGCGGTATAACCAACGCCATAGTTACCAATGAAAGTCCTGACAGGCTTGCCAAAAAACTTTGCGCATTTTTCGACAGGATACTTGTGGATGCTCCCTGTTCCGGCGAAGGAATGTTCAGAAAAGACGAGGATGCCGCAAAGAGCTGGGGCAAGTTCAAATGTGACAAATGCTGTGCCATGCAGCGGGAGATTCTCGAAAGTGCCGATGTGATGCTAAAGCCGGGGGGATATTTGGTCTACTCCACATGTACTTTTTCTCCTGAGGAAAACGAGGGAATGATTTCCGAATTTTTAAGCAGGCATAAAAACTATGATATATTGGAAATACCTAAAGCATACGGTATTGATAACGGACGGCCCGAATGGTGGGACAACAACAAGGAACTTTTGAAAACCGCAAGAATTTGGCCTCACAAGGTAAGAGGAGAGGGACATTTTGTTGCCCTTCTTAAGAAAAAGGGCGACAGAACTGTCAATGAAAAAAGGAGAAAAAACGCGGACTCCAATGTAATTAAGCTTATGGAGCCGTTTTATAAATTTGCCGGGGAAAACTTGAATATAAATATAGACGGTTTTTTCACAGTCAAGGGAAATAATTTATACTGCCTTCCCGAAGAACCACCGGACCTTTCGGGCATAAAAGTGGCAAAATTTGGGTGGTATCTGGGGGAAATAGCAAAGGGCAGGTTTGAACCGTCCCATTCTTTTGCTCTTTCCTTAAAAAAGGAAGATATCAGGAAAACGTTAAACTTCAGCGCGGATTCGGTTGAGGTGTTAAAATACTTAAAAGGTGAAACCCTTATGATAGAAGGAGAACCGGGATATACCGGCATTTTGGTTGACGGATATACGTTAGGCTGGGCAAAGCAGACCGGTGATATGCTAAAGAACTTGTATCCAAAGGGCTGGAGGAAAATGCAGTAGCAATGTAATTAACTGTATGGACATAAATTAGCGGTGTGAACATGTATAACCGTGTATAATTATGTATAACTGCATATAATCATGTATAATTGTGTATAATCATGTGAAAAACGGGGAGTAGGTGGACTATTGAGAGATACGCAGAGAATAGACAAGATACTTTCAAATTCCGGGTTTGGCACAAGAAAAGAAATAAAAAAACTTATTAAAAACGGAGAGGTAAAAGTTGACGGAGTTGTGGTAAAGGACAGCGCAATGCAGGTCAATCCCAAGGAAAGTGTCATAGAAGTAGCAGGAGAAATATTGAAATATCGTGAATATATATATATAATGATGAACAAACCTCAGGGAGTCATATCCGCAACTTATGACAACAGGCACAGGACGGTAATTGACATTCTGCCGGATGAATATAAATTTTTTAATCTGTTTCCGGTGGGAAGGCTGGATATTGACACCGAGGGTCTTCTTCTTTTGACCAATGACGGGCAGCTGGCCCATGAACTGCTCTCGCCCAGAAAGCATGTGCCCAAAAAGTATTATGCTCTTATTGACGGAATTGTTACAACAAAAGATGTCGATGTGTTCCGGGAAGGCGTTGTTCTGGACGACGGTTATAAAACTCTTCCTTCCGAGCTTTTTATTTTAAAATCAGGTCCTTATTCCGAGGTGGAAATAGTAATTTATGAGGGCAAGTTCCACCAAGTCAAGAGGATGTTTGAAGCAGTCGGGAAAAAAGTTAAATATTTAAGAAGAATCGGTATGGGGAAACTAAAACTGGATGAAACCCTCGAACCTGGCGACGTGAGAGAGCTTACCGATGAAGAAATGCTGCTTGTCAAAGAAGTTGAAAAGGTAAACTGATGAACTAATATAAAAGAGTAACGGAAGTAAAAGAATGATAGAAATAAAATAATAAATGTAAACTTGAAATTTATCTTTAGGTGGTATGAGCGGATGAACAAACAAAGTTTGAACAAATTGTCCTTGTTTTTAACCGGTATGGAGCAAAGACTAATTGACAACTGGGAGTTTTTCAAAGGCATAACCGCGGTTTTCAAGTCCGGAACCAGGGAATTTCCTGCAAAAGTGTGGCAGGACGGAAATAAACTTAAAATGAATTTCAGCGGCAGTACCGAAACGTTGGAATCAAACTGGCTTTGTGCAAGGATTGCAAAAATTGCGCAAAACTACGACAGTGTTGTAATCAACTATGAAGAAAGAGGCACAACAATTATTATCGAGGCCGACGACAAAAACGTGAGGATGAAGACCCAGGAAGCAAAGGAACAGAAAGAGGCGATAATAGCCCATAGTGAAACTTCACATATTTCAAACAGGGATTATTACATCAAAGTTGGACAGGCCGATGAACTTCTTAGGGAAATCGGAATATTGGGCAGCAACGGCAAAATAAAAAATGACATGATAAGAAAGTACAATCAGATAGATCACTTTGTGGAACTTATCGATGATATGTTAAAAGAAGCTTTCAGAGAGAATGAGTCGCTGACGATTTTGGACTGCGGATGCGGCAAATCCTATCTTACTTTCGTATTGAACTATTATATAAGGGAAGTGTTGAAAAAGCCCTGCCGTTTTATCGGACTTGACTACTCAAGCACGGTAATTGAAGCGTCAAAAAAGATTGCCCAAAACCTTGGCTATCGAAATATGGAGTTTAAAGTGACGGATATAAGAAATTTTCACACTTCGGAAAAGATACACATGGTTATAAGTCTTCATGCCTGCAACACGGCAACGGATGAAGCCATAGCTTTGGCTGTAAACAACAATGTAAAAGCCATGGTCATGGTGCCGTGCTGTCAGCAGGAGATTTTAAAGCAATATTCATATCCACCCTTTGAACCTATAATAAAACACGGAATTTTAAAAGCAAGAATGGCGGATGTGATTACCGACGGTATAAGGGCGCTGATTTTAGAGGCTTTGGGTTACAAAGTTTCCATTGTGGAATACATATCACCGACGGAGACACCGAAAAACCTTATGCTGAGGGCAGTTAAAACTCAAGGTCCTGACGAGAAGGCACTTGCGGAATATAAAAAATTGAAAGAAATGCTTGGGATTAACCCAACATTGGAAAAATTGATTTACTTAAAATAAAATAATGAATTAAACATAAATGATATACACATATTAATAGTTGGGAGTACTACGTTTTAAGAGATTTTTCAGTAATCAAAACAATATGGAATATTTTATTTTTGGTTGGTTGACGTAGGATGTTTTTTTTAATAAAATAGACTTGAAATTGTAAAAATAAATAAAGATTGGAGCTCTGCTCATTGCGTGTTAATTTGCAGTTCTTTTTACAGCAAACAATGGTAATTTGTTTAATATAATGAATGCAAAAAGCTAAAGTTTTTTGGAAAAAAGCCGAATATAAAAATGTAAGTTGTAATATTGTCACAAAATATGAAAACAACTTTCTTAAAGATAGAACAAAATTAAGCAGAATGATAATTTTAGGGGAAACATAAAATTACTAAAATCTAAACGAAGAGGTGAATTATATGGCTAGGACAAAGCAGGTGTACGCAGATAATGGTGTTGAGCTTTCCAAGACTACGTTGACTGTGGGAGACGAGGTGACTCTTTACTACAAGGGACTTTTGGCACAGAGCGGAGCAGATGCTATATTTGCACATATTGGATACGGAGAAAACTGGGAAGACAAAACGTTTATACCCATGCAAAAGGAGAACGATGTCTTCAAGGCAACCATCAAGATTAATCATGCCGATGACCTTAATATAGCATTCAAAGACAGTGGAGACAATTGGGACAACAACTCTTGGGCAAATTATTCTTTCAAAGTTACCAAAAAAGCAAAGCCTGCAAAAGTAGTCACTGCTGAGGAAAAAGCCGAAAAGAAGGCAGCTTCAAAGTCGGCAAAATCAAGTGCGTCAAAATCTGCGGCATCAAAGAAAAGCACTACAACAAAATCGGCGTCAGCAAAAAAGACTGCTTCCGGCAAAACTAAAAAGACCTCAACTGAAAAATAATTGAAAAATAATGACGGTGCTCTTAAGATTGATTAATTTTCGTGGTTTTAATATTGCAAGCAAAATTAAGGCTGAAATAATCAATAAAAAGGAGGCTTGAGAAGCCTCTTTTTTGCATAAAATCAACTCTGAAGTTCCAAGTAATTGACTCAAACAAGAACCTTTTGAACAAAACAAATCGACTTAATTGCCTCAAATGCCCAAACAAAACATTTGACAAGCAGGCCCTAATAGTATTAATATTAACTTATAATTGATTAAGTTATAATTGGTTCATAGCAGGTATTTGATCTTATTGCATTATGTAAATCACATTTCTTGCAAACGGATGTTTTCGATTTTTGTAAAAGGTTTAAAAGGTTATAAATTAACTTGTTTAACTTTAATGAATACTGTTCTAAGCTATGGATTTAACAAAGGAGGATTAAGCCTTGTTTGCCGTTATGGTAGTCGATGATGATCCTAAGATACGGGAATGGTTTGAAGTTGAAATAGAATGGGGAAAGATGGGATTTGATTTTATCTGTTCAGCCAAGGATGGAATTGACGCGCTCAACAAATTGAATCAGCATAATAAGTTGGATCTTGTAATTTCTGATATAGATATACCTAAAATGAATGGCATAGAATTGCTTAATTCCATAAAAGAATACAATCTTTCTTCGATGATTGTCTTGTTAAGTGATGAGAACAACATGGCCCATGTCAAGCAGGGGTTGCTTCTGGGAGCATTTGATTACATATTGAAACCTTTGGACAAGGATAAAGTAATTGATGTTCTCAAAAAAGCCCATGATTCTCTTATGGATAAAAAAATGGAGGAAGAAAGAAATAAAAACCTGAAGAAGAAGCTGGAGCTGAATCTTTCTCTTTCCAGAGATAAAATTTTACAAGATTTGTTAAGGGGAAAGGAATTTCCTTTTCAGGAGCTTGACTATATTCAGAACGAATATAATATCAGTCTTCAAAAAGGAATGGTACAGGTCGGCATTATAGAAATCGGAAACTTTGATGCCGATTCCAGAGAGCTTATTAAAAGCGGAAGATTTGACAGCCTGGTGGAGGAAGTCGGAAAAATTATTTCAAATACTTTGTCGGAATTTCCGGAGTTAAACTGCAACATGGTGGAAATGGATATCGGGCTTATCAGCGTTATCCTTCAGCCGGTGGGTCAAAAGGAGCTTCAGGACTTTGAAGATATGACCGCGGACTTTTTCGAAAAAGTGCTCAAAGGAATAAAGCAGGATGCCAACATGCGTGCAACCATCGGTATTGGCGGAGCGTATTCGAGCCTGAGAGACATAAGCCAAAGTTACATGGGGGCAAAAGCGGCTCTGCGCCACAAGTTCATTTTGGGCGGCAACAGAGTTATTCATATAAAGACTGATTATAATGAAAAGCAAAACCTTCTGTACCCCGCCGAAAGGGAAAAAATGCTAGTGGAATCCATAATGTCCGGGGATGACAATGCTTTAAAACTTGCCGAGAATATGTTTGACGACATTGCGATAGGTACGGGGGACAATCTTAAAAGGATAGCTTTTGCTGCCAATCAGCTGGTCTTTAACATATCGAACTTTATCGACATGCAGTATGATTTTATTAATAAACTGTATGACTTCAGAAAGTTTAACAATATGGATTTTTCCAAATTTTCATCAAAGGATGAAATAAAGGAGTTTTTCCTGTCTTTTGTCACAGAGCTTTTGAATGTGGTGAAAGAATATAAACCGGCTCAGAACAACACTCTTATAAAGAAGGCGTGTGAGTATGTTTTAAATCATATTGACCAGGAAATAACTCTTATGACAATAGCCGATTATTTAAATATCAGCAAAAACTATTTCTGCTCTTTGTTTAAGCAGGAGACGGGATATAACTTTTTGGAATATGTCACCAAAGTAAAAATGGAATGGGCGAAAAAACTCCTGAGGGAAGGAAATTATAAAACCTACGAAGTAAGCGAAATGCTTGGCTACAGAGAGGCAAGCTATTTTAGCAGACTCTTTAGGAAATATACGAAGCTAAGTCCTGCAGAGTACAAGAAAAATTTTGAAAATCAGTAAGTTTATAAAAATACCTGCAATGTATCTTGCGAAAGGCTTTTCAGTCACACCAACAGCTGGAATACGGTAATGAGGCTTGTGAACCACGGCGATTTACTATATAATTTTATACAGAAAATAATTTTATGCAAAAAGGTGCAAATAGTTTTTGCTGTGGGTCATAAGGATAATATTGCAGGAAGGTTTGGTGATGATGGAAAACAATGCCGGTATAAGTAAAAAGCCTGTCGTTAAGGTGCACGTCATCTTGCTGGTGGCAGGAATACTTGTTCTGTCTGCCGTATTGGCAATTTTGGTTGCATATCAGGCAGGACTTATATATGGAGACTTTTCAGAACTTGCCAGGGTAAACGGTGAGCCTGTCTATGTCAAAGAATATAAAATGAAGCTTTTAAGCAATACCACCGAAGTAATCAATTATTTCAGTCAAAGTTACGCAGTTGAAACCAAAGAAAATTTCCGCACCGACAGCTACAGTGGCGAAGCGCCGGTTGAAATGGCAAGAAAAAAGGCATTGGACGACATTGTGGAAGTAAAGGTTCAACAGATACTTGCAAAGGAAAAGGGAATTATTGAAAGTACTGATTATAGAGAGTTTTTAAAAGAACTGGAAAATGAAAACCGACAAAGAAAGGATGCACTCAAAAGCAACAAGGTAGTGTACGGGCCCGACAATTACGGAGAGATTGAGTATTTCAACTATTCTTTTGACAACATGGTTTCAAAGCTTAAGGAGAAGCTGAAGGAAAATGAATTGTCCATACCGGAGGAAAAGCTTGAAAGCATGTATAATTTGCTTAAAGACACGAGATTCAAGCTTCCGGATGATATAAAGATTCAGGTTATAAGCATTGGTTTTACCGATGAAAAGGGTATTATTAATGATGACCTGAAGAGTAAGGCAAGGGTTAAGATTGAAGAGGCAAAAAAGAGGATTGACAACGGAGAGCCTTTTGAAGAAGTGGCACTGGATTATAATCCGAAAAGCGGAGTTTTGGAGTACGTCTTTACAAAAGAGAAGCAGATGGCAAAAGACATTTCGCATCCCGAACTTTTGGATGAAGCGTTGAAGTTAAAGCCGGGACAGGTGAGTGAAATAATAGAAAGAAGTACGGATTTCGTTTTAATATTGTGCAAGGAGAAAAAAAGTACGGGTTACCTTCCTTATAAGGACGCACGAAAACAACTTTTGGACGAATTGATAGAAAAGGATTATCAAGAGTATATAGACAAACTTGTTGAACAGGCGGATGTAAAAATAAATGAAAAATTATATAGGCGGATAAATGTAAATTAACAGGTGACAATTCTATACGGGGCTAACATTGATTTTAATGTTAGTCCCTTAAAAATTGATAATGAGAATATTTTATTAAAAATGTTAAAGGATTACCAGTTGCGATATAGAATATATTATATATTGCTGTATATAACGTCTATATTGCATTTCCTGTACCGTTAAATAATTCAATATTTTTGACGAAAAAACAATATGGACTCTAAAATTACTTTAAACAATCGAGGTGGGGAATTTAATGCATAAAAAGGAGATTATTGCCTTGCTGCTTGCCGGCGGTCAGGGCAGTAGACTGGGTGTACTGACAAAAAACATTGCAAAGCCTGCAGTTTTGTATGGAGGTAAGTACAGGATAATCGATTTCTCTCTCAGCAACTGTGTTAATTCCGATATTGATACGGTAGGAGTGCTGACCCAATACCAACCCCTTGAGCTTAACGCACACATAGGAATCGGAAAGCCGTGGGATATGGACAGGATAAACGGAGGAGTTACAATATTGTCGCCGTATCTTAAGGCGGAAATAGGTGAGTGGTATAAGGGAACGGCAAATGCAGTTTTTCAGAATATCCATTATGTTGACAAGTATTCTCCTAAATATGTAATAATCCTCTCGGGAGACCATGTTTACAAGATGAACTATTCCCAAATGCTCGATTTCCATAAAGAGAACAATGCTGATGCAACCATATCGGTAATAAATGTTCCATGGGAAGAGGCAAGCAGATATGGAATTATGAATACTTATGAAAACGGAAAAATATATGAGTTTGAAGAAAAACCGCAAAATCCGAAAAGTAATCTTGCTTCCATGGGAGTTTACATATTTAATTGGGAGGTTTTAAAAGAGTACCTTATAAGAGATGATCAGAACGAAGAATCAGCCCATGACTTCGGTAAAAATATCATCCCGATGATGCTTAAAGAAGGCAGAAGCATGTGGGCATACAAATTCAACGGATATTGGAGGGATGTCGGTACCATACAAGCTTACTGGGAGTCGAACATGGATCTTATAAACAGGGTTCCCGAATTCAACCTTTTTGATCCCGCATGGAAGATTTATACTCCGAATCCGGTCAAACCGGCTCACTATATAGGCCCCACCGGAAGTGTAAAAAAGTCCATTGTCGCTGAAGGCTGCATGATATACGGCAGTGTCAGGAATTCTGTTTTGTTCCCCGGTGTTTATGTAAGTGAGGGAGCAGAAATTGTTGACTCTATAGTAATGAGCGACAGTGTTATTGGTGAGAATACCCAGATCTACAAATGTATTATCGGTGAAGAAGTAAAGGTTGGGAAAAATGTGAGAATGGGAATCGGCGAAAACATACCCAATGAACTTAAACCCCATTTGTATGATTCCGGCATAACGGTGGTCGGGGAAAAGGCTGTTGTACCTGACGGATGTCAGATAGGAAAAAATGTTGTTATAGATCCGTACATAACCGCGGAAGAATTTCCCTCGCTTAATATCGAGTCTGCAAAAAGTGTTTTAAAGGGAGGAGAAACCGAATGAAAAGCACAATGGGTATAATACTTACCGGTGGAAAAAACGACAGGCTCAAAGAACTGGCAGAGATGCGATCCAGTACTGCCGTGCCGATAGGAGGAAAATACAGAGTCATAGATTTTGTACTGTCGAATATGGTAAACTCCGGCATAAAAAATATTGGCGTGCTTACCCAGTACAGTTTCAGATCGCTTATGGACCATTTGGGTTCAGGAAAAGAATGGGATTTGGACAGGAGAAATGAAGGTCTCTTTATATTCCCTCCTTATCTTGCAGGAGAACATTCAGGCTGGTACCAGGGAAGTGCCGATGCCATGTACCATAACATAACCTTTTTAAAGAGAAGTTATGAAGAATATGTTCTGGTTGCTCAGGGAAACTGTGTTTATAAGATGCTTTTTGACGACATGCTGGACTACCATATAAAGAAAAATGCCGATATTACCATAGCATACAGGGATATGAGCGATTTTCCGCGGGAAGAGCTTTCATTCATGGGCGTAATGACTATGGATGAAAACAGAAGAGTGGTTGATTTTAAGGAGAAACACAAAAACCCTGAGTCAACCATTTGCTCAATGGGAATATACATATTGAAAAGGGAGCTTCTGATTGCACTTTTGGAAGAGTGCAATTCCCAAGGGAAATATGACTTTGTCAAGGACGTTATTATAAACAAGCTCCCAACCCTCAATATTTACGGATACAAGTTTGAAGGATATTGGAGAAATTTAAACAGCATAAATGCTTATTACAGGATTAACATGGAGATGCTGAATCCGGAAATAAGATATCAGCTTTTTGAACAGCATGGAAAAGTTTATACAAAGGTAAAAGACGAACCTCCCGCAAAATATAACGAGGAAGCGGAGGTCAGAAACTCCATAATAGCCGACGGATGCATTATAGAGGGAACGGTTATAAACTCGGTACTTTTCCGCGGAGTCACAATAAAAAGAAATGCCGTGGTAAAAGACTGTATAATAATGCAAGATTCAGTAATTGAGGAAGATGTGGATATTGAAAGCCTTATCATAGACAAGAACGTGTACTTGTCCAAAGGAATCAGGCTTAAGGGAATGGCCAATTTCCCTATAACAATAGGAAAAAATGCGGTAATATAAGTTTTTGCAAGAGATAAAGAAGGTTGATATTATGGATAAAGCTTTATTGGTTTACAATCCTTTTTCGGGAGACAGGGGAATAGCAAATAAATTGGATTATATTCTGGAGAGATTTCAGCAAAAAGATATTTTGCTTCAGCCTTACAGGATTATGGAAGGATGCGGTAAGAACATCTCCGACCTTTTGACAGAAGGTTCCTATAAGTTTGTAATATCCTCCGGAGGGGACGGTACGCTGAACTTTATCTGTAATATTATTATGAAGAATAACCTCTCTGTGCCCATGGGAATAATTCCTGCAGGAACCTGCAATGATTTTGCTTCGATATTGAATATCCCGACATCGGTTGAAGAGTGCGTGGACATCATTTTAAAAGGCAGGACGGTGGATGTGGACGTAGGGGTTGTGGATGACAGGATTTATTTTTTGAGCTCTTGCGCCGGAGGTGTTTTTGTGGATGTTTCTTTCAGTACGGACGGCGAGCTTAAAAAGAACCTGGGTGCCCTGGCTTATTATCTGAAGGCGCTTACCGAAATGGCAAGCATGAAGCCCTTTAGAGTAACCATTGAAACCGAAGAGGAAATTTTTGAAGATGACATACTTCTTTTCTGCATTCTGAACGGCAACCAGGCCGGCGGCTTTCACAACCTTATGGACGCGGTTTACGATGACGGGCTTATGGATATTGTCATTATCAAAGACTGCAGAAAAATAGAACTTCCGGCTATTTTCTATAAAGTTATAAACAATGAGCTGCAAAACGACAAGAATGTGGTTACCATAAGAACGAACCGGTGTACCATAAAGAGCTCGAAAGAAATAGTACTTAGCATTGACGGGGAAAAGGGACCGACCCTGCCGGTCGAGGTAAAATTTATAAACAAGGCATTAAAAGTATTTGCGGCATAGATTTATGCCTGAAGGAATTTGTGGCAGAAATAAGTTTATTACTAAATACAAATAAAAGGAAATAATAATAAATAGAAGGAAATAATAAGTAAAAGGCTCAGTGACCAAAATGTCTCTGAGCCTTTTATGCTTATATACCCATAATATTGTAGCCACTGTCAACATGAATTACTTCACCGGTTACTCCGCTGGAAAGATCGCTTAAAAGATACAAAGCTGTCTTTCCAAGGTCTTCCTGAGTGATGTTTCTCTTTAAAGGTGCTTTTTTGGGAACGGCGTCGAGAATATCGCCAAAATTCTTTACACCTTTGGCGGAAAGGGTTTTTACAGGTCCTGCCGAAATTGCATTAACCCTGATGTTGGCCTCACCGAGATCTGCGGCAAGATATCTTACACTTGCTTCAAGGGCGGCTTTTGCCACTCCCATTACATTATATCCTTTGAATACCTTTTCAGAACCCATGTATGTCAAAGTTATGATGCTTCCGCCTTCCGTCATAAGTTCCTTTGCTCCGCGGCTTACTGCCACGAGAGAATATGCACTGATGTTCATGGCATGGGCAAATCCTTCTCTTGAGGTGTAAATAAAGTCGTTTTGAAGGTCTTCTGTTTTTGCATGAGCTATGGAATGAACCAATCCGTGAAGAACACCGTATTTTTCTTTGATGGCGGCAAAGAGGCTGTTTATTTCCTCGTCGGAAGATATGTCGCACTGAAATATGGAATCGGCACCGAGCTGCTCCGCTCCTTCTTTTTCTCTTTCACTCTGATATGTAATTATGACATTTGCTCCTTCCTCCTGGACTGCTTTTACAATACCCCAGGCAATGCTCCACTTGTTTCTTACTCCCATGACCAGTATGTTTTTATTGCCAAGCAAGTTTCCCATCCAAATACAACTCCTTTGTCAAATTTATTCTTCACTACAAGTTTATTTTTCACCTTAAAGTTATATTTCCAAAGATAAATTACCTTTTTGGTTATTTAACTCCATATTACTTTATCAAAATTTACACCTGTTGTAAAGAGTGGTGGAAATATGTGCCGGTTGCTCTGATAAATACGGTAAATTATTAATAAAAATTTCATAAATTTTTAACAAAAGTTTAATTAATTTTATATATTATTTAATTGACTTTAAGTTTTCAATAAATTACAATTACTGGTAACACTTTAATTTACTTAAAAACATATATTTGGATGCTCTGTAAAGGGGGGCGAGGGACATCTCTGATGCAAAAAAACAGAAAGAACCGATAATTAGTATTACAAATCTGAGTAAAATCTATAAAGTGGGTTCGGAAAAAGTAGTGGCTCTCCAGGACATTAACATGGAAATTTACAAAGGTGAATTTTGTTGCTTTTTGGGTACTTCCGGCTCGGGAAAATCAACGCTTTTGAATGTGCTTGCCGGACTTGAAAAGCCAACCAGGGGAAGTATAAAAATCAAAAATGTAAATATTGAAAAGCTTAATGAAAAAAAACTTGCGGCATTTCGACAGGATAATGTTGGCTTTGTATTTCAGGCATACAATCTTGTCAGTCATCTGGACGCTGTTGAAAATGTCAGCCTTCCTCTCATGTTCAAAGGCGTACCCAAAAAGGAAAGGACGAAAAGAGCTGTTGAGCTTTTGAAAGCAGTGGGGCTTTCCAAACATCTCAGACACAAGCCCACCCAGATGAGCGGAGGTCAACAGCAAAGAGTCGGCATAGCAAGAGCCTTTGTTACAAATCCCGAAATTGTATTTGCCGATGAGCCTACAGGAAATCTGGATTCAAAGACATCCATGGAGGTTCTGGAGCTTATGGCGGGTTTGGCAATGAAAAACCGCCAGACTTTGATTATGGTTACCCATGACCTTAATATTGCAAAACGGGCTGACAGAATAATTTACATATTGGACGGAAGAATTGAAGGAATAGAAGAAAATCAGTATGCGGGGGTTACGTATGAGCAAAATTAAGATTGTGAATATTCTGATACTTTTGGTTCTTTTAATCAGTTTTAATTTGGAGACAGTCAATGTGTTTGCCGGTCCAAATGATATTATAATTACAAAGGTAGTGCAAAAAGAGGAGAATGTTTCAGCCGGTAAAAGTTTTAAACTCGAGGTTTACTATAAAAATGTGTTGGGTGTACCTTTGAAAGATGTTTATATTTCCGTAGATAAAAGTTCTTCTTTTTATATTGATAATGATCATTATCAAACCGAGTACCTGAAAGACATGGCTGTTGGGGACGGAGAAGAACCTATAATATTATATCTGGTCTATAAAGGTACAGGAAACGAATTAACTTTGATATTTGATTATTTAAAAGAAGGTGCAACCGATCGAGAACAACTTTCACAAACCCTGTTTCTTAGCGTTAAAAAAGAAAAAGAACAAACTTCCGGTGGTTCACAAACCAACACGGCCGAATACAAGCCGAATTTCAGAATTGTGGGAAAGATAAGCAGCAAACAGGAAGGAAAAAATGTTTCTGTTGAATTTCCCATTAAAAATGTGTCCAATTTTACCGCCAAAGACATTCAAATAACCATGTCAGCCGATTCGGCGGACTCACCTTTTTCAGCGCCGATGGGGCATCTTTCCGTATCCGTTGACGAGATTAAACCCGATGCCGAAAAAAAGATAAAGCTTGACCTTGCTGTAAAACCGAATACCAAAAGCGGTATATATCCCTTGAAACTTGAGTTTAAATACGGCAATTTGTATGGTGATTCATTCTCTTCATCGGAAGTTATATATGTTGACATTGAAAACAATGATAAAAGCCCAAGCCTCATTTTAAAAGGTGTGGAAATGCTTCCCCAAAAACCTGCACCGGGGGACAGGTTCAGTGCTTCCATAGAACTTGAAAACCTCGGAACTCTTGGAGCAAAAGACGTAAAGGTCACCTTGAAGGGATTAACGGTTGACGGGATTTATTCTGAGCTTGTGGGAGTCAATTATTTGAAAACCATTGAGGGAGGCAGGACGGGCAAGCTGAATTTCAGCCTTGTTGCGTCCAATAAAATAAATGTTCAAAGTTTTCCGCTTGAAATAGCCGTTGACTATAAAGACGAATTTGGCAATTCATATGCCGAAAGCTTTATATATTATGTGCCCATAAAGCAAAAAAGCGAAGGAAAAGCTTCATTGAAGATTGACAACATTACTTCTCCGGCGACAGTTGTTGCACCGGATGAGGATTTTAAAGTTGGCTTTGATATTGTGAATGACGGAACAAAAGAACTTTCCGACTTAAAGGTGTCGGTAACGGCTGAAAACGGCATTATCTGCAAATCACAAAGCATAACTGTTGTTGATTCCTTGAAAGTTGGGGAAAAGAAAAGCTTTGAGTTTCTTTTCACTGCCTTGACCGATGCAGTCACTAAAAACTACCCTATTGCCATAAATGTGGAATACGATGATGAAGGTTCTTCGGGAGGAACAAAAGAAAAGCGGACTGTTACACAATATGTTGGAGTTTATGTTGAAAATCCAAAGGAAGAGGAGAAAAAAGAAAATACTTCCACTCCGAGGCTTATAATTGACCGGTACAGTATATCCACGGGGCAGGCGATAGCGGGAAAGAGCTTTGAAATTGAGCTTGGCATATTGAACACCCATAAAAATATGAATGTTGAAAATATTGCTGTTTCTTTCCTTGCGGATGAAGGAGTGTTTTTGCCGGCGGCGGAAAGCGGCAGCACCATATTCATTGACCAAATAAAAGCCGGAGAAAGAGTTGTTAAAAAGATGACTTTTGCGACCAAATATGATGCTGTGCCAAAGAGTTATTTGCTCAATATAAACTTTGAATACGAAGACGAACAGAACAAGGCATATACCTTGAAAGAAAGCATCAGCATACCTGTTATTCAGGAACAGAGGCTTGAGATAAGTGAAATACAGACGGGAATGGATGCAGTTGTGGGACAGCCGGTTTCTGTAAATTTGAATTTTTATAACATGGGCAAGTCAACATTGAACAATCTTATGGTAAGGTGCAAGGGAGATTTTGAGCTGCAGCCCAGTTCAGAATATTTTGCGGGTAATTTTGAACCCGGCAGAAGCGACTATTATGAAGCATATATTGTACCCAACAAGGAAGGACAGGTAAAGGGAAGCATTATTTTCACATTTGAAGATAACAACGGCGAGGTTAAAGAGATTGAGAAAGAGTTCGAGATTTTTGTCCAGGGTCAGCCTTCAGTAATGAAAGGTGATGTTACGATAGTGGAGCCCGGCATGGCGGAAGCGGGAATGAAGTTTGGAAAAGCAGGTTTTCCCGTGCGCAGACTGTTAATCCTTGCAGGTGTTTCAGTGCCGGTGATAGCAGGTGTTGTGGTTCTCATAATAATTCTGGCAAAAAGAAAGAAAGCGAGAGCTGATTTGTATGAGAATATCTGACATATTGGGAATGACGTTTAAAAACCTGATGAGAAAAAAAATCAGAACTCTGTTGACCCTCACAGGTGTGTTGATTGGGACGACGTCCATTGCTGTAATGATGTCAATAGGGGTCGGGATGGACAGAGCCTTTGAAAGCCAGTTCAGCAGGATGGGAAGTCTGAATACTATAACTGTCACCGGTTATTATTACTCGGATGGAGGCAGTGATTATTATTACTCGGTGAGTGGCGGCACTGGGAATCAAAAAAGACTTGACGACAAGGCAGTCAGGGATTTTGAACAGATTGAAGGAGTCGAAGCTGTTATGCCGCAGCTTAGGGCATATCTCAAGTTTGTATCGGGAAGGTATGTGGCTGGTGTGAATGTTGTCGGAGTTGACCCGTCAAAAATGAGGATATTTGGATTTGAGGTGTCCGAGGGAAGGCTTTTAAATGAAGATGACAAAGGAGCAATTGTTTTTGGAAGTCAGGTGCCTTACCATTTTTACAATCCCAGGGCCGTCGGAAGAAACAGGTTATTTATAATAGGAGGAAAAAATAGTGAAGACCCTCCTGTAAATGTGTTCGAAGACAGACTTATTATGACTTTTGACTATTTTTACGGGGAAAGCCATGCAAATCAGCAGGGAAGTATCAGAAGAAAGACCTACAAGGTTCAGGGAGTGGGAATTCTCAAAGAAAGCGGAGAATACAACTATTCCGCTTTTATCAACATAGATTACCTGAAAAAGCTTATGCAGGAAAATGAAAGGGAGGAAAAGAGAATAGCCGCATCTTTGGCGGCAGGCAATGAAGGCAGTGTTGGTTATTATAACGCATCTTACAGCAGCAATAGGCTGTCTTCCCAGAATCCAACCTATGAGACGGTATTGGTAAAAGTTGCCGACGTAAACAAGGTTGAAGAGGTGGAAAACAAGATAAAAGAAATGGGATTTGGTGCTTACAGTCTTGCAGATGCAAGGAACGAGATGAAGAAGACGATGGCTGTGGTTCAGGCTATTTTGGGAGCCATAGGAGCTATTTCTCTTCTTGTCGCATCTTTGGGAATAACCAACACAATGTATATGTCCATATATGAAAGAACCAAGGAAATTGGCATATTCAAGGTTTTGGGCTGCTACCTTAAAGACATCAGGGGAATGTTTCTCCTTGAGGCCGCTTTGATAGGCTTTTTCGGAGGGACCATCGGAATAGGTTTCAGCTATGCAATTTCTGCAATTATCAATGCCATTGTTGCAGGAGCTGTACCTAATATGGAGGGAGCGTCAATATCAGTGATACCGCTGTGGCTGGCATTGGCAGCATTGGCAGTGGCAGTGCTTGTAGGCCTTCTTGCAGGATATTTCCCTTCCAAACGGGCTATGAGGCTTAGCGCATTGGATGCAATAAGGAATGAATAATTGTGCCTCAGCGTTAAAAAAGATATACTCTTTTTTGAAAAAAGTATGCTGTTTAAAAAAAGAAATGCTGTTTGTGAAAGCAAACAGCATTTCTTTTTTGGTGGGCGATAATGGACTCGAACCATCGACCCCCACGATGTCAACGTGGTACTCTAACCAGCTGAGCTAATCGCCCATATCCATACCACAATAATTTTACAGCCAAAGATTTATTGTGTCAAGAGCAATTGAAAAAAATAATGGAGTATATAAATACCATTTTGTATTTTTTAATAATAAGGCTTTTTTACACTTAAATTTATAGATAAAACTTTAATAAAAACCGGACTGGATTAATATATTTACAAAGAAGTGATTTTGTTAATTTCATATGGAAAGTGGCGAACAACAATGTGGATAAATTTGATTCAAATACTTATGTCCCTTGCCCTGATTTTAATAAGCTGCGAATTTTTTACAAACGGTATTGAGTGGCTGGGAAGAAAGATCGGTGTTGGAGACGGTGTTGTAGGAAGTATATTTTCGGCCGTAGGCACATGCCTTCCGGAAACAATGATCCCGATTATTGCAATACTATTTTTGGGAGAGGATAAAAAGTCAGTGGATGTGGGAGTGGGCGCTATTCTGGGAGCTCCCTTTATGCTGAGTACCCTTGCATTATTTGTGGTTGGTGTGGGTGTTGTTTTGTTCAGGTCAAGAAGGGGAAGTATGGCATTGAATGTCAACAGCGACATTGTAAGCCGGGACATCAGTTTTTTTATTGTGGCTTACAGTGTGGGAGTGACAACCGCCTTTATAAATATCCGATTCATAAGGGTAATTGTTTCTGCGTTTCTTGTGGCAACGTACATTTATTATATTATTTTGACGGTAAGGCGAGACAGTGTGAACCATGGATATTTGGATAAACTTTATCTGACAAAAATTCTGGGTTTTAAAAACAATGTGCCGGATATTTTACTTCAGATTGGAATTGCCCTTGCGGGCATAATTTTCGGGGCCAATGTTTTTGTGACAAACATGGAAACAGTTTCGGAGTATATAGGTATTACCCCTCTTATCCTGTCTTTGATAGTGACACCTATAGTAACGGAGCTTCCGGAGAAGTTCAACAGCATTATCTGGATAGCCAGAAAAAAAGACACTTTGGCTTTGGGAAATATAACGGGGGCAATGGTGTTTCAGAGCTGCATACCGGTGTCAATCGGAATTCTTGCAACACCATGGAGGCTAAGCTCCCATATTATAGTGAGTTCTGTAATGGCCACCTTGTCCGCAGCCACAGTATATTTTTGGATAGAAGACAAAGGAAAGCTCAACCTTGTTCCACTGTTTGCGGGCGGCGCATTTTATGCCCTCTTTATTGTCTCTCTGTTTATTAAAGGATAATTTCAAAAAGGATAAGCCGTTCAAACGGTTTGAAAAAATTGAAGGAAAAAGCCTGAAGGGCTCTTGCCGCCCCAACCGTCAGAAAATATTTTTCAAAGACAGGGACTCGTTTTCCGGAATATGCTTTACAAACTGGCGCAGCACTGCAATTTCGGACATGGCCATGGAGGTGTTTTTGGTTTCAATATATTTCGAAATCCTCACAAGGGATGTGTCAATATTGTCTATTTCTTCATGATCAAGAAAAACTGTCCATGCTTTTTCCATCTTGCCCCATTCTTCCTCGATGGCCTTGAGATTTTTTTCAGCCGATGTCCAGTCGGATTTGCTTATATTTTCTTCAATCACATTGATCCGTTCTTCAAGTGTTTTTGCATCTTTCGAAAAAACCGAGGATGTGTAAAGAGATACGCCTATTATTACGGCGCACAAAAATGCAAGTCCGGTTAATACTTTTGCTGAATACATATTAGTTATTTCTCCTTTCTTTAAGCTGATAATAGAGTTTGCCTTCAGAGTCAAGGCTTGCCAAAAGCACGTCCTTCGGATTGTTTATCCCGAATTTGGAAAGCGTGTCATTCAGCCAGTTTACATCAAGGTTGGCAAGTTTGAGGTTTTCGTGGCTTATCTCGCCGTCAACAATAATGTCCAGGGACAAACCTTCATATTTTGTAGGTATATTGAGGTCCTCAGGGCTTACGGGCCTTTTTTGTGATTTGGGTATGACACTGAGCTGCCCGTTGGTTTCCAAAAGTGCAAACTCAACATCGGCTATATTGTATATGTTTTTAATTCTAAGCTGCTCAAGCAGGTCGTTTACGGAGTACATCTCTTTTCTGAGTTCCGCTTCGTTTATTTTGCCGTTTTGAATTAAAATACTGGGTCTGCCGCAGATTATGGCTCTGACCCTGGTACTTTTCAGACCTATAAAAGAAAAGGTTATCTGGGCGAATAACAGAGTAAGTATTGGAATTATGCCGTTTATCAAAGGTATTCTTTTATCCTGCATGGGCACTGCGGCAAGTTCCGATATCATTATTGCAATAACCAGCTCAAAGGGCTGAAGCTGTCCAATCTGGCGTTTGCCCATAATTCTCATGATAATTACTACAAGTATATAAAGTATCAAAGTTCTTACGACAATTATTAACACAGTATCATCCTTTCATTTTGCTGTCATTGTTCTTGATGCTTATTATATAGGATTTCTTTTTTTGAAAACTCTATTCCATGCAGAAATTTACCAAAATGACCGACATTTCGGAGGAGTTAAAGACATTTCTTCCTTGCAAACCTAGACAGTAAAATATAAAAATAGCAGGAGAAAATCTCCTGCTATTTTTATATTTTCAAGTTAGTTACCTGGAAGTATCGCCTAAACGTTCTGAAGGATAGCTGTTTCCGGTATAGGACTGGAATACTTTCTTAACGATGTTTCCACCTATTTTACCTGCTTCCCTTGCAGTTAAGTCTCCGTTGTAACCCTGCTTTAAGTTAACTCCTACTTCCTTGGCTATTTCATACTTCATGTTTTCGAATTGAGTTTTGCTTCTGCTGTTCTTAGCCATTGCTATCACCTCCTTAGTCTTATTTTTTCTAAAAATAAGACTATTATGAGTAGAAAGTTTTACTAACATTTTATTGGTGTTACGTTAACTTTATTTTTGCTTCGTTCCGATTTTTTTATGCCTTTTGAGTATTATTTTTTTGTTGTGCGACATCGATATTCTTTTGTGTAATTCCCAAAATCTAGGGAAATCGCCGGAAAACAAATCTTCAGGGAAGCAGGGTTCCTCTTGTTTATCTATGCTTAAAAGGAAGCTTACGATTTCTTTTGCAACATTTGGATTTAAAAACTCTTTTTGAGACTGTTTTATTCTGTTCAGTTTTTCACCGTTGTTTTCAAGAAGTTCGTTGACTGTATGCCTTAATTTTCTGACGTCTTTGCATACAACACCAAGATTGTACTTTTGCATGTAGGCGGGATTGCCTTCTTCCTGACCGGGGAGATTGCCTGTGATAATAAGGGGAACATTGCAGGCAACTGCTTCCATCATGACATTCGGGCTGCCCCTGGTGAAAGCAATATCGGAGGATAGCATAAGATCTTGAATGTTTTCGGTAAAACCGTATATTTCAACCCTGTCGCCGAATCGTTCCCCGATGGTGCGCTCGAGCCTTCTTTTTAAGAGTCTGTTACGGCCTGTGACTATTTTAACCCGGCAGTTGAAATTCTTAAGCAGTATCGATGCGATTCTGCTCATATTTCCGGAACCTTCGCCGCCGCTCATGATAAGGCATTCTAAAGGCCTGTCGCCGGTGTATTTTTTAATGTTCTGCGTATTGTTTTCGCCGTTTTTTTCAAGATGTTTCAAAAACTTCTGCCTTACCGGAAATCCCGTTTCAATAAGCTTTGATTCCGAAACCCCGAACTCAAGGCATTTAAACTTTGATTCTTTTGAAGGGCATATGATATAGTCAGCCCTTGGATCCGCCCAGAGGGGAGTAATACTTACAATGTCTGCCAGCAGCGTTACAAAGGGAACTTTAATGTTATAGTCTTCGAGAATGTTCAGTACCGAACCGTTGAAGTTTGGATGCACCGACAGTATAAGATCCGGTTTGATATTGCATATGAGTTTCAAAAAGTTATCTTTAATAGCAACTTCAGTAAAGTCGTTTAACAGACTGGGTTTTTTTAAAGATAATTCCCACACCAGTTTCCACAGTTCTTTTGCATTTCTTGTGACGGAACCGTAAAGTTTCCCGATTCTAAGGCCAAAATTTCCTGCCAGGGTAAAACCGTCAATCACATGGACATTGACGTCGGGATAATGGGAAAACTGTTCCAGCAGGGATTCGGTTATGCTCTTGTGGCCATGCCCCGTATTGTTCGAAGATAATATAAGAATATTCTTAATCATATTGCCTCCTATATAATCAAAATTAGTTATTTTCAGGTTCAATTTTTTCACTAAGCTTTATTATATAACTTAATTTTTGCAAATTAAAGTGTTGAATATCAATATATTATAAGATATTTTGTTTTTGTTATACTTTAGACTCGAAGTAATTTCGATTTTCTTATTTTTTAATCATGACAATACTTAATAAATTAGAAGGATAGTAATATTTATACATTTAAGTAAGAAATAACAAATAAAGCATCAGAAGATTTTACCCTCTGATGCCTGTTTATATTTTACATGTTAAATTTTAAAGCATAAAAGGTTAAACACGTTTAATTTCGCCGTCGGCTGCAAAAAAGGTTGTTGCAAGGCAAGGCTCTTTTATTTCGGTTTGTATGTTTTTTATAGTTATTGAACAGTTGGGATAAACCTTTTTTGTTATGGCTATTTCACCTTCGCCTTTTGTTTTTAAATATCTTGCAATATTCTTTTTTTCTTCTTCTAAGGATTTAAGCTCTGCTTTAAGTTCGGACATCCTCTGCATTTTTGAATTGTATTCTGCTGTCTCCCGGGAAGTCATTTCTTTAAAGGGGTCTTGTTTTGACAAATACAGCTTTATGTCCATTTGTTCCTCTTTTATTCTGTCTATTCTGTCAACTATGTCTTCCAGCATTTTTGAAAGTTTTTTTCTGTCAAAGCCTGTAAGAATGAGTACGGTTCTTGGTTCCAGCGGCGAACCTAAAACAGGTACGGTAATTTTTACTTCCGCTTTTACCTGACCTCCCATTATGTTTCCTTTTATTGATTCAATAAACACTTCTTTTGCTTCAACCATGCTGTTTATGCAATAAAAACCTATGTGGGCGGTGCCGCCGCAGGACAATTTGACATTGTCCACAAACTTTGTGTAAATGTTTTTCCTGGCAGAAATTTCCGAGAAACTTTTCGACGATATTCCGCCTTTTATGTAGATGCTTCCTTCACGGCTTTTTATTCCTTTGACGTTTCCAAGTCCCAACGGGCTGTTTATTTCTATGTCTTTTGTGGCTTCAACGTAGAATCCGTCGGTGACGGTACCTTTAATGGTTACATATCCGTCAAAAATTATGTTGCCAGTTTTAAAGTCCACGTCACCGTCAATTTCAAGATGGTTCGACACGGTGATTTTATTGCCGTCATAGTGTACGGCACCGTCTATTTTTGAATATAGGACAACTTTCTTGTTTTGTACCACTTCGTAAACGGTATTTTTATCATAGGAAAGAGGATAATTTTTTCCTCTTACAGGATGAATAGTGGTGCCATATACGGTTTTCCCCGGGAAACCTTCGGTTGCGTCAATGCGCTCACCGAGCCAGTCTCCGGCCTTGACCTTGTTAATCAGCTTCAATTCATAGTAGTTTGCTTTTCCGTCCTCTCTTATTTCAGGTCTGGGCTCTTCAAGTTCGTACATCCTGATTTTGCAGTCTTCCCCGTCAACGGCAGGTACTCCTTCAGCTATGAGATATTTTTTTCCGCTTTCCAAATCACCGAAGAACAATTCTTTTTTTATTCCAAAGTTTATGTTTTTTTTCTTCAAAACTTGATAGGTTTCTTTTATTAGATTTTCGCGGTTTTTAATATCCAGTTCTTCCCTGGGTAAGTTGAAAGTGACGAAAGCTTTTAATTCGTCCGGGGTAACAGTTATGGCGATTCTTTCCTTTAACCGGCCGAATTTTTGGGGGGACGGGGAAACGATGTTTAGGGCGTCGTTAAGGCAGTTGAAGCTCGTTATTTGTATCTGGGGAAGTGACGACAATATTTCATTTAATTGTTTTGGCGGAAGACCGGGTTTGAATGTTTTGATGAAAACTTCGTTGTCTTGTTCGAAAATTTCTACAAAGTCATCCTGGTACAGTGTTTGATGTTGCATAAGGTTGTCCCCCTCCTGTTTATATTATCGACAAACGGAAAAAAATTATTTATAAAGTTTGAATGGGTTTCATATATTTATAACGGGGCAATAGCTGTCCTATATTTAATTCTTTCCACCAGAATTTTTTTATAAACCAAAAGTTGCATAAAATAAAGGAATAAATTTACGGGATGTGGTGTGTTTGAAAGGAAATATAAAGATAATATTTATTTTTTTGTTGTGTTTAATATTGGCGGTAAACTTGAATGAAAGGGTATACGGAGATGAATTTGTTGAAGATGAGTTTGCATCAGAGGTTGTTATTGAGTCTGTAAATGTGGATGAGAGTGAGGAGTTAAAGCCTCCCAGGATAGAAGCGAAAGCGGCGATAGTAATTGATGCCGATACCGGGAGGGTGTTGTATGAAAAGGATGCGTACTCAAGAAGGGCCATAGCCAGTACCACCAAGATAATGACGGCAATTGTGGCGATAGAGAACGGTAATCTCGATGACAAGGTCAAAGTCAGCAGCAGGGCTGCCAGTATCTGGGGTTCCACAATCAAGCTCAAACCGGGTGAGGAACTCACACTAAAGGAGCTTCTTTACGGTATGATGCTAAGGTCGGGCAATGATGCGGCATTGGCAGTGGCCGAGCATGTCGGGGGAACGGTGGAGAACTTCGTCAAGATGATGAACGACAAGGCAAGGGAGCTGGGACTTAAAAATACGGCGTTTAAAACACCTCATGGCCTGGATGTGGAAGGCCACTACTCCACGGCTTACGAGCTGGCCATGCTCACCCGGTATGCTTTACAGAATCCTGTTTTTGCCCAAATTGTGGCAACCAAGAGTACGACAATCACCAACCGCAGCTTATATACAACAAACGAAATGCTTTCTCTGTATCCCGGTGCGGACGGGGTAAAGACAGGATATACGGGAAAGGCAGGAAGATGCCTTGTGACATCGGCAACAAGGGATGGATTTAAGATAATTTCGGTGGTTTTGAACTGCTCAAGCAGAAGTAAAAGGGCGGAAAGCAGCAAGACTATTCTTGATTATGCCTTCAACAATTACAAGCCTTATGAGCTTTTGAGGGCAAACCAGGAACTGGGACGAGTGAAGGTGTACAAGGGAAAGAAGGATTCGGTGCCCGTTGTTGCCGTGGAAAGCATCAAAATGCCTTTGAGCAGGGAAGAAAAGGAGAAACTTAGGACGGAGCTTACATTGGATGAGACAATAAAGGCGCCGGTGTACAAGGGGGTTGAAGTGGGGAAGATAGAGTTTTTTGTCGACGGAAAGCTTATTGGACGGTCGGCTGTAAAGACGGCCGAAGCAGTGCCGGAGAAAAGTTATGGGGATTATTTCAGGGAGATTCTGGATATGTGGTTTAAACTGGCAAGATTAAATCTTTCAGGTGTCTTTGCGAAATCCTTAAATATAATGCAATAGGGCTTTTCATTATTATAATTTTCTGATAAAATTCATATGGCAATCCTCTTTTCCATGGTAATTTATTGTATTTTACCATAGGAAAGAGGATTTTACCGTGTTTAATAGCGAAAAACATAATTTCCAGGTTTTAATGCAAGTGAGGTAGATGTAATATTGAAAGAAAATCAAATCAAAAACGCGGAACTTATGAAAGAAGTTATTAATGTACTGGCGGCGGAAATATTAAAAACCTATAAAGTCGATAGAAGCAGCCTGTTTGAATTGCTCTCTGATTCTGTCATGTCAAATAAAGACTTGATTGATATTATTGAAAAAGAGACAGATTTTAAGAAGGTGGCCAGAACCAAAGTGTATAAAGATTTTTCCAATAAAGTAAAACGTAATTTGTATAATCAGCTCAGAAGATATTATCAGGATGCGGATGATGTTGATAAAATAGTGGACAAGTTTAAGGAATTGCAAACCGGAAGCGAGGAAAGCAAAAATTATATAAAAAGTCTGCTTCAGTATCATGTAAGTACCAGGGAGCGCATGACTGACTTTGACAACTTTTACGACCCTATAAAAAAATATATTTTGGAATCTGAAAAAATAATTGATATTGGATGTGGTTTAAATCCTCTTATGGTTCCTTTTAACAGTGATGGCAGCAAGGTTGTGAAATATATCGCTGCTGACAGGGATAAGAAGTCTGTTAAAATTATTGAGGCATATTCTGCCTGGCTGGGTGACGGCAGACTTATAGGAGTAAATTGGGATTTGAAGGAAGGCTGGCAGGAACTGTTTAAAAAAACAGGTGTTGAATCATATGATTTGGCCCTTATAATGAAAGTTGTGCCTGTTGTCAAAAGGCAGCAGCGTGAATTGCTGAGTGTATTAAAAGAAACACCTGCCAATTTGTTGTTTATTACAGGGTCAAAGACTTCGATGACGAAAAACAGCAGTATTGAAAAGCGAGAGAGAAGAGATATCAATAACTTTATTGATGAATGTGGATATACAAAATTGTTGGAATTTGACAAAAATGAGGAATTCGGATGGCTGGTGAAAAAGAATTATCGTTGAAGTCAGTCTTCCGGCGACTTTATACCAACAAAACAAAAAAATAAAAATTCAAACAATTTTCTTTACTTTTTATTGTTTCTATGATATTAATATATATTATAATAAAATAACATTTTTGAACGGATCAGTCTTTCAAGGTATTTAACTTTTAGGGTAGAATCTTCTTTTATGAAGTTTTTACCCTTTATTGCGTCTGATAATGGATTGAACGGAAATTTGGAGCGGGATGCAGCCTTTGAAGAAAGAAAATTAAAAGACGTAGATTTCGAGAGGAAGATGATAATAATATATGAAAATTATTGTTGTTGGATGCGGAAAGATCGGTTATACGATAGCAAAGGTATTATCTGAAAAAAAAGACATTGATGTAACAGTTGTAGATAATAATCCAAATATTTTTGATAAAATGGTTGAACCAATTGATGTAATATTTATTTCAGGTAATGGAGCAAATGAAAAGACGCTGATTGAAGCCGGTGCCAAGGACGCGGATTTAATTGTAAGCACAACGAATGCTGACGAATTAAATGTATTATGCTGTATTATGGCAGAACGTCTGGGAACAAAACATTCTATAGCAAGAGTCCGGAATCCTGAATATATGCTGGAATTTAATAAGCTTTGGAAAGACCTTGGTATTGATATGGTCATTAATCCAGAGAGACAAACGGCAAGAGAGATTTCAAGGATTTTGAGATATCACGCTGCTGACGATATAGTTACATTTATAGGTGACAGAGTGGAATTGGTTTCTTTTAAAGTATCTGAAACACCGGAATATTTCGTTGGCAAGAGCGTATCTCAGATTTTTGACAATAACATGGGAATCCTTCTTGCGATCGTTGAAAGGGAAAACCAAGCGTTAATTCCAAATGGAGATTTAATTTTTAAGGAATCCGACATTATCTGGATAATGGGTCGCCCGTCTCAAATTATGAAGTTCTTTACCCTTATAAAGAAAGGGCCTAAAAAAGGGCAGGAAATTATGGTCATAGGTGGAGGAAAAATCACCCATTACCTTGTTGAACTTTTAAACAGACATACGACGAAAGCTAATATAAAAATCATAGAAAAAGACCGGAGTAAATGCGAATCGTTGTACGAAGCTTTGTCCTCCGCCTCCCTTGAACGGCGCTGTCTGTTCATTCATGGAGACGGAACGAATGAAGAACTTCTCATTGATGAGGGAATCGACACAATGGACGCATGTGTATGCCTGACGGACAGGGATGAAGAAAACGTTTTCATCTCCCTTTACGCCATGCGCAGGGGAGTAAAGAAGGTTATCACAAAGATAAACTATATTCATCAGAATATGGCTAAAAGTCTAGGTTTATGGTTGGGAAATATTATTACGCCTCAATACATAACGGCAAAAACTGTTATCCGTTATGTTGACGGACTGAGCGGGGCGGTTGGAAGAAATATTATGACCATTCACCAGATTTATTCCGGTGATGACGGGAATGTTGACGCAATTGAATTCCAGGTGAACAAAAAAGCAAAATGCATTGATACACCTATAAAAAAATTAAAGCTGAAGAAAGGAATTTTGATAGGCTGTATAAGCAGGGATTTTGATATTATTATTCCATCAGGAGAAACAGAGATTCATATTGGTGACAGAGTTATTATTTTTTCAAAAAATAATGATATTCGTGATCTCGATGATATTTTGGAAAACTAGACATTTTGACAGTTACGATAAAAAATGAACAAGAAGGTAAGGTAAAATGAATTACAGGCTCATTTTTAAATTAATAGGAAATGTGCTCAGGATAGAAGCATTATTTATGCTTTTTCCTCTTCTCGTTTCATTTATATACGGTGGTGGAGATCATCCGGCTTTCCTGTGGTCAATTCTAATTTCAGCCGCAGTAGGTACAATATTAGCCAAATTAAACCCAAAAGACAAAAACTTTAGAGCAAAGGACGCTTTTGTTGTTGCCGGTTTTTCATGGATTTTTCTTTCGCTTTTCGGTGCGTTGCCGTTTTATTTTTCCGGATATTTCAATAGTTTTGTCGACTGCGTATTTGAATCCATATCAGGTTTTACGACTACCGGTTCTTCCATATTAACCAATGTTGAAGTACTGCCGAAAGGAATATTGTTTTGGCGAAGCTTTTCTCACTGGATTGGCGGTATGGGTATCCTGATGTTTATGATAGCGGTCATGCCGTCTATTAATGCGTCATCAGTTAATCTTTTAAGAGCGGAAAGCACGGGACCGGCGCCTGATAAAATTGTACCCAGGATACAAGAGACAGCCAAAATCATGTACATGATTTATTTTGCAATGACTGTTATACTGGTTGTTTTCCTCAAAATAGCCGGCCTTCCGATTTTTGATTCTATGCTCAATGCTTTTTCTGTTGCAGGAACAGGAGGATTCTCAAATATGAATGCAAGCATCGGTGGGTACAACAATATCGCTGCCGAGATCATTATGACGGTCTTTATGTTTTTGTTTGGAATTAGTTTTTCATTATACTTTGCTTTGCTTGGCAGAAAATTTGAAAAATTTATAAAAGACACTGAATTAAAAATATATTTTGGAGTTGTAATAGTATCGATTCTTATAATTACGATCAATATTTCCGGGCTTTACAACGGAATTTGGGAAGCATTACGGCATTCATCTTTTCAGGTTTCATCCATCATATCGACAACAGGATTTGCAACCACGGATTTCAACCTGTGGCCTACTTTGAGCAAAAGTATATTGGTTTTTTTAATGTTTACGGGGTGCTGTGCCGGTTCCACAGGTGGTGGTATGAAACTTATAAGATTTATTATCCTTTTTAAAGCGGCGAAAGTCGAGTTGGATAAAATCTTTCATCCCGGAAGCGTAAAAGCTGTGTCGATTAACGGGAAGAAAATAAGCAATGATATTGTGTTTAAGACTTCCTTATTTTTCTTTATTTATTTCGCAATTTTCTTTGTTTCGCTTCTTCTCATATCCATTGACAACAAGGATATTGTTTCGAGTGCAACAGCGGTGATTGCTTCATTGAGCAATGTAGGCCCGGGACTCGGTACTGTCGGTCCCACAGGAAACTATGCCGCATTTTCCTCTTTTTCAAAGATTGTTTTTTCGTTTTGCATGATTGCAGGACGACTGGAATTTTTCCCGGTACTGGTTTTGTTCACTCCGCATGTTTGGAAAAGGCGAGTGATAAAATAAAGTATCCGGGCAGTAAAATATATTTTTTGAACAATAAAGAATTTTGCCATCTTTTAAGTCCGACGGTATAATTTTATAGATATGAATAAAATAATGATATTAAACAATGATGCCAAAGGTGAGGATATGATATTTAAAAGGACATTTAGGTTGAACAGAGGGTATGAAGTCCGGCTTCCGGTTTTTATACCGGTTTACAGGCCCGGCTTTTCAATCAATACACTTGAAGCCTGGCATGGGGAGCCTGAAATTGAGGCGTGCATGGTAAATGCCTTTTTGTTGTACAAAGATAAGGAAAAGAGAAGAATGTTTGAGGAAGGAATGGACTTGCGTCAGTATGTCGGAGGGTTTGAAGGCTTATTATGTACAGATTCGGGCGCATTCCAGGGTTTTAGAGGTTCGGTTTATCTGAACAACAAGGAAATTGTAAAATTTCAGGATATGATTAAGACAGATGTTGCTGCTCCGCTGGATTTGGTAACTCCTCCCGGAGATAACAGAACTACTGCGGAAAAGAAGTTGATATCCACTCAAAAAAGGACGCAGGAAGCGCTTAAACTGGTTAATTACTCGATACTGGCAGGTATCCAGCAGGGAGGAAGATTTCTTGATTTGAGGCAAAGAAGCATCAGAGAATTAATGCAAATGGGAGTTAGATATTTTGGACTGGGAAGTTTAGTACCTTTTTTCAATAAAAACCACGATTTAAAGTTCGTTGGCAAGGTTATAATGGATGCCAGGGAGGCAGTGGGGGAAGAGTACCCGATTCATGTTTATGGGGCCGGTGATCCTCTGGAGATTCCTTTTTTGGTTTACTTTGGAGCAAATATATTTGATTCATCTTCATATGCCCATTATGCCAATTCAAAATTTTATATGACCCTATATGGTGCGGTCAATCAATTGGAGCTACTTGAGCAAATAGGTTATGTTTGTAATTGTCCGATTTGTTCTTCTCATGGAGCGGAAAATGTTATGAGCAATACAGAAAATCTTTCAGCCCATAATTTGTGGACTATTTGTCATGTTATAGAAGAAATCAGATTTGCATTGGACAATGATACGCTGGAAAAAATGATTTCCGACATTCTCGAAAAACATCAATTAATATTTCCGGGAAGTATGCTTAAGAGTTCTTTTATTGAATTAACGGGCTGATTAAGTTAATTGAAAAGATTAAGAACAATGGTTCTGCTCCTTTTAATGTAATACTTAAGGGAGATAAAATCATGAAGACAATAATAATTGGAATTAATTCAAAATATATACATTCATCTTTGGCGGCATGGTACCTTAAGGCGTCCTGTGACGAGCAGTGCGGGGAAGTTAAGGTCATGGAGTTTACAATAAATGACAATTCGGAATATGTCCTTTCCCGTATTTACGCTGAAGGGTGCGATGTGGCTGCTTTTTCCTGCTATATCTGGAACATTGGTTTTGTCCTTAAGCTGGCTGAAAATTTGAAAATGGTTCTGCCCGATGTGAAGATAATACTTGGCGGACCGGAAGTCTCCTTTGACCCTCATGATATTTTGCGCTCAAACCGGTTTGTGGACTATGTGATGGCAGGAGAGGGGGAAGGGGCTTTCGGGCTTTTGCTGCGCTCTTTTACCGATGAAGGAATAAATCCTGATGCCATTGAAGGACTAAGCTACAGAAAAAACGGAGAAATCCACGCTTCAACCTCATTTCGCCTGGTAAAGGAGCTTGACACCGTTCCTTCTCCTTATACCCCGGAAATGCTTGAAGCCATTGGCAACAGAATAATATATTTCGAATCCTCAAGGGGATGTCCATTTTCGTGTTCCTACTGTATTTCATCAACCTTTGAAGGTGTGAGATATTTTTCCATGGACAGGGTCAAATCGGACCTTTTAACGCTGATTGATGCCAGGGTAAAACTTGTGAAGTTTGTGGACAGAACTTTCAATTGCAACAGACAAAGGGCAAAGGAAATATTTTCATTTATTATTGAAAACGCAAAAGAGACGAGTTTTCACTTTGAAGCGGCGGCCGACCTTTTTGACGACGAAATGTTTGACATACTGTCCCGGGCTCCAAAGGGCTTGATTCAGTTTGAAATTGGAATACAATCAACCAATGAGGCGGCCCTTGAGGCTATCAGGAGAAAAACTGACCTGAAAAAAGTGTTTGAGAACATAAAAAAGCTTAAAGAGCTTGGAAACGTGCATATACATGTGGATTTGATAGCCGGACTTCCTTTTGAGGATTATAATTCCTTTTTGAATTCTTTCAATGAAACCTATAAACTTTATCCTCACCAGCTGCAGCTGGGATTTTTAAAGCTTCTCAAAGGTTCCGGCATAAGGCGGGAATATCAAAAGTACGGTTATAAATTCAGGCAATATCCTCCGTATGAGGTATTGTCCAATGCATACTTGAGTTTTGGTGATATTATTAAATTAAAAAAGATTGAAGAACTACTCGAAAGGTATTACAACTCGGGAAGGTTCCAAAGAACGCTGAAATATCTTATTGAAGGGTTTTTTCCTTCACCGGCCGCTTTTTTTGAAGAATTCTCAAAGTATTACGAGGCGGCGGGATGTTACGACAGGTCCATTTCCTCCAGGGAGCTTTACACGATACTTTTGGATTTTGCATCAAGCCTTGATATGGAAGTGAACCTGGTATTGCTTAACGAAATTCTGAAATTTGACTTTTTGGTTTCGGATAATACAAACAATCTTCCAAAAGGCTTGGAACGGCTGTATATCGATAATTTCGGCGAGAGATGCTTTGAATTTCTGAAGAACAGGGAAAATGTTGAGAAGTTTTTGCCCGAGTTTTCGGACACGCCTGCCAAGAAAATATACAACAAGGTTCATTTTGAAGCATTCAGATTTAATGTTGCCGATGAGACTTTGGCTCAGGATGAAGATACTACTGTAATTTTGTTTGACTATAGTCAAAAGGACAGCATAACGGGCCATTACAGGTTTTATAAGATACAGCTTCCCTGATTTTAGGCCGGCGTCAAAATATTAATAGTTTATTGATACGGTGACTTTAGTGCCTTTCAGGGGTTCCGAAATTATTTGTACGTCATCGCAAAGTTTCTTTAATATGAAAAGTCCCCATCCTCTGCTTTTTATTGAGTTAAGACTTGTATAATCTTTTTCGAGATTTAAAGATGAAGTGTCAAATCCGACTCCTTCGTCAGATACTTCAAGGTGTATGGTATGTTCATGCTTTTCTATCAGGAAGGATACATTTCCTGCGCTTTTTTTATATCCGTGTTCGAGGGAATTTATCAGCAATTCATGGGTGGCGCTTTTGAGCTTGAAAACTGTTTTTTCATCGGAGGTCATATTGTTTATCACTTCTTCGCATGACGACAGGAATTTTTCTATGCTGTCTTTGTCGAAAGGGATGTGTGCGTTGAGTTTGCAACTTAATATTTGCATATACGGACCCTCCAAAAAGCAGAATACTTACATTACAAATTATATCATAAATGCTATTGAAAATAAAATACATCAATTTGTGTTATATGTTTAACTTGTGCAAAGAGCCATAGATTTAAATATATTAATGAACTGAAAAAATATGCATACAGAGGATAGATAAATAAATTGCCAAAGTTATGCTTGACATTCATAATGTTGGAATATATTATTACTGGTGAGATGTACCATTGGTTATATTTAAATTTATAAATATTTCAAAAAGACCAGCTAATTAAAGTCAAGAGTTTTTAAGAAAAAATTTTAAGAATTTTCTAAAACTCCTGACAGCGAAAAAAGGCACAACGACAAGACCACCTAAGATTAGTAGACATAAAATAGCTGGCCTGAAATAGTAAATTGATTTTTGAAAACTAAACATCGAGTACAAGTACTACTAAGCTGCTGTGTGCTTCGCTGCAAGCATTTGCGCGTGCTCTTGGGGAGAACGTAATTCGTAAGGCTTTCTATCCCTAAGAACAGCAAAAATATAATTAACAAGCTTACGCATAACAGCCCCCAAAGCTACTTTCTTGGGCTTGCTCTGGCATTTGTTTTTGTAATATTCCATCAGTACAGGGTTGCAAGCTGTTTTGTCACGCTTAGTGCGGATATTAGCAAGAGCAATTGTGAAAAGTACCCTGCGAAGCAGCCTTGACCCCCTTTTTGACATCTTGTTTTGTGTGCCGGTAAACTCTCCGGACTGCATTACAGAGGGGTCAATGCCGAAATAAGCAACTAGCTTGCCTGGCTTTGAAAAAGCTGAAAAGTCGCCAATTTCAGCCAGAATGGTAACAGCAGAGATAAGTCCTATACCTGGAATGCTTTGTAGAAGCTCGAGAGTCAGTGCCAGCATGGGTATGTCCTTTGCCATATCTTCAGCAATCAATGAACGAATGGCTTTGAGGACTTTCTCAAGGTTTTCCTCCAAGGTTTTAATCATAGAGATATACACCCCAAGCATGGCAATATTTGAAGAGTTATTAATGCTCAAAGGTGCAAATTCTCTGGCCTTGGAGACCAAAAGCTCATACTTTGCAGTTGACCACTTAAGGCTTCTGCGGGAATTCTTTTGTATCAGTGCAATCAACTTGTTTCTGTTGGCTTTAAGAATATGCACAGGCGTAGGATATTTTTCTAATACTGCGAGAGCAGCCTTTGAAAAGATGTTAGGGAATACATCCTTGAAGTTTAGCATGAGTTGGTCAACAATACCTGTAAGCCTGTTTTTGTAGGCAGTAAGTTCGTCAGAGAGCTTGTAGTACTGTCGGCAAAGGCTTCGCAGACATTCAATATCTTCATCTGGGATATTAGTAGTTTTAAGCTCCTGAAATCTGTATAGCAGGGCAATTTTCCGGGCATCAACTTTATCATTTTTCACTTTCCTGATTCCAATATTTTTGATAGAATCAGTTTGGATGGGGTTTATGATGGAAACCTCAAATCCAGCTTTACAAAGTGAATGGAAAAGGATTTTGTGATAGTGCCCGGTGGATTCCATGACGACGAAAGGCCTAGAATCAAAGTCCTTTTCCGTTTTTTTCAGTAATTCAACG
>ENA-OWPA01000205-OWPA01000205.1-bioreactor-metagenome-genome-assembly--contig:-NODE-205-length-106117-cov-8.609694_pt1 | contig 106117 bp, 102 predicted proteins | sample MGYA00238139_ERZ651803 | MGnify/ENA primary metagenome ERZ651803 (study PRJEB26909, sample SAMN07631231) | bioreactor metagenome | isolation source: Switchgrass digestor | place: USA: Dartmouth... | reverse complement strand
GTTTCCCCCATTGTGCAATATTCCCCACTGCTGCCTCCCGTAGGAGTCTGGACCGTGTCTCAGTTCCAGTGTGGCCGGTCATCCTCTCAGATCGGCTACTGATCGTCGCCTTGGTGAGCCGTTACCTCACCAACTAGCTAATCAGACGCGGGCCCATCCTAAAGCGGATTGCTCCTTTGATTAAAGCTTCATGCGAAACTCTAATTTCATGCGGTATTAGCACCGATTTCTCGGTGTTATCCCCCTCTTTAGGGCAGGTTGCCCACGTGTTACTCACCCGTCCGCCACTAAGATGATAAAATAGCAAGCTATCCCACCATCTCCGTTCGACTTGCATGTGTTAGGCACGCCGCCAGCGTTCGTCCTGAGCCAGGATCAAACTCTCATGTTAATTCTATTTAACCTACGACTTCCGTCATAGCTTCTACCTAAATTAACTCTTCTTTGTTCAATCCTACTCAAAAGAATTACTTTCATCTAGTACTGTTTAGTTTTCAAAGTCCATTTCTCTCTCTTCGTCAGCTCATCGCGCCGACTTTCATATCTTACCACAGCTCCATTTTGTTGTCAACATCTTTTCGACATTTTTATTTCATTGCTGTGACTCGTTTCCCACCGAAGCAGGAATTACATCTTATCATGTTTAGATCACTCTGTCAATATATAATTCATTGGTTATTTCTTCATTTATCGTTATTTAGCAAGCGAATCTAGTCCGTCAAAGCATGTCAATGCGTCATTTATTTGATATTTTCTTTGTTGATTCTTTATTAAATCCTGTCAGCTTATATAGCCATTTTTTATGTCTTGTTTGCGACAGGAATTTTATATTATCATGTTTTATTCTAAGTGTCAAAAGGTAATCTTTGCTTATATATTTTCACATATAAGTATCTTCTTTAGTATTATTAACAAATCAAAAAATATTATTTTATTTTTCTATAGGCAAAAGTTTTTATATTGTATATGTTCTAAAATGATAAATGATTAGAAAGTGTTATAATAATACTGAAACAATATGTTGTTTTAACATATTATCTAAATATAAACAGGAGGTATATCATGGCAAATATTAAAACAAATCTAAACGGTTTAGAAGTAATGCTGTTTTTTTGGAATTCAGTTATGTCCAAGGAAAAGGTCAATGAAGGCTTTTTAAATGATCTTTGTTCCATGAGAGAATTCTCATACATATATAACGAAGATTTTAACAATGAATCCCTTCGTAGAATTTTAAGCGCTCTCAATAACAAGGAACCTTTCTCAGGCAACAAGACAGAAAGAAAATATTACTCCAATAACCTTATGATATTAGAGTATATAGATGAGGTTCAGCCTACAATTGATGCTATAAAAAAATTGAACTTGGACAAACTTGCAGAAGAAACTAAGGATGACGTAGAAATCATTATCATACCCGGTATAAGCGGCAGTGTTGAAAAACATGAGGACATATTATTAGTAGATTTCTTTAAATTAAAAAACACTGAAAATGGTTTGACCATATCGGGAGAAAGTTTCGAAGATGTTTTAAAGAAACAAATCTGAAGCAAGTTGACAAAAAAATACTGTAAAAATATAATTAAATTGAATAGGGCTTGGGTGTTTTTACTTAATAGGGAATCGGATAAACCGAGCTACCCCAGTAACCGTATCACTGACGAAATCTGATTATGCCACTGCGCAAGCGGGAAGGTAAGAAAGTAGGATGAAGTGGAGCCGGGAGACCTGCCTAAGTCTGGTTGGCCAATATCCTCTGAGGGTGGGATGTGAAGGCTATAAGTTATACGTTTTGCATATATGGCTTATCTCATATACACTGCAATTCATTAAGCGCACCCTTGCGGTGCGCTTTTTGATTCTCTTTAAACCCCTCAAATACATTGAAAAGGATGATAAAGATGAAAATGAAAGAAGGTACTGTTTTTTGCGCTTACTCATTTATGTACGATGATCCAGAGGATCTAAAAACCGATTATGAATTTTGCACCGATGAAATTGCATGTAATATTGGTTTGCTGAAAGCTTACATAACGGACGATGGCCTAAAAGATGAATTAATAAAAGTTGAAACCCTTGTTTACCATATGAACAGTTCTCTGAGGGTTAAGACTGCTGTAACTAGAGATGAATTAAATTGGCTTCATGAAATCAGCCTCAAATATCATGAAGAAACCAATCATAATTACTTGCGATTTGTATTGCCTCAAGGCACTATTCCTGCATCACTTTCCCATGTAATTCGAAATAAATGCTTGAAACTAGCCAGATTAATGCACAGATATGAAGCAAAGGGAAATAAAGTAGATCCTATTCTTTATGATTTTGCAAATCTATTATCTGATTATTTCTTCTTATTGGCTCTAAAACTTAATGCCCAAAAAAATTTAGAAGAAATCGATTTCATAAGCAGAAATTATAAGTTTAAAAGTATTGATTAATAGCTTTTAAGAAAGGTACGCTGCTATAAACATTTATAACAACTAAAGCAAAGAAAAAACTCTTGGTTTTTATTCATTTTAACCAGCAGTGCGATAGCCTTAAGCGGCACCATAGGATTTGTGGATCTCATGGCACCTCATGTTGCCAGAAGATCTTTCGGTTCAAAACATATTTATACCCTGCCAACATCGGCTATGTTCAGAGGGGCACTGGTGATTTTTTCAGATATAATAGCAAGAACCATAATATCACCTTCAGAGTTTCCTGTAGGAGCTGTTACAACTCTCATTGGCGCCCCGTTTTTGCATACATATATTTTAAAAAGCAGGTGATTTCCATGCTTAGTGTTAACCATATATTTTGTGGTTATAACAATCAAGATATCATAAAAGACATATCATTTGATGTAGAAGCTGGCTGCAATTTATCCATAATAGGGCCAAATGGTTGTGGCAAGTCAACTTTGCTTAAGGCTATAGCCCATATTATACCTTATAGAGGCAGCATTAAAATTGGTGAAACAGAAATCTCAGAAACGAAAAGAAAAGATTTAGCTAAGAATATTGCTTTAATGACACAGATAAATTCTATACACTTTCCCTATACTGTATATGAAACAGTTTCTTTGGGAAGATATTGTCATATGGACGGCATGTTGCCACGATTATCATCTCTTGACAAAGATATAATCTACGACTCCATGGAAAAGGTAGGTTTACTAAGTATAAGAAATGCCAAGATAAACCAACTTTCAGGCAGTCAGCTTCAGCGAGTCTTTCTGGCTAAAATTTTTGCTCAAGATCCTAAGATCATTTTGCTGGATGAACCCACTAACCATCTTGATTTGAGATATCAGATAGAACTGCTGGAATATATTAAGCAATGGAAAAAAAAGAAAGAAAGGGCTGTAGTTACAGTTCTGCATGATCTAAACCTTGTTCAGGAATATGCAGATAAAGTTATTTTATTAAATAATGGAGAAAAATTTCAATATGGCGCAATAAAAGATATTCTTTCTAATAAATCACTTGAAGAAGTTTATAAAATTGATATAAAAAAATGGATGACAAAAGTTATGATCAAATGGCAAGCATAAGAAAGACTTCCTTTGAAAGCATTTATAACAATCAAGGAATCCTTCTTGAAATACTTGGGAAAGTATAAATCTCCTTAATTTATACTTTCCCAAGTATTATTAAAACAGGAATTAGCACTTCAGAATCTAATGGTAAAACCAATTGATAACATCCATTAAATTCTGTATAATTTTTATTGTATAGTTTTGTGGGTAGCATAACTTAATTGTGCCGAATTTACGGGTCCTTCGGGACTTGTATTTTTCGTTTTTGGGTAAATTAAGAGGGGTTGCCACACAACTAACTATTTGTTAGTTGTGCAACAGCCCCTTTTACCATCATTCTTCATCTGGAACTATTTTAGCTAAAGCAACCACACTATCATGTTCAGCAAGTTTCATCAATGTGACACCTTGGGTGCTTCTACCCATCACTGATATATCGTTTATGTGCAATCGTATTATTACACCTTCGGCGCTGATGAGCATAACTTCGCAGTCATCCTTCACTACCTTTGCTCCAACCAAATAACCGGTTTTGGCTGTTATATTAGATGTCTTAATACCTTTACCTCCACGGCTTTGTACTCTGTATTCAGATAATGGAGTTCTCTTTCCAAATCCTCTTTCGCTTATTACAAGAAGATCTGCACCCTCTTCCACAATATCCAAAGCTATAACGCTATCACCAGGATTCAAGGTAACTCCCTTTACACCCATAGCCGTGCGACCCATATCCCTAACATCTTTCTCAGGGAATCTTATGGCCAAACCTTGTCTTGTAATGGCTATAAGCTCAGATGTACCTCTTGTCAGCTTAACAGAAATAAGTTCATCTTCATCCTTTAGAGTGATTGCATTAAGCCCTGTAGCTCTATGTGATGAATACTGCTTAAGCTCTGTTTTCTTTATTATGCCGTTTTTAGTCATGAATATAAGATACCCTTCATCTTCAAACTCCTTTATGGGTATTACAGCATTTACTGCTTCATTCTTATCCAATTGAAGGAGATTTACCAATGCAGTTCCTTTAGCCTGTCTTCCTGCCTCAGGAATTTCATATGCTTTCAGCCTAAACATTCTACCCTTATTGGTAAAGAATAACAACTGATTATGTGTTGATGTAATAAACAGATGTTCAACAAAATCATCCTCTCTTGTCTGAAGAGCGGTGATTCCTTTTCCTCCCCTTCTTTGGCTCTTATAGGTATCTGCTGGAAGCCTCTTTATATAGCCAAAGTGGGTAAGCGTTACTGCAACCTCTTCCTCCTCGATGAGATCTTCTTCATTAACCTCTTCAACAGAATGAGTTATCTTGCTTCTTCTCTTATCCGCATATGTTTTCTTTATTTCCAAAAGTTCCTCTTTTATTATATTGGAAACCATAAGCTCACTGGCTAATATGGATTTATAGTATTCAATGTCCTTTATCAAACCAAGATACTCTTCTTCAATCTTTTCTCTTTCCAAACCTGTGAGGCTCTTTAATCTCATTTCTGCAATGGCAGTGGCTTGTTCCTCAGATAATCCAAATCTTGCCATCATTCTTTCTCTGGCTTCATTTACTGTTTTTGAACTTCTTATGATATTGATGATTTCATCTATATGGTCCAGAGCAATTTTCAAACCCTCTAATATATGAGCTCTTTCCTCTGCTTTTCTTAAATCATACTGGGTTCTTCTAATTATTATTTGTCTCTGATGATCGATATATTTTTGAATCATTTCCTTCAGGTTCATAACCTTTGGTTGACCATTATCCAAAGCCAGCATGATTATGCTGAAGGCGCTTTGCATTTGAGTATGTTTATATAATAGATTCAATACTATATTGGCATTGGCATCTCTTTTTAACTCAATTACAATTCTCATTCCTTCTCTGTCAGATTCATCCCTCAGATCAGAAATACCTTCAATTTTTTTCTCTTTTACAAGATCTGCAATCTTTTCAATAAGATTAGCCTTGTTTACCTGATATGGAATCTCAGTGACAACTATTCTTTGTCTGTTGCCGAACATGCTTTCAATCTCTGCTTTAGCTCTTACTACTACCTTTCCTCTTCCGGTAGCATAGGCCTTTCTTATTCCATCCTTTCCCATTATCAATGCACCAGTTGGAAAATCAGGACCTTTTATGTGTTTCATCAACTCTTCTAATTCTATATCCGGATTATCTATGGTAGCAATAATTCCATCTATAACTTCTCCTAAATTATGAGGAGGAATTGATGTTGCCATACCAACAGCGATTCCATTGCTTCCATTGACAAGCAGGTTTGGAAATTTAGAAGGCAGCACAGAAGGTTCCTTCAAGCTTTCATCATAGTTTGGAACAAAGTCTACAGTTTCTTTATTAATGTCTTTAAGCATCTCCATAGCTATTTTGGACATTCTTGCTTCCGTATAACGCATTGCTGCGGCACTATCTCCATCTATGGATCCAAAGTTTCCGTGGCCGTCAATAAGAGTATATCTATAATTAAAATCCTGTGCCATTCTAACCATAGTATCATATACGGCAGCATCTCCATGGGGATGGTATTTACCTAAAACTTCACCAACTGTAGTAGCTGATTTTCTGTGAGGTTTATCAGGAGTGAATCCTAGGGAATGCATAGCATATAAAATACGTCTGTGTACAGGTTTCAGTCCGTCCCTTACATCTGGTAGAGCTCTTTGTACGATAACACTCATGGCATAATCTATAAAGGAATTTTTCATCTCATCTTCTATATTAACGTATAATAGATTTCCCTCTTTATTTTCCAAAATATACACCTCCTTCAGTTATATTACAATTAAATGAATTTTGACCATAATACTATAATTATAAATCTATGAAAGATTTTTGTCCAATTAAGATTATAGCCATGTATTCCTAATATTATTACCCATAATCATTTCAAAAAATCATCTAAAACAATAATATAGGCAACCTCTTTAATTATGGTGGGTTACCTATATTATAAATTAAAAATTAATTCTTGTCCCGTCCATCATTCATTTGATGGGATTTATTCAACATTAAAAGGCAGGAATTACTGCACCCTCATATTTTTCTTGAATAAAACTCTTAACTTCAGTACTGTTTAGAGCCTTAGCCAACTCTTTCAGTTCTTGCCTACTTTCATCCCCCTGCCTTATGACCAATATATTGGCATATGGGGAGCTTCCATCTTCTATTATCAATGCATCTCTAATTGGATTCAAACCAGCAGGAATCGCAAAGTTAGTGTTGATTATTGCAGCATCCACATCTTCCAAAACCCTTGGCAATTGTGCAGCCTCAACAGCTTCAAATTTAATATTTTTTGGATTTTCTACTACATCCAATTCTGAAGAAGTAATTGATCCTCCATCCTTTAACTTGATAATCCCATTGGCCTGAAGCAATAGCAAAGCCCTTGCATTATTTGTTGCATCATTTGGAATTGCTATTGTACTTCCATCTTTCAATTCACTTATGTTTTTAATTTTCTTAGAATATAATCCTAAAGGTTCTACATGGACTTTTGCTAATGATACAAGATTTAAACCTCTTTCTGTATTGAAATTGTCAAGATAGGGTTGATGTTGGAAGAAGTTTGCATCTATTTCTTTATCTGCTAAGGCTGTGTTAGGCTGAACATAATCATCAAACACAACAATTTCTAGTTTTATACCTTTTTGTTCCAATATGGGTTTAACAACTTCCAGTATTTCTGCGTGAGGCACAGGAGTTGCTCCAACTTTTAATACTCCTTCTGCTTTCTCTTCTCCACCTGTAGCTACCGCTACAGATTCAGATTCTTTTGGCGAACAGCCAACAAACAATACACTAAGTACAGCTGCTAAAGCTAATGACAATATCCTTTTCATCATTAACATCCTTTCTTTTTTCGGTTTATTTTTCCCTTTCAGTTGGCCGGGCTGAAAGGAAAGAAAATATATGAATAATTATCGATAATTATTTTCAGACTTTTTTATATCTATCTTAAAAGTTTTCTATAAATCCTTGTTCCAATATCCTGGATTACCTGAACCATCAAAATTAAAACAATTACCGTCCCTATCATCACATCTTTTTGGAATCCCTGATAACCATATCTTATGGCCAGATTTCCCAATCCTCCACCTCCAATAACTCCTGCCATGGCGGAATAACCTATGAGATTTATTATGGTAAGAGTTATTCCTGATGCAATGGAAGGCAAAGCTTCCGGAATCATAACCTTAAACACTATTTGCTTAACATCAGCTCCCATGGATAGGGCTGCTTCAATTATTCCAGGGCTTATCTCCTTTATGGCTGTTTCCACAAGCCTTGCTACAAAAGGTATAGCCGCGATGGTCAATGGTACAATGGCTGCTGTGGTACCTATCCTCTTTCCAACTATGATTTTTGTTAGAGGGAATACAGCAATCATCAATATTATAAATGGAAAAGACCTGGTTATATTTATCAGACCATTTAGTATCCTGTTCAAGTATTTCCTTTCCCATATGCTTCCTTCTTCAGATATAGCCGTGATAATACCCAAAGGCATTCCAAATATAACAGAAAAAAATGTGGATGCCAGTACCATATAGAGGGTTTCACAAAGAGGTATAGGCATTAAAAGTATTACTTTTTTTATTGATTCAATCAGAACTTCCATTATATTTCAACTCCTCCACAATTAAACCTTCACCTTTTAAAAAATTGATGGCATCATCCACTTTTTCAACATTTCCTCTAAGACCTACAACAAGGTTTCCATAAATTCTTCCTTGTATTCTGTTCATTTGCCCTGAAAGTATATTTGCTTCCACATCAAATTTTTTGATTATCTTATATATCAAAGGTTCCTTTGCTTTGTGATCTAAAAACGTAATTCTCACTATTTCCATATCATCAGCGTCACCCAGAGTATTTTTGTCGATATTAAGGGACACATCCTTTACAAAGCTTTTTGTCACTTTATGATAAGGATTGGAAAATACATCATAGGTATTTCCTTCTTCCACTATTCTTCCATCGGATATTACAGCTACTTTATTGCATATTTCCTTGATAACCTCCATCTGATGGGTTATTATTACAATTGTAATTCCAAGAGTTTCATTTATATTCTTCAAAAGTTTAAGTATTGAAGCTGTGGTGTTTGGATCCAAGGCAGAAGTAGCTTCATCACAAAGAAGTATTTCAGGCTTTGTAGCCAATGCCCTGGCTATGGCTACCCTTTGCTTTTGACCTCCGCTCAATTGGCTTGGATAAGAAAATTTTTTATCCTTAAGCTCTACAAGATCCAATAGTTCATCTACTCTTTCTTCAATTTGCCTCTCATCATATTTCATTATCTTTAGCGGAAAAGCTATATTATCCCTGCAATTTCTCCTGCTCAACAGATTAAAGTGCTGGAATATCATACCTATATTTCTTCTCATGTCTCTCAACTCATTTTCATCAAGCTTTGTAATATCCCTATTATCAATAAAAATACTGCCTTCCGTAGGCTCTTCCAGCCTATTTATACATCTTATGAGAGTGGATTTTCCTGCTCCGCTTAAACCTATGATGCCGAAAATATCTCCCTTCTCAATTCTAAGATTAATATTCTTCAATGCCTCTGTATTGCCGTCACTACACGAATATGTTTTATAAAGGCCTTTTATAGTGATCATCTTATTGCCTCCTCAAGCTGTTTCTAATTTGGAAAATAAAAAATCCCTCAATAGATAAAAGAGGGATATCGCCTCTCTTATCTTTCAGCTAACGCTGCTGGAATTAACACCGATGCATTCGAATGAGAATGCCGGTTGTCGGGCTTCATTGGGCCAGTCCCTCCGCCTCTCTGGATAAGAGCATATTATTAAATTCTTAATAAACAAAAACTCTTCTGAAAAACAGAAGAGAATAAATTCTTTTCTATCTTTCAGCTAATGCTGCTGGAATTGACACCGATGCATTCGAATGAGAATGCCGGTTGTCGGGCTTCATTGGGCCAGTCCCTCCGCCTCTCTGGATAGAATCAATATTAATTTTAGTTATAAGTATAGTACCTCAATACCATAATGTCAATAGAAATTTTTTTAATGTTTAAGCCAGCATCAACCGATCGCTTAATATATCCGACTTTTCTTTATCTCTAAATAATGCCATAAGCTTCTCCGGGGTCAGGCCTTTCTTTTCGTCTCCTTTTATATCCAATATAATTTTACCTCTATGCATCATTATAAGCCTGTTTCCCATAGCTATTGCCTGCTTTAAATTATGAGTCACCATAAGTGTTGTTATCTTCTTTTCCAGCACTATTTTATCAGTTAACTCAGAAATTGTTTCACAAGTTTTAGGATCCAATGCTGCCATATGTTCATCGAGCATTAAAAGGCATGGATTGGATATGGTAGCCATAAGAAGAGCCATGGCTTGCCTCTGTCCTCCCGACAATAATCCAACATTTACATCCAACTTATTTTCTAGACCTAATCCTAATTTTGATAGTGCTTCCTTTATATCAGGTATTTTTTTCTTGTCTACTCCCCAAGATAAGCCATATCTTTTATTCTTGCTATGAGCTAAAGCTATATTTTCCAAAACCGTCATCGATGGCGCCGTGCCCATCTTAGGGTCTTGAAATACCCTCCCTACAAGTCTGCTGATTTTGTATTCTGGCATGTTTGTTATTTCTTCTCCATTCAGAATTATGGAACCTTCATCACAAGGTATAGATCCTGAAATAATATTCAAAAGAGTGGACTTTCCCGCACCGTTACTGCCTATAATGGTTATGAAATCGCCTTTTTCTACACTAAGATGCAATCCCTCAAATACTTTGTTCTCATTTATGGTGTTTTTATTAAATGTTTTATGCAGATTTTGAATGTGTAACAGTCTTCACACCTCCAAACCTTAAATTATTCTTAAATTTCATGTTCAATCCTCTATTATAAGCTGCCAAAGCAACTATAACTATCATAGATGTAATAAGTTTAAGATCCTTAGGATCCATACCAATTCTCAAAGCTGTCGCAATGCTGCCCTGGTACAATAAAGATCCTAACAATGGACATGCGGTTCTTAATTTTACAGGTAATGCTTTCAAAATGGATTCGCCCATTATTATTGAAGCCAAGCCCATGACTATTACACCGCTTCCCATGCCAATGTCTGAAAAGTGCTGGTACTGGGCCATAACAGATCCTGATAAAGCCACCAAACCATTTGAAATCATTATTCCTATAATTTTTATCTTACCTATATCCACTCCCATGGATGTGACCATATTATGATTGTCACCGGTAGCCTTTAATATAAAACCAAATTTTGTCCTAAACAAAAGCTCAAGAATCACTTTTACTATGACAACCAATGTCAATATAACCAATAGGGAAGGAATATTGTAAGAAAAAATAGTCCTCTCGTTATAAAAGGGCGTATTTGATTTACCCATTATTCTGAGGTTTATTGAATATAACCCAATCATTACCAGTATTCCGGATAACAGATTTGTTATACGGAATTTTACATGAAGCATTCCCGTTACAAAACCTCCAGCCATACCAGCTCCTAATGAAAGAAGGCATGTTGCTACTGGACTGGTACCATTTATCAAGAGCACCGCTGTTACTGATGCACCTAAAGGAAATGTACCGTCAACAGACAAATCTGGGAAATCCAATATTTTATATGTTATATATACCCCAAATGCCATTATGGAAAATAAAAGACCTTGTTCCAATACTCCCATTAAGAAACTTATCATCTTGCTCCACCGCCTTTTATTACCTCAGCTCTTTCCATCAAATCCTGAGGTATTGATATGTTAAGTTTCTCTGCTGTCATGGCATTTATGGTAAGAGTAGTATCTTTTATCGTTGTTATAGGCATGTCATGAGTCTTAGATCCATTTAGAACCTCAACTGCCATCAACCCAGTCTGAAAACCGAGCTTGTAATAATCTATTCCTTCCGTAGCAATGGCTCCGCCTTCAACATGACCCTTCTCCGAACCTACAACAGGTACTTTCCTTTCCATACATTTTTCAGATATTATTGCAATAGCTGAAGCTACCAGATTATCTGTAGGAACATAAAGCACATCAATTTTGCTTGCAAGAGAATCAAGCACCTGAGGCACTTCATTTGTATTAGTCACACCTTTGGTTATTATTTCAAAACCGAATTTATCTGAAAGCTTTTTTGCCAGATCAACTTGTATCTCAGAGTTTCTTTCGCTGGTATTGTATATGATTCCTATGTTTTTTGCATCAGGTATCAATCTTTTTAATAGTTCAAACTGCCTTTCCATAGGAGCTGCATCGCTTGTGCCTGTCACATTTGTCTCCGGTTTGCCCAATGATTTTGCCAATCCTGCATCTACAGGATCTGTTACTGCTGTTATAAGTATAGGTATTTCTTTAGTAGCGTTAAAAGCAGCTTGGGCTGCAGGAGTTGCAATGGCAAATATCATATCTTTTTTATTGCTTGCAAAATTCTGAGCTATAGTCTGAGCAGTAGGAAAATCACCTTGGGCATTTTGGAAATCTATCCTGATATTTTCACCATCTTCAAAGCCCTTTGAAGCCAATGCATCAATAAAACCTTGTCTTGCTGAATCCAAAGCCGGGTGCTCGACTATTTGAATTATTCCAATTTCTATGAAATTGCTCGGTTGAATTGTGGATTCCCGTTCCTGATTATTTCCGATTGCTGATGTATTGACACATCCGGACAATAATGAAATGATGAATAAAAGAATCACAAAAAGAACTGAAGATTTTTGTTTTACTACCATGCTACCATCCTCCATATTTTTGATTAAATTATTGTGTTGTATTAAAAAACTGATCCTGATAGATCAGTTTTTAGACAAAACATACTGTAAACTACCATTCTACCAAACTACAATCCATATGATGATATGGCTTCCAATAGAAAACCATAATGCTGTCCATTGATAACATTAATAAATATGAATATGATTCTATAAGAATTCCATTAAATTGTCAATAGTTTATTATGTATAAAGTTTATTTAAGCTCAGGTATAGCCCTATGGGCCAATGCTATAACCACATCGTTTAAATAGAGTAAACCTATACTCATAAATATGCATATGCTTAAATGTTCTCCAGATCTGGCTATGCCTATTTTACCGCCTATACTATATCCGTTTGCTTTCATGCTTATTTGCCCTAAAACTTCCCTTGTTGCCCCTGCAACAGCTCCTTCATGGACATGACATTCCGTTATTATGCCGCTTCTTTTAGCTGCTACAACTGCCCTCTCAATTATTTTAGGAATAGAAGAATTGAAATCACCGCCTATATCTACTGCAACACCCAATATTTTTCTGCTTTTAAGCTCCTTTATTATGGCTTCTTCTGAAGCCCTTGAAGATATGGCAAGATTTATAGCTGCCTTAGCCACATCAGAACTATCATATGCCATGATACTACCTCCATTTATTTTCAAATGTATATAAGTTTAGTTTATAGTATTTCATATAAAAAATAAATAAAAAAGGTTTCTGAAAATGAAGTGCTCCCTGTCAAGTAGACAGTGGAAAAATAAAAAACTAACTATGACGTCAACCAACAATTTTGGTTGGCGTCATTTTTATACAGCCTGATTCATCAGATATTGTCTGTATTCCATTGGGGTCATGCAATTTAATCTTCTCTGATAACGATGGTTATTGTAATAATCTATGTAATCGATGACTGATGCTTCCAGTTCATCGTAAGAATTGAATCTTTTTAAATGGTACATTTCAGATTTCAGCATCCCCCAGAATGCCTTCATTGGCCCATTATCTATGCAGCGGGATACACGTGACATGCTCTGAATCATTCCTGCATCATCCAGCTTTTTCTTAAATGCTTTTGTTGTATATTGAAAGCCTCTGTCACTGTGAAATATAGGTTTTGCATTTTGATATTTCTCATGAGCAATATCAAATGTCCTAAATACCAGTTCATTATTATTTGAGTACCCAAGCACAAAGGATACAACGCTTTTATCACCAAGATCCAGTATTGCACTAAGATAAGCTTTATTGTTAACACCATATTTCATTTCAGTCACATCAGTAAGCCACTTCTTACCGAATGTATCTGCATAAAATTCTCTGTTTAGTATATTTTCTGCAGTAATTTCAAGTGTTGATCTGATGTAACTCTTTCTTTTTTTTGCGACACACAGACTTTAAGTTGAGTATTCTCATAAGCCTATAGATTTTCTTGTTGTTTACATGGAAATCGTTTTCTCGGTTCAACTTGATTGTCATCTGCCTATATCCCAAAATACCATTTTTCTCTTAGTACGCATCTTTGATTAGAGGTAGTAGAATCTTATTAAATTGTTCATTATTGCTTTCTTTTCTATTAAGCCATTTGTAATATGATGAACGTTGTATTCCTGCTAAATCACATAACTCTGTGATTGGGTATGCCTTAGTATTATGAAGTTCTTGTATAGTCAGATAAATAGTTTCATACATTACCTGGCTTAGTACTGCCCCCTTTCTACCTCGTTGAGTTTTTTTAGGAAATCTATTTCCATTTGCTTTCTACGATTTTCAGCTTCAAGCAGTTTGTTTTGTACCCTTAGCTTCTCCTGTTCGGACATTTCATTCTCATTTTTTCTCTTTCCTCTTTTATCCTGCAGGGCTTCAACACCGCCGCTTTTATACTTATTTGTCCATGTATAAACCTGCTGGTAAGATACTTGATATTTCTGAGCTGTCTCATCATAGTTATTCTTTTGAAACATTGATTTTGATCGCAATCCGTATTTCTTACATATATCTGACTGAGAGCAATAGCCAGCCAGATAGTCTTTTACAGCTTTTTCTTTCAATTCTGCAGGATAACTAGAATTCTTATTTTTAGTATTTAGTACTTCAATACCTAAGGATTGATAATTGCGAATCCATTGTCTCAAAGCTGTATTACTTATTCCAATCAAAGAAACAGTATGCGTAATGGAATCTTTTCCTTCTATACATCTAAGAACATATTTAAGTTTCTCATTTGTTGAAAATTTATTTTTTCCTCTCATAAAAATATACTCCTACTTGTAGTACACAGTTTTTATTATTTAAACTGTCTACCACAAGGGGAGCATATCAAAATCTCAGAAACCTTAAAATCATATATCTAAATTTCTTACATACTTGGCATTTTCTTCAATAAACTCTCTTCTTGGTTCTACTTTATCACCCATAAGAATAGTAAATATTTCATCAGCTGCCACTGCGTCTTCCAAAGATACCCTAAGCATAGTTCTTGTCTCAGGATTCATGGTAGTATCCCAAAGCTGCTCAGGATTCATTTCTCCAAGACCTTTGTATCTCTGTATGCTTATGTTATCTCTTCCTATCTGGTTTAATAACTTTTCCAGTTCTTTATCGCTATAAGCGTAATAATCCTTTGGTTTGCCTTTACCTGTTTTTCTTACCCTGTACAACGGAGGCTGAGCTATATATACATATCCTGCTTCCAAAAGAGGCCTCATATATCTGTAGAAGAATGTAAGCAATAATGTTCTTATATGAGCACCATCAACGTCCGCATCTGTCATAAGAATTATTCTGCCATATCTCATTTTTTCGATATTGAAGTCATCACTTATGCCGGCACCAAAGGCTGTAATCATGGCTCTTATCATTTCGCTTGATAAAATTCTGTCTAATCTTGCTTTTTCAACGTTCAATATTTTACCTCTCAGAGGCAATACAGCCTGGAATCTTCTGTCTCTGCCTTGCTTTGCAGAACCTCCCGCAGAATCTCCCTCTACTATGTAGATTTCACACAAGGAAGGATCCTTCTCAGAGCAATCTGCAAGCTTCCCCGGCAATGTGGTGCTCTCTAAAGCAGTTTTTCTTCTTGTAAGCTCTCTTGCTTTTCTCGCAGCTTCTCTTGCTCTGGATGCAGTAATGGCCTTTTCTATAATGGTCTTTGCAATAGATGGATTTTCTTCCAAAAATGCTTCTAATGCTTCGAATATAATGCTGTCTACTATTCCTCTTACTTCAGGATTTCCTAGCTTTGTTTTTGTCTGCCCTTCAAATTGGGGGTTTGGAATCTTTACGCTTAACACTGCCGTTAAGCCTTCTCTTGCATCCTCACCTTGAAGATTTGATTCGTTATCCTTAAGAAACTTATATTTCCTTGCATAATCATTTATTGCCTTTGTAACAGCATTTTTTAATCCGATGGCATGGGTACCGCCTTCAACAGTATTTATATTGTTAGCAAAAGTATATATATTTTCATTGTAACTATCGTTGTATTGAATAGCTGCTTCTACTATAATATCATCTTTGGTGGCTGAAACATATATGGGCTCCGGATACAGAACTTCTTTATTCTTGTTCAAAAACTGAACAAAGGAAACTAATCCTCCGTCATACTGATAAACTCTTACTGTGTCTGTTCTTTCATCTTTCAGAGTTATCTTTATCCCCTTGTTGAGAAAAGCCATTTCTCTAAGCCTATGTTCCAATATGTCAAAATTGTATTCCAACTCATCAAATATCTGTCCATCGGGTTTAAATGTAATCTTTGTACCTGTTGAATCAGCTTCCCCTATAACCTTAAGCTCTGTTACAGCTTTTCCTCTTTCATATCTTTGATAAAATATTTTTCCTTCTCTTTTTACTTCTACTTCAAGATACTCAGAAAGAGCATTAACTACAGATACGCCAACACCATGCAAACCTCCTGATACCTTGTATCCTCCACCGCCAAATTTGCTTCCCGCATGGAGTACCGTCAAAGCCACTTCTACTGCAGGCTTTTTCAATTTTGGATGTATTCCTACGGGAAAACCCCTACCGTCATCAATATTGGTTACAGAATTATCCTTATGGATTATAACCTCAATATTTTTACAAACTCCTACCAAAGCTTCGTCAATGCTGTTATCTACAACTTCCCATACAAGGTGATGAAGCCCCTTGCTTCCAGTACTTCCTATATACATTCCAGGTCTCTTTCTTACCGCTTCAAGACCTTCCAATACTTGTATCTGTTCAGCTTCATACTGCTGATTTTGCTTTTTTTCTGCCATTAAAATTCCCCCTGTATTATCTACTTTAATGAAACATCATTAAAAAAACCTGATCTCTTATGAAGAGTAGCAGATGATATGGGAGATAAATAAATAATAGTCTTATTATCTCTTTCAGATAGAACAAATGATTTTGGTGCATCATTTGAAATATTAACTATAAAACCTTCATCATCTGCTGTTTTAAGAAATTCCTTTGTATTGCTGGAAGTAATACTTGACTCTATATCCATAATTGCTATTATATCCTTAATAGGAATTACTACATCCCCTCCGAGATGAACAAACATAAACAGTTCCTCCCCTTATTATAACCTTTTATTTACTCACTGTATACTTTTCCACTTTTTACATAAAAAACTTTATATCCAGACTTGTCCCCTAAATATAAATTTTCATATTCAGTGCATGTAAGAATTACTTGCACATTTTTTATGAATGAAATTAAAAAACCCTGCCTGGTTTTATCTAATTCAGAAAAAACATCATCAAGCAGTAAAATTGGCATAGATCCAATTTCATCTTTTATATAATCCATTTCTGAAATCTTCAAAGATAATAGTGCAGATCTTTGCTGACCTTGGGATCCATAGTTTCTAACTTCTTTATCATTAATATATAGATTAAGCTCATCTCTATGGGGTCCATAATTAGTGGTACCTCTCTTGATATCTACAGCTCTTGATTCCGTAATCTTTTTTTCAAAGGCTTCTTTTATATCTTTAATATCATGTTTATTTTCAGCTACAGAAGGCATATATCTTAAGTGAAAGTTTTCTCTGCCTCCTGACAGTTCCTTATTAATTTCCCATGCTTTCTTATCTATTTCACTTATGAATAATTGCCTTTCTAAAATAATCTTAGAGCCATAGTCTACTAATTGATTATCCCATATGTCCAAATATTTTTCTATTGAATTATTTTTATCACTGCTCAATAAAATATTTCTTTGAGCTAAAACCTTTAGATACTGACTAAGGTTATAGTAATATTTAGGTTTTGTCTGAGATAATATGGAATCAATAAACTTTCTTCTTTCCGATGGCCCTTCCTTTATTATTTTCATATGATCAGGAGAAAAAATAACAGTATTTAGCTTACCGATTATATCGCTCAACTTATCCAATCTAATGTCATTTACTTTTATCTGCTTTTTTTGATTTCTCTTGAGCATATAATCGATATCATATTGGAAATCTTCTTTTTTGAATCGAATTCGTATGCGAGTATCATTTTCATCCCATTTAACCAGTTCATTATATTTATTGGTTCTATGGGATTTACCCATGGTGAGCAAATAAACTGCTTCTACAATATTGGTTTTGCCTTGAGCATTTTCACCATAAAATATATTTAAACCCGGATCCAATTCTATATACTGTTCACTATAATTTCTGAAATTCAGTAAGTATATGCTCTCTATATTCAATAAAAGCACTCCCTGACAGTTATACTATCTTATATTTGCGCCCGTCTATCTCAATTACATCATCAATTCTCAGCTTTTTTCCTCTTGCTGTTTCTACTTCACCATTAACCATGACCTTTCCTTCCGCTATGATATTCTTTGCTTCTCCACCGGTGTTCACCAATCCTGCAAATTTAAGAAACTGGTCAAGTTTTATATATTCTGTTTCTATTTTTATTTCCAACAAATCTTTCACCTTCTTTTATCTTCTTCGCACAGGCAATACTAAATATAAGAACTCGGAATCATTAAGAGGTTTGATTATACTTGGGCTGACGCTTGTTGTAAACTCTACTGCAATATCTTCTTTATTTATAACCTTTAATGCATCCATTAAATACTTTGGATTAAAAGCTATTTCAATATCATCACCAGTTTTGGATATGTTCAATTGCTCATGAACATCTCCGTTATCGCTGTTTGATTTAATGTTCATAACATCATCATATATCTCAAACTTGATACTGTTATTGGAATCTTTAGCAAACAATGCCGCTCTATCGCATGCATCCAATAGACTATCCTTCTTTAAGACTATTTTTGTTTTGTATTCAGTAGGAAGCAACTGCTTATAATTTATGAACTCACCTTCAAGAAGCCTTGAAGTAACGGTTGTATCTCCTATATGGAATAGTATTTGATTTTTTGAAATAAAAATATTAACCGGATCTTCATTATCATTTAATATTTTCCCTATTTCTACCAAAGTCTTTCCCGGGATTACTGCCTTAAAGTTCTCATCATTTAAAGCGCTTGCCACCCTAACAGCCATTCTAAATCCATCAAGGGCCACCATGGTTACTTGATTTCCATTTACTTCCATCAAGACTCCCGTCAAGATAGGCCTTATTTCATCATTGGAAACAGCTACGATGGTTTGCTTTATCATTTCCTTAAGCATTGAACTAGTCAAGCTCAATCCCTTATCCCTGCTTACAGTAGGAAGTTCAGGAAATTCTTCTGTGGACAGAGATAATACTTTGAATTCAGAATTTTCACTCTTTATGTGGATAAAGTTATCTCTGGTTTCAATTTCTATATCTGAATCAGGGAGCTTTCTTACTATTTCTCCAACTATTTTTGATGAAACTACCATACTTCCTTGTTCTATAACATCTACATTTGATGTGGTTTCAATTCCCATTTCAAGATCTGTTGAAACAAGGGTTAATTTTCCGTTCTTTGCTTGAAATAAAATGCCTTCCAGTATTGGAAGAGTTGTTTTAGAAGGCACTGCTTTTTGAACAATATTTATGCTTTCCAACAACGTGGATTTGTCTGTTATTATTCTCATTTGTGGATAACCTCCGTTTTTTTCTGATTTATTAAATATATAAAATATATTACTAGTAATAGTAATAGGGGTTGTTAATTTGTTAAAAAGTAATGGAAACAAGTATATAACTTAATTTTAGCTGTTGATAGATTGTTGAAAAGTAAATAGTATCTATGGCATATCTTTTTGTAGATATTTTTGAGAATATAAATATCAACAGCTTATAATCAGTTTATCAACAACTTATTAAGTACTTTCGATCTTTTTTATAAGATCGTTTATTATATTTTTTAGTTCAGGGTCTATTTCAATATCAGATGATATTTTATCGCAAGCATGCATTATAGTGGTGTGGTCCCTTCCAAACTCTTCACCAATCTTTGGAAGAGAAAGGTCAGTCAATTCACGGCATAGATACATTGCAATCTGTCTGGGATATACGATGGATTTTGTTCTTTTTTTTGCATTAAATTCTTCTATTTTAATATTGAAGTACTCGGCCACCTTTTCCTTTATCAAAGTTGGAGTAATAAATTTAGGTTTCGAGTTGGATATTATATCTTTTAAAGCTTCAGCTGCCAGCTCTTCATTTATTTCCCTGTTGGTAAGGGATGAATATGCAACTATTCTGATCAATGCACCCTCAAGTTCTCTTATGTTTGATAAAATCTTTTTAGCTATATATAGAAGCACATCGTCAGGTACTACAAGATTTTCAAGCTTGGCTTTTTTCTTTAATATAGCAATTCTGGTTTCTAAGTCAGGAGGCTGAATATCTGCAATAAGCCCCCATTCAAATCTTGATCTAAGCCTGTCCTCAAGAGTTGGGATTTCCTTTGGAGGTCTATCACTGGATATGATTATTTGCTTGTTTGCTTCATATAATGAATTAAATGTATGGAAAAATTCTTCCTGAGTTCTTTCTTTACCCGCAATGAATTGAATATCGTCAATCAGCAGTATGTCAATATTTCTGTATTTGTTTCTGAATTCAATATTCCTATCGTCTCTGATTGAGTTTATCAATTCATTTGTAAAGGTTTCGGAAGATACATACACTACTTTTGTTTTTTTATTTTGATTTAAAGCATAATGGCCAATTGCATGCATGAGATGGGTTTTCCCTAATCCAACACCGCCGTATATAAATAGAGGATTATAAGCCTTTGCCGGAGATTCAGCTACTGCAACAGAGGCAGCATGAGCAAGCCTGTTGCTGTTTCCGACGACAAAGGTATCAAAGGTGTATCTGGGATTTAGGGAAGTATTTACCAATTCTTCTGTTTCTTTTTTACCTGTAGCATTGTCATAATTTTGAATATCAGCTTCTGTCTCATTTACTGTCAGTTTGATGTCAATATTTTTTGAAGTTACTTGTTTTAGAGCATTTTTTATAAGAGTAGCATATCTGGTTTCAATGATTCCCTTTGTAAAATCATCAGGGACATGGAAAATAATCATATCGTCTTTGATTAATATTGGTGTTATAGATTTTAGCCAAGTATTGAAACTCACTTCTGTCAGTTCTACTTTAATAATATCAAGTGTTTTATCCCAAATTTCAAAATTCTGGGGGTTCATTTCCATCCTCCTCATAGTGTATATTAAAACAATGCTAACTTATCAAAAGCTATTGTGTATAAAATATTGATAAAATGTTAATATAATATTTAAAATGTTATTTGTCCACAAATTGGGCAAAAAAAATATTAACAAAATCCACTAGTTGGTTAAAATTGATTTCATTAGATTATAGACTAAATTATAAAAATTAATACACAAAATATATTAGTTATACACAGATTTATACACATGTTGTGAATAAAATAATTAAATCAAAAAGTTATACACAATTATAGATTTATATTAGCAAATAAAAAAGGGGAATTCAATTGGATTTTGAAAGTTATCCACAGGAAGTAAATATATATTTGACATGGATGAGTGTTTGATTCATCTTAAATTTCTTGACAGTAAATATTAATATATATATAATTTTAGTGTACGGTGGCGTATTATGCTTAATATGCATATTGATATACAGATAATCGTTGGGGGGTGTAGCAGTGCTTAGAACTTATCAACCTAAGAAGAGACAACGAAAAAAAGTTCATGGATTTAGACAAAGAATGAGTACTTTGAATGGCAGAAACGTTTTAAAGAGAAGAAGAAGAAAAGGTAGAAAGAGATTAACAGTATAAGGCCGCTTATTGTGGCCTTTTTCTCTACATGCCTCAATTGTGGAGGAACACTATGAAAGTCCCCGAAAAAATAAAGAAAAATTACTTGTTCAAAAAAGTTTATTCAAAAGGGAAATATTATGCTGAGAGCTGCTTGGTGCTTTATGTTTTAAAAAATAATGAAGATACTAATAAAGTAGGATATTCAGTTAGCAAAAAAATAGGAAATAGCGTAAAAAGAAATCGTGTTAAGAGATTGATGAGAGAGAATTTTAGAAAAATAAGTGATAAAATAAAACCAGGATATCTCATTGTATTTACAGCAAGGCCGAAGAGCAGTGAAGCAAGTTATTATGACATTGAAAGAGAAATGATAAACGCTGTGAAAAGGGCCAGGCTCTTTAAGGAAGATGTTGAATAATGAAACATGCAATTATATTTTTAATAAGAGCATACCAATTGATTATATCCCCCATAAGCCCGGGAAAGTGCCGATTTATACCTACATGTTCCAATTATACCCTTGAAGCAGTGAAGAAATATGGGAGTATAAAAGGTACATTTTTGGGAATAAAGAGAATATTGAAATGCCATCCATTTAACCCGGGAGGATATGATCCTGTACCATAATTTATTGGATTTTGCCTTAAAGACTGTTGTCCTAGTGGTATATCATTTTGAAATAGTATTAGTCTAATTATAGGGGGAGATGTTTTGTTAGATGTAATATCCAGACCATTTGGTGCGCTACTGAAGATCATATTCGATTTTACAGGAAGCTATGGCTATGCCATAATAATATTTACTATCCTAACTAGAATTTTGTTGTTGCCTATCAATATCAAACAAACTCAATCAACTAAGATAATGAATGAGCTTAACCCAAAAATAAAAGAAATTCAAAATAAGTACAAAAATAATCCTGAGAAGATGAATGAAAAGCTATTGGAGTTATATAAGGAGCATAATTATAATCCTGCTTCTGGTTGTTTACCGCTTCTTATACAGTTTCCCATTATTATAGCTTTATTTGGTGTTCTGCAAAATCCTACTAAGTTTGTGTTTACTCCCGAAGAATTTGATGCTATAGCTAAAAGCTTCTGGTGGCTGGCAGACTTAGGAAAACCGGACCAGTTGTATATTCTTCCTGTATTATCAGCTGCTACGACTTATTTACAAACTACTATGATGTCAGCGAAAGGTAATGTAGATCCTTCAATGAAGAGCATGAGTATTATAATGCCACTGATGATTGGATGGTTTACTTTAAAGTTCCCCTCTGGAATAGCTTTGTATTGGGTAATCGGTAACATATTTACTATAGTGCAGCAGTATATTATGACCAGGATGACCTTTGGTCATAAGGGAGGCGAAAATTAAATGAGATGGGTAGAGAAGACGGCAAAAACTATTGAAGAAGCGGTAGAGCTGGCTTTGCAGGAATTAAATATATCTAAGGATAAAGTAGATATAGAAATATTGGAACAACCTAGCAAAGGATTGTTTGGAATATTAGGGAGCAGGCTTGCTAAAGTAAAGGTTACAGTAAAGGAAGAGAAAAAAGAAGAATTTCCTGTAAAAGAAGAAGCGCTTGCACAAGAGAAAACAACTACCATAAGTAAAAAGCATGATGATAAGAAAGAAGAAAAAGAAGTTGCCTATAAGTTTCTGAGAGATGTTCTCAATGCTATGGATATTAAATCAGAAATAAAGATAAAATATACAGATGCAGGACTTTATATAAACCTTATCGGTCCTAAAATGGGAATGGTTATCGGAAAAAGAGGGCAGACATTGGATTCTCTCCAATATTTAGTAAGCCTTGTTGTCAATAAGAATAATGGTAAAGATGATTATGTAAGAGTTGTGTTGGATACTGAGAATTACAGAAAAAAGAGGGAAGAGACTCTCGTAAGGCTTGCAAACAGGCTTGCTGACAGAGTGGCTAAGACAAGAAAGAAGGTCGAGCTGGAGCCCATGAATCCATATGAGAGAAGAATAATACATTCTACTTTGCAAAATCACCCTGATGTTTTTACATATAGCGAAGGGGAAGAGCCGAATAGGAAGGTTATTATAGCATGTAAGTAACCCAGTATGAAAATACTGGGTTTATAATATTTGAAAGAGGTGATAAGGTGCTGGATGATACTATTGCTGCCGTTGGTACTGCTCCGGGAGAGGCAGGTATAGGGATTATAAGGCTTAGCGGCAAGAGGTCGCAAGATATATTAGGGCAGATATTTAGAGGAAAAAAGGCAAAAGACGTCAATGAAATGCCATCAAGATATATGAGTTATGGTTTTATATATGATGAGGAAGGAAAGAAAATTGACGAAGTTCTAGCTGTAATCATGAGAGCACCATATTCCTACACCGGCGAAGATGTAGTTGAGATACACTGCCACGGAGGTGTCATATCCATAAGAAAAATTATGGAGCTTGTATTGAAAAAGGGAGCCAGATTGGCAGAAGCAGGAGAGTTTACCAAGAGAGGTTTCCTCAATGGAAGAATTGATCTGGCTCAGTCAGAGGCAGTAATCGATATAATAACGGCCAAAACCGATGAAGGTCTTGAAAACGCAGTAAATCAGCTGCAAGGGGAGTTATCACTGAAAGTAAAAGAAGTAATGGATAAGCTGATGTCTATGTTGGCACATATTGAAGCATCCATTGACTTTCCTGAGCATGATATAGAAGAAGTAACATCGGAGAATCTAAAATCTCAAGGTAATGAAGCCTTAGGCATACTTAAAGAGCTTCAAGATACTTATTATGAAGGAAAGATTCAAAGAGAAGGATTAAGCACTGCCATAATAGGAAGGCCCAATGTAGGGAAATCCTCATTGCTGAATTTACTTCTTAGGGAAAACAGAGCCATAGTAACTGACATACCAGGTACCACAAGAGATATAATTGAAGAATACCTTAATGTGAAGGGTGTTCTTATAAAACTCATAGATACAGCCGGATTGAGAGAGACAGAGGATGTTGTAGAAAAAATCGGTGTGGAGAAGACAAAGGAAGCTTTAAACAGAGCAGATTTGGTTATTTTTATAGTAGATGCTTCAAAAAAATTGACTGAGGAAGATATGGCAATAGCGTCCATGATAAAGCAAAAAAAGGTTATAGTGGCTGCAAATAAGATAGATGCAGGTATTGAAGCTGATTTGGAAGCATTGGGAGAGATATTCGATGGACATAATATAATAAAGATGTCCGTAAAGGATAAGAAAGGTATAGACCTATTGGAAGAAGCAATATATAATACTGCATACAGCGGAAATGTGAAAAGCAAATCCAGTGCCGTTGTATCAAATATAAGGCACAAATCTTTGATTGATAAAGCTGTAGATAGCATTGAGAAAGCTATGGAAGCAATAGATGAAGGTATACCTGTTGATCTGATATCTGTGGATATAAAAGATGCATGGAGATATTTAGGGGAAATAACAGGAGATACGGTGGAAGAGGACATTATTACTGAGATATTCAGTAGATTCTGTATAGGCAAATAGAAGTGGGTGATAACATGGAATATTACGCAGGAGAATATGATGTTATAGTAATAGGTGCCGGTCATGCAGGGTGCGAAGCTGCATTGGCATGTTCTAGAATGGGTTTGAAAACTCTTGTAACAGCGATAAATCTGGACAGCATTGCTATGATGGCCTGCAATCCGTCCATAGGAGGTCCTGCAAAAGGAAATCTGGTGCGGGAAATCGATGCATTGGGCGGAGAAATGGGTATAAATACAGATCATACGATGATTCAAATAAGGACACTCAATACAAAAAAAGGACCTGCGGTAAGAGCGTTTAGAGCTCAGGTTGATAAGAAGAGGTATTCCGAAAGGATGAAATGGGTTCTGGAAAATCAGGAGAATCTTTATATGAAACAGACTGAAGTGGTAGACATATTGACAGAAGAAGGAAAAGTAACAGGAGTCATAACCAATTTAGGTGCAAGGTATAGTTGTAAAGCAGCAATAGTGGCTACAGGAGTCTATTTGAATGGAAAAATTGTAATCGGCGATGTAAGTTATGAAGGGGGACCAAATGGCCTTTTCCCTGCTAAAGGATTATCAGAAAGTCTAAAAAAACTTGGCTTTGAATTGAGAAGGTTCAAAACGGGCACCCCTGCCAGAATTGATGGAAAGAGCGTTGATTTTAGCAAAATGATGGAGCAACCCGGAGACGAAAACATGAAAGCATTTTCCTTTATGACAAAGGAAATAAACATAAAACAGAATAGTTGCTATTTAACCTATACAAACGAAACAACACATAAGATAATAAGGGACAATATACATAGATCACCTCTTTTCACAGGTGGTGTTGAAGGTGTAGGACCAAGGTATTGTCCGTCTATTGAGACAAAGATAGTGAATTTTCCTGATAGGGAAAGCCATCAGATATTTATAGAACCGGAAGGTATTAATACAAGGGAAATGTATGTTCAAGGAATGTCATCAAGTTTACCTGAGGATGTGCAGATAGATATGCTCAGATCCATAAAAGGTTTGGAAAACTGTGAGATGATGAGAACAGCATATGCTATAGACTATGACTGCATCAATCCGCAAGATCTTAAATTAACCTTGGAATCTAAGCACATAGAAGGTCTTTATTTTGCAGGACAGATTAACGGAAGTTCAGGTTATGAAGAAGCTGCAGCACAGGGAATTATGGCAGGTATCAATGCTGCATTGAAACTTAAGGGAAAAGAACCTTTCATATTGGATAGATCGGAAGCATATATAGGTGTACTTATAGATGATTTAGTAACGAAAGGTACCAATGAACCCTATAGAATGATGACGTCTAGAGCTGAATATAGATTGGTATTAAGGCAGGACAATGCGGATTTGAGGCTTACTCAGAAAGGTTATGATGTGGGACTTGTAACAGAAGAAAGATATAATGCTTTTATAAAGAAAAAAGAAAACATAGAAAATGAAATAGAAAGATTGAAATGTAAATCTATAAGTCCTGTTGATAAAGTAATAGAATATCTAAGAAAGTATAATAGTGCAGACATAAAGAGCGGAGTATCTTTATATGAACTCCTAAAGAGACCGGAGATAACATATGCTTCTTTGGCAGAAATTGACGAGGAGATGCCGGGGTTAAGTCCAGATGAAGCTGAAGAAGTAGAAATACTAATAAAATATGAGGGATATATTAAAAAGCAGCTTACTCAAATTGAGCAATTTAAGAAATTAGAAAACAGAAAACTTCATGATGATATAGAATACAATCAAATAAAGGGGCTTTCGTCAGAAGCCAGACAGAAGCTTTCGGAAATTCGTCCTTCAAACATAGGTCAGGCATCAAGAATATCAGGAGTGTCTCCTGCTGATATATCTGTGTTGCTGGTATATTTGGAACAGCTAAGAAGGAGATAGGTTTGGTATGAATAATGTGGATATGCTGAGAAATGGTTTTAAAGAACTTGATATAGATATTAATGAGGAAAAGTTGAGTAGGCTTTTGGAATTCAAAGACATTTTGTTGGAATGGAACGAAAAGATAAATCTTACTTCAATAACAGATGAGGAAGAAATATTTATTAAACATTTTATGGATTCAGCCACATGCCTTAGTACAGGATTGATAAAATCGGGTGACAAAATAATTGATATAGGTACAGGAGCAGGATTTCCAGGCTTAGTGCTAAAAATTTTAAAAGAAGATGTTAATATGACTTTGTTGGACTCCTTAAACAAAAGGATCATATATTTGAAGGAAGCTACAGATAAACTTGCTTTGGATAAAGTTGAATTAATTCATGGAAGAGCAGAAGAGTATGGTGCAAAAAAAGGATATAGAGAAGAATTTGATATAGCAGTATCAAGGGCTGTGGCTCCTTTAAACGTACTATTGGAATATTGCATGCCTTTTGTGAAGTTAGGAGGATACTTCATATGCCAAAAAGGCCCATCTTATCAGGAGGAATTGCAAGATGGACGAAAAGCTATGGAAATACTAGGAGGGGAACTGGATAAAGTAGAGGAGCATTTACTGCCCTTTAGCGATATTAGACACTATATAATTATAATAAAAAAAGTCAGAAACACTCCGACAAAATATCCAAGAAAACCAGGTAAACCATCATCAAATCCATTGAAATAGTAAATGATTGGTAAAAATTTATAGATGTTTGGCGTAATATGAAGATTAAAAGTATGGTTTCGCAAGAAGGAACAGAATTAATGATGGCGAATAAATAGATAAGCAATCAAAGTAATAGCCGTATCCATGCTGAACTAATCCTTCCTTTGATGCATGCCTTTATAAGAGGAACATGGGGATGATGAGTTCAGTGTCAAATGTGGAGGGGGATGATAGAGTTGAATGATAATAAATCAATAATAAATATTCCTATAGATAGTATTGCGCCTAATCCATACCAACCTCGTAAAAATTTTAATAATCTTTCTCTCGATGAACTCTCGGAATCAATAAAATCGTATGGAGTGCTCCAACCTATTAATGTAAGGAAAATTGGAGAAAATGGCTATGAACTGATTGCTGGAGAAAGGCGATTAAGGGCAGCAAAGCTTGCAGGCATGAAAGAAATACCTGCAATAGTGGTAGAAGTGGTGGAACAGGATTCTGCGGTAATTGCCCTTATAGAAAATTTGCAAAGAGAAGATCTGAATTATCTTGATGAAGCAGAAGGATATTATAACCTTATACATGATCATGGTTTAACTCAGGAAGAATTATCCAAAAAAGTAGGAAAGAACCAGTCAACCATTGCAAATAAATTGAGGTTGTTGAGGTTGTCTACTGAAATCAAGAATGAGCTGCTAAAGAATAATTTAACAGAGAGACATGCTAGAGCATTGTTGAAGCTTCCTGATGAAAAGCTGCAACTTAAAGCAATAAAAACTATAGTAAAGAAGTCTCTTAATGTAAAAAAGACAGAAGAACTTGTTGAAAAGCTTTTGGATGAAATTGCTGTGACAAAGGAAAAGCCAACTGAAAAAAGGATAAAAGGTAAAATTAATTACAATATCTATGTAAACACAATAAAGAATACATATAAGCAAATATTAAAGACAGGTTTTCAAATGGAGTATGATCAAGAGGATAAAGGCGATTATATAGAAATAAAAATAAAAGTACCAAAAGTATAAAACAGAGCTCGAGCTCTGTTTTTATAATGCAAAGAAATATTTGTTAAATTTATATTTTCCATAAATGTATTGATTGAGAAATTTTAATATAGGAAATGGTAATGAATTATAGAAATATTAATCGGGTTTCTAAATAATCTGTATTACTTTGAGGGAATTAATTCAATGGGAAAAAAGTTAAAGGTTTTCTAGATTGTTATAGATGATTCCTTGATTAATATAAATTTTTAAAAATGAAGTCTTTCTTGTCATTGATAAAATAGCTAGGATGAAATAAAGGCCAATCTTATACAGATTGCTTGATAGAAGCAAAGATGTATTGTTTTTGTCTAATTAATTCTTAAAATTCTGGAGTGTAAAAACTGATCAATAAAAAACCAATCACTAGATTTTATTCAGAAGTATTAATATTCCCATTATGATAAACAAAATTCCCGCTGCATTTTGAATAAAATTAGGTGGAACATGTTTTGTTATATATGTACCTGCAAATACTCCTAAGATAGATGAACATACTAAAGCTAAGGATGCGCCTATAAATACAGGAACTGGAGAATTGTTTTTTGCTGTCAAAAGCATTGTCTGAAGTTGAGTTTTATCTCCCAATTCAGCTATGAAAACTAATATAAAAGTAGAAAGGATTACTTTAATCATTTTAGTCCTCCTGTATGGCAGATATTATGAGATTTATAAGTGAAGCCACGATGAATCCTATGAAGCCACCCAATAATATAGTCAGAATAAAAATGCTTTTATCAAAAAGCATTGAATTTTTGTCTATTATGACTTTTCCTATTCCTATAGATAAAAATACTGGTACCGAACTGATCAATGAAGGAATATCATTATGCTTAAAAAAGCTTATCCAAGAAAAGATACCCCAAATAAATCCCATGCAAATAGACTTTGAGTAAATTTTTTTATACATATAAACCACCTTTACAATTCTTTGTATAATAATATTCATTTTTACTTTAATATATTATAACTTTGTATTAATATAATATATAAGAAGGTGAGGTGTGGATTTTGTCGAAATCAATTGCAGTATTTAATCAAAAAGGTGGAGTAGGAAAAACAACTACAGTAATAAACTTATCTGCATGTCTTGCCAGCCTGGGTAAAAGAGTTTTAATGATAGATATTGACCCCCAGGGCAATACTACAAGCGGAATCGGTATTGATAAAAACAGTTTAGAATATACATTATACGATATATTGATCAATAATGTTAATCCTAAAGAATGTATAAAAGCTACGCAACAAGAAAGTTTGTATATAATTCCTGCCAGTGTGCAGTTAGCAGGTGCAGAAATAGAACTCACCTCATTTCAGGGAAGAGAGCTTAAGCTTAGAGAGTGCATTACAGAGATAAAGAAGGATTTTGATTATATATTTGTAGACTGCCCCCCTTCGTTGGGGCTTCTGTCTGTAAATGCTTTGTCTGCAGTGGATAGTGTTTTGATTCCCATACAATGTGAGTACTATGCTTTGGAAGGAGTAAGCCAATTAATGAATACATACTCATTGGTTAAAAAGGGCTTAAATAAAAAGCTCGAAATAGAAGGTGTTGTGTTGAGTATGTTTGATGGCAGGACTAATCTATCAATTCAAGTAGTGGAAGAAGTGAAAAAATTTTTTAAAGGTAAGGTATATAGAACAATGATACCAAGAAATGTTAGATTAGCCGAGGCACCAAGCCATGGTCTTTCAATAATTTCTTATGATCCTAAGTCTAAAGGGGCAGAGGCTTATCTTGAGTTGGCGCAAGAGTTTTTAGAATTATCTGAGGAGGTGATATGATGGGCAAAAAGGCTTTAGGCAAGGGATTAAGCGCACTCATACCTGAGAGTACGGAAATAAAAGATAGCAGCGAAAGCAGCGTAATTGAAATAAAAATAACTGATATAGAAGCAAATGAAAACCAACCAAGAAGAAATTTTGATGAAGAATCATTAAGAAGTTTGGCCGAATCTATTAAAGAGCATGGCATTGTACAGCCAATAGTAGTAAGAAGAGAAGGAACTGGATATCAGATTGTTGCCGGAGAACGAAGATGGAGAGCAGCAAGGCTTGCCGGTTTAAAAGTTGTTCCTGTTATAGTAAAGGATTATACTGATGCTCAAGTATTAGAAATAGCACTTATAGAGAATTTGCAACGAGAAGACTTAAATCCTATAGAAGAAGCCAATGCTTATAAGGTTTTGATAGAAGAATATTCTTTATCTCAAGAGGAGATTGGAAGGAGAATAGGAAAAAGCAGGTCTGCCATAACCAATTCATTAAGACTTTTAAATCTTCCGGTGGAAATTATAGATCATCTGATTTCTGGAAAATTAACAGCTGGACATGCCAGGGCACTACTGGCATTTGAGGATGATGCAAAGAAGATAGAAATTGCCAAAAGAATAATAAATGAAAACCTTAATGTGAGACAAGTTGAAAAGTTGTCACAAGAAAAAAAGAAAAATAAGAAAGCAAAAACTAAATCAGCTGAAATTTGCGAGATAGAAGAACGATTAAGGAATATTTTTGGAACAAAGGTAACAATATCACACAGTAAAAAGAAAGGGAAAATAGAAATAGAATATTATGGGATAGATGATTTGGATAAAATTTTAAATATACTGGAAAAATAATGACTTGTTTATTTGACTTTAGAGACAATTTATTTTAGTTGCCAATACTAAAACACTATAAAGTGAAAAAATGCCTTAAATCAAAAAAAATTAGCTTTAAAGGGTATTTTATGAAAATTAATTTTTAAAAGGAATTATGATTTTATTAAGATTTTAAAAAAATATTTATACGGTTTATGAAAAGATATATGATGAGAAAATAAATAATAAAATTCAAATGTATATTTAATTGATAAAATGAAAGAAGTATGTTAGGTAAAGAAAAATGTGAAATAGAAGTGAAAAGATATTAGAAAAGAAATTAATAAAGACTGAAGGAAAATATACATATAAATAGAATAGTGGATGTAATTGTTTCACGTGAAACATAAATTTTCTTCAAAGTGGGGGATGGAATCATAAAAAGCTCTAAATATTGAAAATAAACAACTAAGCGATGATGTTTCATGTGAAACATCAGGACAAATTTTGAAAATGGGGTAGGAAAATGAGTGTACTAGAGTTGATAAAGAATAATGAAATTATTAATTTGATTTTTATGTTAGCTATTATATTATTAGTTTTGTGGAATATAATATTATCTATCAGTTTCACAAGACTCAAAGGAAAGTACAAAAAAATGATGAGGGGTAGTTCCAACAAGAATTTGGAACAGATGATAGCGGATTATATGGCTAGCATTGAATCAACAATAGATAGGGTACAGCTTCTCAATGAGGAAGTAATTCATTTAAAGGAGCAAACAGATAGATGTGTTCAAAAGTTAAGTATAACAAGATATAATGCTTTTTCTGATACAGGATCTGACTTAAGTTATTCTATTGCATTACTTGATAACTATAATAATGGAGTCATTATAACGTCAATATATGGTAGAAATGAGTCTGTCACATATGCAAAACCCATTGAGAATGGAAGTTCCAAGTACCCATTATCAGTAGAAGAAGAAATGGTTCTAAACAGGTGTCTTAAAAGTAAAAGATAGTATAATACCACCTCTATGAAGGGATAATAAACCTTGAGGTGGTATTATGATTATTGCAATAGAAAAAGGACTGGAAAATATAAAGCAGCAGTTAGAAAGCAGAGGCTATAAATGCTTCTATATTGGAGAAGAAGGAGTTGCTGATGCAATCATATACAAGGATAAGGATAATCATCCCTATTTTGAGGTAAACAAATCATCAATATTGAATTTATCAAATTCTACAGGAACTAAGTGCATTGGAGCATTGCTTATAAATTCTCAAGGTAAAAACATAGAAGAAATAATGGATATACTCAACAGGAGAACATATAGTCCTTTATTTTAGGCCTTTACTGGTTATAACACCAGGAAAGGCCTAAAAAATACTTTAGTTAATTATGGCTCTCCTGAATTAATAATGTTGACCCTATTATCCATCTTTCTTTCCAAATCAGCGGCTACAGAAGTATTGGAACCAAAATATTTCCATAAGCTATATCTTAAGCCTCCGGATATTACATTGGCAAGATTCATGACAAGACTTAATCTGGTATTCTGAAGTACCGCTATTTCCATAAATCCGCTTACGTTAACTATGCCAGTGATGCTTATATGACCTACAGAAGGAAGCTTCTTGTTGACACCTGCACCAGGTGAAAGAGGCCCATCCTTTATACTTATGAAGCCTATTCTGTCTACTTTTCCTAAACATGCATCAACTGCTATTACAAAAGGATTTGCATAGAGTTTTAATTTATCAATATAAAGTTGAAGATTTTTTGCATGTACAGGTTCGTCCAAAGATCCAAAAATATGTACATTTTTCAGCTTTAAATCTTTTAACTTGTGACCTACAAGAGGTCCGAGGCAGTCTCCTGTTGATCTGTCTGTACCTATACATAATATGACAGTATCAGAATAACTGTCATTGTATTTGATTTTAAAAATTTCTTCAAAATAAGAAGAAAAATATATAAATGAGAAGGGTTTAGACACATCTACTGATTTTTCATAGAAACTCATATCATGTACTCCTTACCTTTATTTCTCTAAAAGTATTTCCAAAAAACTATAAATGAATACAATATTAAAATGATAAAAGAAGCATAAAATGGTATAATCAGTATATACGGAATGCAATCTGATTTCTTTTGCAATTATAGTGGGGGTCGATTTGATGGTAAGAAAAAGAAAACTGACATATTTAATACTGATCCTAACGGTTCTTGCATTTACAGGTTTGATGATTTATAAGGATATAATTGCAGGAGATAAGTTTATAATGGGAGATGTGAAGAGATTACATATAGACAAGGAGCTTGTCCCTGTGTCAATCAATAGCATAATTTTCAATGGTAATGATATTATGGTGGAGGCAGAAGGTCCTAATATCAGAGCAAAGAATATGGAAGGTACTATATTATGGAGCATGAAGCTTGATGGAAATGTAAGCAGTATTATAAGTTGTGGTGAAGATATAGTTATAAATTTGGAGAATAAGAGTATTGCGACCATATCAAAATCTGGAGAACTGCTGTGGCAATATGAAATGGTGGTTCCGGCGTCTGACATATATGGTTCAGACAAAGGGCTTATTTTGATACAATACAAGGAAAATGGCTATAATTACTTTGAAATTTTTAATATGAAAGGTGTCAAGTACAGTCAAGGAAGTATAAATACTGCCCAAGCAGTTTCCTTTGATGGAAACGGTGACAAAAACTTTACAATATCCCTGTTAGATGTCTCATCAGAAAAGATTGTTACCAGATTAGCCACATACAACAATAAAGGTGAAATAATATGGGCTCAAGATTTTGAAAATGTTATTATACCATGTATAAAATATAATTTAAGAGGAGATTTGATAGCCGTTACAGATAAGTCAATTATGAGGTTTAGGGCAGACGGAAAGTTGATTAAGAAGGATGAATTTTTTAATCCATTGATAATGGTTTCTTTGGGAAATGAATTAGTAGTAGCAGTACAAAAAAATAAAGATTTCTATGATGTGTTTATATTTGATTCAAACTTAAAGCAAATTGGAACAGCGGCTGTGAAATCCAAGCCTCATGGTATATTTGCAGGTGATAAATATATTTTGATATATGATAAGGATAATTTGACAATGTTATCTAGGCAAGGGAGCATAATAGCATTATATGAATCAAATATAGATATAAACAGTGCATATATGTGTGATAATACAAGCATATATATAGTATCTAACAGAAAGCTTCAGAGACTCGCTTATTGAAGAAGGTGATGGAGTGAATTGGATAGATTATATAATCTTATCGGTGATAATAATAAGTGTGCTATATGGAGCAGCAAGGGGATTTATATATGAGTTGTTTAGCATGATTGGTTTTGCTGCTTCAATTATAATTGCAAGAAAATATTATGTTAACTTAGCAGAGTTTTTGATTCACAAGACTAAGGTTGATGATATTTTGCTGGGTTTCATTGAGAAAAACAAGATTACCGAAGCTTTTTCCACTATTGAGCCTTTAGAGAAAGGACTTAGCAATATATATCAATACATAACACTTGTAATAATGAACTGTATTTCCATATTTCTAATATTCATTGCTGCAAGAATATGCATTTCATTGTTGGAAGCTTTGCTTAAGGAAGTTTTCAAACTTCCTGTACTCAGCAACATAAACCATAGTCTGGGTGCTCTATTAGGTTTTGCTCGTGCAATACTTATATTAATATTTTTTTATGCCATGTTGATGCCCTTGGCCTCTTTGGAAAAATTTCTGTTTATTCATGAGGCGATGACAAGTTCATTATTATCAAAGTATTTTTATAAATATAATTTCATATTTAACTGGGCTTTGAATACGGCATTAAACATATTTATTAGTTAGAGGTGATTTGTATGAACGGAAGGCGCTATGGTCTAGGAGTTGTATTGATACTCATAGGATTATCGGCATTGCTGAAGAATTTGAAAATAATGCCGGACAATTCATTTGTAATATTCGTGGGTATCTTTTTTATGTATTTATGGTATATAAAGAGAAATAATATATTGCTTTTATTAGGATGCTTTGGTGTATTTTCAGGACTGATATCCCTACTTGATTACTACAACATAATTAGATTGAAGATGTCACTGGAGATGGTGCTTTTAATACTGGGCATAATTTTTCTTTATTTATACTATTCAAAAGGGATTTTTGGATTTGTTTTTCCAGGAGCGATATTGATTTCTCTTGCCGGATATGTATTTTTGATAAGCAGATATAATTCAGAAAAATTGTGGCCCAGCTACTTTATATTAATGGGCTTTGCATTTTACTTAATATATTTTATAGCCTTCTATGAAAAAAGCAGCTGGACACTGGTTTTGGGTACAATATTGAATCTGCTGGGCATCCTATTTTTGGGATTTACTTATGGTATAATTAGCTGGAGAATATATAAATATTATGATTTTCTATGGCCTTTGATTATGATTGTAGCTGGACTATTATTATTGATGGTAACCATAAGCGGAAAGAGGTATTAGTCCTTAGTAATGTTTATTGAAGAGTTAGATGTAGATGCTTCAATGCATAATTTTTTTGAAAAAGATTCATAACCGTTACTTACTATGTCAGCTTCAGCTTTGATATTCTCATGACCTTTATTTATTATAAAAGATGAGTCTAAGTTGGATGTATTAATATTGCCGAGAGAAGTTCTGGCTTTTATCTTATAGCCGGAACTATTATTTTTAGGAAGTTGTATTTTGATTTTTCCGTTGGAAGTTTGAAGCATGTATGAGGCTTCTCCGCCGGAGAGACAATCAAAATTGCTTAGGTTTATGCTGCCGTTGCTTGTGTAAGATATGAAGTCATCAAAAAATGAATTTTTTATCTCAATATTGCTATTGGATGTATGTATTTTTGCCTTATGAGAACTAGAATCAAATATATTGATTTTGCTGTTGCTTGTTATGGCATTAAGATCTTCAATCTGACAGCCATTTATTTCTATTTTGCCGTTTGAAGTGGAGCAATGCAGAATTTTTCCTTTAAAGTTCTCAAGAATACATTTAGAATTGCTTGTTTCGATTTCAAGGTTTTCTATGCTTCTAGGGAGGCTTATCGCCAGGCTACCCCATGTTCTGATGGGAAAATCGGTGTATAAGTATATAACCCCATTTTCTGTTTTTGTGAAAATAAATTTATCAACATTTTCTTCTTCAAAAAGCAATTTGACTTTCATATCCATGGTTATTTCATTGCTATCTGTATAATCAGTAGTTACGGATAGATTTTGGGTTTTAATTACCAACTTACCAATATCATTGTCATTTATCGGAAAGCAGAAATTTTTTGTTGCTGTTTTGTAAATATCTGAATTGCTAAACCCAGAGTTAATATAGTTTACCATTTTATCTGCAAACTTTACTGCTGCATCTGCAAAGTCTGAGCTAACACTCTCAATTTTTGAAATAAAATCAGGGCCGAATTTGTCTGCAAATTTCTCAGCCTTCTTGGTGAACTTATTTATTTTTTCATTAAACTTTTCATTTAAATTTTCGTCATAATTTATTTGGTCTGCCTTATCTGTTTTAATACCAGTCTTCTCGATAGATTCCAAAAGTTTTAATGCTTCTTCTGAAGTGATTTTTCCTTCCTCCAACATTTTCAGAATCATGATTTTTTCTTCCACTCTTAATTACCCCCCTAATCATTGATTAATTTAATTGCTTCATCAGCAGATATTTTGCCATCGTATAGCTGCTGTAAAACTTCTTTTTTGTAGTTTTCCTCTTTTGGTTGACTTTTGTAGCCCAGAGCTTCTATGAGGCTTTCCAATTTATTCTTTACCGTGGGGTAAGAAATTCCCATTTCTTTTTCTATTTCTTTGATGTTGCCTCTATTTTTGATGAATATTTCTGCAAACTCTTTTTGCTCCTTTGATAGCATGCAAAACTTGCATAATTGAAAGTCACCTTCAATGGAAATACCGCAGTTTTTACATTTAAGCTTTGTTACTTCCAGGTTGCTGGAGCAGACAGGGCATTTACCTAGTACTTCTTTTTTCATGAAAACAACTCCTGACTAAAATATGGATGTTATTGCATTTAATTTTACATCATATTTTAATAATGTCAATATGAAAATTAATATTTTTAATTATATATTTATCATTTTTTAAAATAATTAATTATTACATTAAATTTTAATACTTTTAGGGATATGCTTTTCAATTGGGCATCAAATGAGAATTAATAATCGAATAATTCTATAGTAAATAATGTTTCTATTGATTATATCAATAGAGTTTTTTCTATTAGTGAAAAAGTATTATTATAAAATAAAAGCATAGGTTTAAGGAGGAGAAAACGATGTTAGAGATAGATTGCAGGGGTTTGAAATGTCCCGAACCGGTTATAAGAACAAAGAAAGCTTTGGAAGAAATAGATGAAGGTGTTGTAGTGTCAATAGTTGACAATATAACTGCAAAAGAAAACGTAAGCCGTTTGGCTTCAAATTTAAATCTTTCATATGATATAGAAGAAAAAGAAGGTTGTTTTTATATTTCAATAAATAAATTCAAGGAAGACAGACAAAAATGTGATTTTGCTTCTAATGACGACATAGTTATAATGATTACAAATGATAAATTAGGAACAGGAAATGATGAGTTAGGCAAGGTTCTCATGAAAAGCTATTTGTATGCTTTGACAGAGGTATCTCCTAAGCCAAAGGTTATGATGTTTCTCAATGGTGGTGTGAAGCTTACTACAGAGGGATCTGAGGTTTTAGAAAATCTCAATAAGTTAGCAGATGCCGGTGTCGAAATAATTAGTTGTGGTACATGCCTAGATTTTTATGGGCTAAAAGAAAGCCTTAAGGTAGGAATAGTAGGAAATATGTATTCCATAGTAGAAAAGATGCACGCTGCAGCAAAGGTAATAAATATTGGGTAGTTTATGGCCGATAGATTGATTCTATCGGCTTTTATAGTAATTAATAGGATAGAGGTTTTATGATGGAACAATAGGTAAGATTGTGATATTATTTAATATAAACATTACTATATATTGATGATAAGTGGTGAAAAAAATGAATGGATTCGAAGCACAAATGGCGGAACTTGTAGATAAGGCCGATTCGATGAATATATATTTATATACTGGGTTAAAAATACTGTTCATTATAGTATTTTGGAGAATAGTAAATATTCTTTTAAACAAATTTATAGATAAGTTTTTCAGATTGTCTCCAAGGCTGCATATGAATGAGAAAAAATCCAATACCCTTTCGGGATTGATGAAAAGCATAGTACGTTATACTATTTATATAATAATGGCCATATCCATACTCAATGTTTTAAACATTCCAACGGAATCCATATTGGCAGCGGCAGGACTCGGTGGATTAGCAATAGGCTTTGGAGCTCAGAATTTGGTAAAGGATGTTATCTCGGGGTTTTTCATTTTATTTGAAGATCAATATGCGGTAGGAGATTATGTAACCATTGGTTCTGCTACCGGGGATGTGGAAGATATAGGCCTGAGAATCACAAAAATCAGATCATTTAATGGAGATCTTCACATAATCCCTAATGGGGAGGTAAAAACCGTAATAAACCATAGCAGAGGTAATTCTCTGGCAATAATCGACATATCTGTTGCATACGAGGCTGATATAAACAAAGCTATAAAGATATTAAAGGACGTGGGAGAAAAATATTACGAAAAAAATAAAGATAAAGTGGTAGATCTTCCGTCAGTTTTGGGAATAACCGGTTTTGGAGATTACGATGTTAAGCTTAGAATGACAATAAGAACATTGCCTTTAAAACACTGGTCTGTAGAAAGAGAAATCAGAAAGGATATAAAAGAAGCTTTTGATAGAGAAGGTATGGTAATACCATATCCAAAAAGAGTAAATATAAACTTAAATGAAAAGGAATAAGGAGGCTGCTATGTACTACCCAAAGAAGTTTAATATCGGAGATATAGTAGAAACAAGAAAAGTTCATCCCTGTGGTAGTAAAGAATGGGAGGTTACCAGAGTAGGTGCTGACTTTAAGATGAAATGTCTGGGATGTGGAAGAGTAGTAATGCTTCCCAGGGTAAAATTTGAGAAATCTGTAAAAAAAGTAATAAAATCTGTTGAATCAGAAGAAAATATTTAATAGATAGTTGATGTTAAAAGGTTAAAGTGTTATAATATTATGGCGTAAATTCCTCGCTCTGCGATAGTAGGGCCGTTAGTCCGAGGGGAGGAGGTGAACACAGATGAACTTATATGAGACTATTTATATCATAAAGCCTGATGTAGAGGAAGAAGCTATAAAATCTTTGGTTGAAAAATTCAAGGCTCTTGTTGAAGGGGCTGGAGAGATTGATACCATTGATGAATGGGGCAAGAGAAAGCTTGCTTATGAAATAGACGATTATGCAGAGGGCTATTATGTATATATGAAGTTTAAAGCAGAAAGCCATGTTCCAAAAGAGTTGGATAGAGTTTTTGGAATAACTGAAGACATAATCAGACATCTGATTGTAAAATTAGAGAAATAATGAAGGCGGTGTAATAAATATGAATAGAGTTGCCCTCGTTGGTAGATTGACTAGAGATCCCGAAATAAGATATACTCCTGACAGTCAAATGGCAATTACAAGGTTTACAATTGCAGTTGATAGAGTATATAAGAGAGAAGGACAACCAAGTGCTGATTTCTTACCCATAGTGGTGTTTGGTAAAGTTGCAGAAAATGTTCATAAGTATATTGGAAAAGGCAGATTGGTGTCCGTATCTGGAAGACTTCAATCAAGAACTTGGGATGACCAGGAAGGCAAGCGTCATTATTCATATGAGGTAGTCGCCGATGAGGTTGGATTTTTGGATAGAGCCTCTGATTCTAAGAGCCAAATGGGACAAATGAGTTTTGGCACTGAGACAGAAGACTTCCATCCTATAGATGAAGAAGATGATCTTCCATTTTAACGTGGATAGGAGGGAATAGCTTTGAATAAACAGGGAAGTTCAGGTGGTGGTAAAATGCGTAAACCTAAGAAGCGTGTTTGTAACTTTTGTGTAGATAAAGTTGAATGCATAGATTATAAAGATGTAAATAGATTGCGCAGATACATTACCGAAAGAGGTAAGATTATACCAAGAAGAATTTCAGGCAACTGTGCAAAACATCAAAGACAGTTAACTGTTGCCATAAAGAGGGCAAGAAATATTGCTTTGTTGCCATTTACAGCAGAATAAGCAATATTAATAAGAATCTTTTAACCCGGTATTATCCGGGTTTTTTTATACGCCATAGGGAAGTATAAATCTACCATAATATTAGCTTTCCGTAATGGGTTTCAAGAAAGGCTACCTTATCGATATAAAATCTTCCAAAGGAAGCCTTTCTTATTTTATACCCAATAAAAAGTGAAAAGTTTATTGCTCCATACACCGCATTTTATGCCTTTGGTTACGGATATCAGCACTAAAACCTTTAATATTGTGATTAGAATGCTTGTGTGTTATTATAATGATTAACACTAATAATGATTATAGGCATTAATTACTTGAAGGATAAAGCCAAGAAACATAGAATTATAAAATAGTTGCTGGAGGGATGGCAATGCAGAAAGAGACTGATATTACCAGAAATATAAGAATAATTGAGTTTTTAAAAAGCGAACTTTTAACATCTGTTGCTTCCTTATTTCAAATATTATTGAAAGGCACAAAAGCAAGTAGGGATGCCCTTTTAGATATTCTTGCCAATCTGATACTTGTTACATATTTATTGGGCAAAAGGCTGGGAATACAATATAGTGTTATTGATTCAAAAATAATGGACAAAATAAAAATTGGTATGCTGGAAGGTCATGAAACGGAAAAATGGTATGGAGATTTGTCGGATCTTTCAGAGTATCTACAAAAGCATTAAAGAGGTGGACAATGAACAAAATGAACACTAAAGCCCTTGTAGAAGGGGCTATATTCGCTTCAGTTACAGCTGTGCTAGGTATATTAGTCTATTATATGCCATTTTTATCATTACTAAGTATGTTTTGGCCAACACCAATAATAATTATCGGATTTAGAAATGGGTTCAAGGTAAGCATTATTTCAGCAGTAGTGGCAGCCATAATCGTTGCCATATTTACTGAACCCTTTAGCGGGATATATCTATTTTTAGTTTTTGGAATTGCTGGTATCATCATGGGCCATTTGATGAGTAAAAAGGTCAATCCAGCCTTAAACATAGCTGTTTCCGGAATAATATTGGCTGTTTGCTCTGTATTTGGGCTGTTATTTGGTTTTTTTATGGCAGGTCAGTCTGCAACACAAGCTATGGATCTGATGATAAGCATTATGCAGGAGTCTATTGATTCGGCTGCCAGTGTTTATAGATCTATTGGAATGTCGGAGGAGCAGCTAAGCAATATTATTAGTACTATGAAAGAATCCCTCGTTGCAATACGATATGTAATGCCTACTCTTTTTCTTTTAAGCGGAATACTTTTCTCATTTGTAAACTATAAATTTGTTAAAGTGGTATTAAATAGAATGAAATATGAGATAGCAGATGTTAAGCCCTTTTCCAAGTGGAGAATACCGGATAATTTTTCCATGGGCATGTTGGTAATATTGCTTTTGTCAATGGCAGCTACCTATTTTAATGTTCCAAATATGCAAACTGTTCAATTGAATATAATATATATAATAAAGTGGGTATTTGCCATAATAGGCTTATCTGTAGCATGTTATTTGCTTGATAAATATGGTATTAGCAAAGCTCTTAAAATTATTATCATGTTTTTTATATTTACCAGTTTTTCTAATTACCTTGTAATAGTAGGACTCATTGATACGGTTTTTGACTTTAGAAAACTAAATAAAAGGCATATCGGGGGGATATGATGAAAGGCGGGTTTTTCCGCAGAATGTTAATGCCTGATTCCAATATCTATTTATGGATTATAGGCATAAGCGTTCTGATCATTGGTTATTACAATCTGCTTGCTGGATTGGTTGGCACGTTGATTTTGGTGTATCTCATATACTACAATGTAAATCAGAAGGTTCAGAAGAAGGAAGAATTGAGACTATATATAGAGAAGCTATCGGAAAACGTTGATTTTGCAACAAAAAATGCCATACTTAACCTGCCTTTTCCGTTAGTGATCTGTGATGAAGAGGGAAATATAAGCTGGTACAATTCATTGTTTCTTAACATGTTCCAAGGTGATTATCTGTTGAATGAAAATGTATGTAATTATTTGCCCGGATTTGACTTGGATGTTGTATTAAAGGAAGGAAAAAGAGAGTTTAAAAATACCAGCGTCAAAGACAGATATTATGATTTATACTGTGAACCTTTTGATATATCCGAAGATGATGATGAAAAAAGGATAATAATTATATATTTGGTTGATAAGACAGAATATGTGCTGCTCAAAAACAGATATTTGGAAGAGAAAAACGTAGTGGCCATAATGGAAGTTGATAATTTGGAAGAAGTTCTAAAGGATGTGGAAGAGGCTTCACAACCTGTTATATTGGCAGATTTGGATAGAATCATAGGTTCCTGGGCTGCATTGCACAACGCATCAATACAGAAATATGCCAATGGTGAATATATACTACACTTTAGTCAGAAGCAGCTATCCATAATTGAAGAAAAACGTTTCGAAATTCTGGATACCATCAGGGAGATAAATTCTGGCAATAAGATTCCCCTTACATTGAGCATAGGTGTAGGAGTTAACGGGAAGACACATGCAGAATTGCAGAAATTTGCAAAGAGTGCTATGGATATTGCCTTAGCCCGTGGAGGAGATCAGGCTGTAGTGAAAAATTATGATAAGCTTTCCTTCTATGGAGGCAAGTCCAAAGCGGTAGAAAAGAGAACCAAAGTAAAGGCAAGAGTAATCGCCTATGCATTGAGGCAGCTCATTGAACAGTCTCAAGATGTGCTCATAATGGGACATGAAATGCCTGATTTGGACTGTCTAGGGGCTTCTTTGGGAATATATAGGTGTTGTAAAAATCATAACAAGCCAGTTAGAATAGTATTGAACAAAGTTAATGCAAGTATAGAAAATCTATGGGCAGAGCTAAGAGAGGACCAGGAGTATGATGATGCATTTATCAGTGGTGATGACGCTTTATTATATGATAGTAAAGGAACCCTTCTCATCATGGTGGATGTCCATAGACCAAGTTTTACTGCGAAACCGGAATTAATCAATAAAATAGAGAAAAAAGTTATAATCGATCACCATAGGCGTGGTACAGAGTTTGTAGATGATGCTGTGCTGACATATATAGAACCTTATGCCTCATCTACCAGTGAATTGGTTACTGAGATTCTTCAATATATGTTTGAAAAGCCAAAGATTAAGCAAATTGAGGCAGAAGCACTTCTAGCAGGCATATTTATAGATACAAAGAACTTCTCATTCCAAACAGGAGTGAGAACCTTTGAGGCAGCCTCCTTCTTGAGGAGGGCCGGAGCTGATACAACTCTAACCAGGCAGTTATTTCAGGATAATATGGATACATTCCTTGCCAGAGCTGATGTTGTAAAGAGAGCACAGATGTACAGGAACAATATAGCCATTTCATATATACCTCAAAATATAGATAATCCTGCTCTTATTGCAGCACAAGCTGCAGATGAGCTGTTGAATATAAAGGGGATAAATGCATCCTTTGTATTATCTCAAATGGGAGGTTATATATATATAAGCGGAAGATCTCTTGGTGATATAAATGTGCAAGTTGTATTGGAGAAACTGGGTGGCGGAGGTCATTTGACCGTAGCAGGGGCTCAGCTATCCGGGATAAGCATAGAAGAAGCCATCAATATGATTAAAAATGCAGTGGATGAATATTTAAAGGAAGGTGAGAGGTAGTGAAAGTTGTATTACTACAAGATGTTAAAGCACTTGGGAAAAAGGATGATATAGTCAATGTAAGTGATGGTTATGCAAGAAACTTTTTATTTCCCAAAAAGCTTGCAGTGGAAGCTACTGCAGGTAAGCTGAATGAGATAAATGATAAGAAAAGTTCTTTAGAAAACAAAAAGAGAAAAGAATTGGAAGAAGCTAAGAAACTGGCCGAGAGATTAAACAATATTGAAATTGTAATAAAGACAAAGGCTGGAGTAAATGGAAAGCTTTTCGGTTCCATAACGGCCAAGGATATTGCGGACCTAATTAAGGAAAATCATAAAATCGAAATAGATAAAAAGAAAATAGTTCTTGAAGATGCTATAAAATCCTTAGGTACTCATGAAATTGAAATAAAAGTATATCCAGAGGTTGTGGCTAAAGTAAAAGTAACTGTTTCACAAGAATAGAGAAGAGGGATCACATTGGAACATAGCATAGTATGCAGCAATGATGAATTATTGGACGTGCTTATTGATTACAGCAAGAAAATATATGGAGACACAAAATGTATTGGAATTGATGAGTTAAAGGATCCAAAAGCTAAAGCAAAGAGACTTTGGGAAATACTTAATCCGGAGGAAGAAGTATCAGCTCTCCAGAATCAGGAGGATATAAGCAAGCTTCTTGAAGCCATCAGGGACAAGCTGTCAGATAAGGCTGCCAGAGTCTATACAGAAAGACTTATAAAGCAGGAAATTCTTCATAAAATGGAGGAAAACGAAAAGGAATATCTGAATCAAATTAAACTTCAGATCATTAAAAAGCATTGTGATGTAGAAAATCCGTCTACGCTCAAAAAATATGCTGAGTTGGAAAAGAAGAAAAGCATATCTTTAACAAAGCAAATATCCGATATCTTAAGGCCTCAGAGAGAAGATGAAATAATAGGTCAATCTCAGGGTGTAAAGGCTTTGTTATCAAAGATTGCTTCACCTTTTCCTCAACATGTTATAATTTATGGGCCTCCTGGGGTAGGGAAGACATCTGCAGCAAGAATAGCTCTTAAAGCTGCCAAGGAGAAGGCCTATAGCCCATTTCGAAAGGATGCTCCTTTTGTTGAAGTAGACGGGACAACCTTGAGATGGGATCCCAGAGAGGCTGTTAATCCTCTGCTGGGTTCTGTTCATGATCCAATATATCAAGGAGCCAGAAAGGATCTTTCAGATATCGGAGTTCCTGAACCAAAACCGGGACTGGTGACAGAGGCCCATGGGGGTATTCTTTTTATAGATGAAATAGGCGAATTGGATTTGATGCTTCAGAATAAACTTCTAAAAGTATTGGAGGATAAGAAAGTAAGCTTTGATTCCTCCTATTATGATGAAAGCAGTGATGAAATACCCAAATACATTCACACCCTCTTTAGGGAAGGAGCGCCTGCAGATTTCATATTGATAGGTGCAACCACAAGAAGACCTGAAGAGATAAATCCAGCATTGAGATCCAGATGTGCTGAAGTGTTTTTTAATCCATTGAGTCCTAAGGACATAGAGGATATATTGGACAATGGAGCTCATAAACTCGATATAAGCATAGATGATGATGCTAAAGAACTTATCAGCAGACATACTTATGATGCCAGAAAGGCAGTAAATGTATTGTTGGATTGTTATTCAAGCCATCTATATGAAAAACCAGACAAAAGGGTTATTATAGATTATGATAGAGCTAAAAAAGTCTTAGGGTCTCTTGTTAGAGACGATTATACTGCCAGAATGGGCTCAGAAATAGGCAAGGTATATGGAGCAGGGGTAAGCGGATATGTGGGTAGTATAATAGAATTTGAAGCCCTTGCTTATAAAAGAGATGATGAGATGGGTTCTGTGAGATTTAATGAAACGGCAGGGTCAATGATAAGAGACTCTCTTTTTAATGCTCTTGCAGTGCTTAAGCATAACATGGGCATAAATCCTGACAGATATGATATACATGTTAATTGCATCGGTGGAGGTAAGGTGGATGGACCTTCAGCAGGTCTTGCCATAACTTGTCTTCTTTATTCGGCGATTATGGAAAAACCTCTACCCAAAGATTGTTGCATAACTGGAGAGATATCTATAGCTGGAAACATAAAAGCAGTAGGTGGAGTAAGAGAAAAAACTAATGCTGCCATAAGAGCAGGATTTAAACATATGATAATACCCTATGAAAATAAAAAGGATGTTGTAGGCATTCAAGGTATAAACATAGTGGAAGCAGGCAATATAAGAGAGGTAATGGAATTTTTAACCAAGTAGCCTTATGGTTTTGTGAGGTGTTAATATGAATGAGTTGATACAAAAAATACCACCAAATAGCTTGGAAGCAGAGCAATCCGTTTTAGGAGCAATGCTTTTGGATAAGGAAGCTATATCAACGGCTGCCGAAGTATTAAAAGGTGATGATTTTTATAGAGAAGTCCACAAAGAAATTTTTGAAGCAATAGTAGAAATTTATAATGATAATAATCCTGTGGATTTGATCACTCTTACTGAAAAATTAAAGGGTAGAAATACTTTGGAAGCAGTGGGCGGTATTACATATCTTACTCAACTTATGAATATTGTGCCCACAACCAGCAATATAAATCATTATGTAAAGATTGTAGAAGAGAAGTCATTATTAAGAAAATTAATAAAATCCTCAAATGATATTATATCCAAATGCTATGAGAACCCTGAAGATCCAGTTGAGATTATAGATCAGGCGGAAAAGAGTATATTTGATATTTCTTTGAGCAAGTCTACTCAAAGCTTTGTGCCCATTAAAGAAATATTGACATCTAATTTTGATAAGATAGAAGAACTTTATTTAAATAAAGGAAAAATCACGGGTATACCAACAGGCTTTGTGGATCTGGATCAGAAACTTTCAGGCTTGCAGAGATCAGATCTTATATTGATTGCAGCGAGACCTTCCATGGGTAAATCTGCCCTTATGATGAATATTGTGCACCATGCAGCAGTAAGAGAAAACATACCTGTGGCCATATTCTCATTGGAAATGTCAAAGGAGCAGCTTTCTCAAAGACTTCTATGTGCAGAAGCATTAATTGATGCTCACAGGCTTAGGACAGGAGATATAACGGAAGATGAATGGATAAAGCTTGCAAGAGCAATGGGAGTTTTGGCAGACAAGCCCATATTCATAGATGATACTCCTGCAATATCTATTACTGAGATGAGAGCAAAATGCCGCAGATTGAAAATAGAGCATGGTTTAGGTCTCATTGCCATAGACTATCTTCAGCTCATGTCAGGAAGCAGTAATTATGACAGCAGACAACAAGAGGTTTCTGACATATCAAGGTCATTAAAGGCCTTAGCTCGTGAATTGGATGTGCCTGTAGTGGCATTATCCCAGCTTAGCCGTGCACCGGAAACAAGAGCAGATCATAGGCCTATATTATCTGATCTTAGAGAATCCGGAGCTATTGAACAGGATGCTGATGTGGTTATGTTCCTTTATAGGGATGAATATTATCATCCTGATTCGGAAAAAAAGAATATAGGCGAAGTGATAATAGCGAAGCAAAGAAACGGCCCAACGGGTACGGTAGAATTGGTATGGCTGGGTCAATTTACTAAATTTGCTGATAAAGCAAGATTATGATATTTACCGAGATTCACTTAATGGGAAATGTGGACTAATGAAGATTATACTATCCTGTGGATAAGTAACATAAGTTTTAAGAAAAAGCATGAAGAAATTAAGAAAGTTTTTCACAATTGATGTTGAAATACTTCTATTAATGCAGTTTATAATCTATTTTATATTAAAAATCCGCGAAATTCGCGGATTTTTTTATGTTAAGATATCCACTATATCACAAAGTTATCCACAAAATTTTATGTAAAAAGTGGATAAGTTGAATATTCATAAAAATATTCATTGCATACCTATTGAAAGCACATAAAAATAAAAGGTTATTCGAACATATGTGCATATCTCTGTGGATAATGTGGATAATGTGGATTTATAAAGTGTAATTCATGTAGTTAAGTAAAAACAGAATATTCAACTAATTTGATAAAAAATGACAAATTAACATAATATATGTTGAATTATGTGTTGCAAAAGACCCGAAAGAAGCAATTGATAGCTTGAAATAAATTTTTATAATATAATTGTATTGTGAATAATAAATTGTAGATTGTTGATAACTTATCCACAGGTTGACTCTGCAAAATACATTTGATAATATAAGAAAGGCTTTTAATTAATAAATTGAGCATGCTTCCTTAACTATGGAATAAAATTATAAATTAGGCTTTTATAATTAAATTTCACAAAATTAAATATTGTGAAATAGGAAGGGGAGAAAGAAAGATGGAACTAACTGATAATCAAAAAATAGAAATATTAAACAGCTTGAAAGTGTTTGATTATCGTTACTCCTGTTCAGGGTGCGATTATGTATTGGTAGAAGATAATGAAAAAAACAGAAATGAAATAAAAAAAATCGGATTAACCGATGAAATCATAGATGGATATGTAGATAGAGATTATATTGATATAAGCTTGATAGCTTGGAATTATACAAATGCAAACTGGTGGAAGAAAGATACAGGTTTCTTTGACCAGAGGCAGAAAAAATGATTTGAGACAATGCTGTAAAAGGAGAATAAAACACTTTTCAATTAAAGAGATAAAGGGTGAATGAAATGAAAAACAGATATGATGTGGTAATAATAGGTGCCGGTCCGGCAGGTATATTTACAGCTTTGGAATTGACAAAAGGCAATAAGGATTTGGATATACTGATTTTAGATAAAGGAAGAACAATATCTCAAAGAAAATGTCCAGCTAGAAGCATTGGAAGATGTGTAGGTTGTGATCCTTGCGGTATCACCTTTGGATGGTCGGGAGCAGGAGCTTTTAGCGATGGAAAGCTATCATTGAGTCCAGAAGTTGGAGGAAACATTACAGACTATATGTCTCAAGATGAAGCTAATGAATTGATTAAATATGCGGATTCCATCTACCTGGACTTCGGAGCTCAAAGCGAGGTTCATGGTTTGAATAGCAAGATAATTGATGATGTAAAATACGAGGCTTCAAGGCATAATATCCAGCTTATACCTTGTCCCGTGAGACATTTGGGTACGGAAAAAGCATTTTATGTGCTTGAAGGCATGTATAAGTATTTGATATCAAATCCAAAAGTTACATTTTCCGAATTAACAACTGTGGAAGATATACTAGAGGAAAATGGTGAAGCTAAAGCTGTAGTTACAAAAACAAAAGATAAGGAAGAAAAGGTAATAGAAGCAGAATATATTGTTGCAGCGCCTGGCAGAGGCGGTGCTGAATGGTTGTCAGAACAGACGCGTAAGCTATCAATAAGCACCGATAATAACGCGGTGGATATAGGAGTAAGGGTGGAAGTTCCAAACAGCGTAATGGATCATTTGACGAAGGATCTTTATGAAGCAAAACTCGTTTACTATTCGGATACCTTTGACAATAAAGTTAGGACCTTTTGCATGAACCCAGGAGGTGTAGTTTCTCAAGAAAACTATGAAGGAGGTTTGGCCCTGGTAAACGGTCATAGTTATGCTGATGACAGGCTGAAAACTGATAACACCAATTTTGCCATGTTGGTATCTACAAGATTTACAGAGCCATTTAAAGAACCTATAGAGTATGGCAAATATGTGGCAAGGCTTGCAAATATGTTGACAGGCGGCGGTATATTAGTTCAAAGGCTTGGAGATTTACTTCAGGGAAGGAGAACAGATAAGGACAGATTAAAAAAATCCACTACTATACCTACTTTAAAAAATGCAGTGCCTGGAGACTTGAGTTACGTATTGCCTCATAGATATCTGGTATCCATAATAGAAGCTATGAAGGCCTTTGATAATATAGCACCAGGGCTTTATTCGAAGAACACATTGCTTTATGGGGTAGAGTGCAAGTTCTATTCCAGTAAGGTGCAGGTCAACAACAAGTTTGAGACATCAGTGAGAAATTTATATACCATAGGTGATGGTGCAGGAATTACCAGAGGATTGATGCAGGCATCTGTTACTGGAATAGTTGTGGCAAGGGATATAATTAGTAAGCTTAAGTAATAATTTTCTAGACAAAAAATATATATTTACCATTGCAAAAATTCAATTTTCCCATTATAATATCAATATGTCACATGTTTAGGTGTCTTTGAGCTATATATCAATCATAAAATTGGTAATAAAAAATCAAAAAAAATATGTTGACAAAAGCGCCTAAAACATGTAGAATGTATAAATGTGAGCGCTATGACTCACAGATGATCCACTAGCTCAGTCGGTAGAGCACATGACTTTTAATCATGGTGTCCGGAGTTCGATTCTCCGGTGGATCACCATCACGTGGCCCGTTGGTCAAGCGGTTAAGACATCGCCCTTTCACGGCGGTAACAGGGGTTCGATTCCCCTACGGGTCACCATTATAATTGGGCGCATAGCTCAGCTGGGAGAGCATCTGCCTTACAAGCAGAGGGTCATAGGTTCGAGCCCTATTGTGCCCACCATTTAAATAAAATACGGCCCAGTAGTTCAGTTGGTTAGAATGCCAGCCTGTCACGCTGGAGGTCGACGGTTCGAGCCCGTTCTGGGTCGCCATCATAAGCTGGTGTAGCTCAATAGGCAGAGCAGCTGACTTGTAATCAGCAGGTTGGCGGTTCGATTCCGTTCACCAGCTCCATTTGATAGATAACACTGCAATACTTTGCAGTGTTTTTTTCATAAGCTATAGGAAAGTATAATTTCACCTTAATATAAACTTTCTGTAAAAGCCTTTCTTATATATGATGTATAAACCAATATGGGATTGAAGTTAATCGTTGTCTCATAACAAATTTTCCATGCGGATAGTATTCATAATCCTTTTAAAATAGCAATCATTTCTATTATTTAAAATGTATTAACTTCTCTTTTGGAGCAAATGTTATACATCCTCTCATTAACAATGAGATTATATTAGTCTCATTCCCAAGTATTCCTGCTTGCCATGGAAATGGTCAGTTTCTGGTTGCGTTAAATATAACATTAAAGATGATTCAAGTATTATATTCATACAGTGAATTTCCTGTGATAGATAATTAAATATTACATTATTCAACAAGAAATGATATATTAATTATAAAAATTAATAAATATAATTAATACAATCATGGATAGGTGTGCTTTCAAAAAATTTCATACCTATTCAATATTGATTTGAATTATATTTAAATATATACTAAAAATTACAAGATATTTATATAAATACTGAATCTGACAAAATATTTAAAATGTATTTACTAGTTGTAGTTTTATAACGGGAGGTAAATCTTTATGAATATCATCATAGCTGGACCCAGGGGAAAAATGGGAAGTCTTATTACGAAAATTGCGAGCAATAGAACTGATATGAAAATAGTAGCCGGTATAGGACCTGAAGGCAGGGATTACATAGGACAAGATATAGGCATAGTCAGTGGAATGGGAAGAGCATTAAATGCTATTGTAGTAGATGACATAAAAACTGTAATAAATGAAAGCGATGTAATTATTGACTACACTACAACAGAGTTTTCAATGGAAATATTGGAAGCTGCATTAAGGTCAAAGAAAGCTGTAGTTTGTGGAACCACAGGTTTTTCAGAAGAAGAATTTAACAGAATAAAAGATGCATCTAAGCAAATACCTATTGTATATGCTGCAAATTCATCCAGAGTGGTTAATCTTATGTATAAACTATTAAAAATAGCTGCTGAAGCCATAGGTAATGTATCTGATATTGAAATAATCGAAATGCATGATAGATATAAGAAGGATGCTCCAAGCGGTACATCTAAAGAAATGGGACAAGTAATTGCAGAAGCTCTTAATAAAGAACTAAAAGATATTGCTGTTTTTGGAAGAGAAGGAAAAGGAGAAAGAGTACCAGGAAGTATAGGATATCATTCTATAAGATCTGGTGATATATCAAGTAGTCATACGGTTATGTTTGGCCTTATGGGAGAAAGACTTGAGATAACACATCATGCATATAATTGGGAGTGTTTCGCTCAGGGAGCCTGTGAAGCTGCAGCTTTTTTATATGGTAAGGAGCCGGGCTTATATACTATTAAGGATGTTCTTAAGATAGAATGATCGATGCTTCATGCGATATCAGAGATATGGAAGATAGCATATGAGGTAAGTTATTTAAAATTACTGGTATGGAAAATATGCGAGGTAAGTATTGAAATATGATAGGTATAAAAATTATATAAGAAAGGTGATTAAATGAGGTTAAAGAGTTTCATGATAATTTTTCTTATGGTTGTTTTAATTTTTAGTATGGTATATCTCATTATTTTTAATACTACCGGTTCCATGTTACATGCTATGTTGCCCCAATACATTTCATCAGCAGAAGAATTGGATGAATTTATGACACAGTTCAATGTCTCAAGTCAGAAGTATCTACTATTAATAACAGCAGCATTAATAATCGTGGCATCTGCTTTACTTTTTGCCCTTTTCATATATTTATCAAGATCCATAAAAGGATTCAGAGAGAATGTTATGAACATTGCTGAGGGCCAGCTTACCACTAAAGTAAAAGATATATGGATTGCAGAAGGTATTGCAGATGGTATAAATAAGATTACACACAATATGAAAAAGGTTGTATGCGAGGTTGCTGCCATAGCTCAAAAGACAAAAGATTTATCAATAAACCTCAGCAAGAACATAGAACAAAATGAAATTGCATCTCAAGCAATAGCTCAAACAATAACACATATTGCTGAAGGCAGTTGTAAAGAATCAGAAATGACAGCAGCAACCAAAATAAGCACCCAAAACATGGCGAGCAATTCTGACAAGATAGCACAATATGCAAAAAAAACGCAAAATATTGCAGGTGAAATGATAAACATTGTTGAAGAAAATAATAGAGTAATAAATCTGTTAGTTGATAAAATGAGGAATACTGCTTCAGGAAGCATAAAATTGGCAGATGATATTCAGGAACTGGAGAAAGAAGCGGGAAAGATAAATGATATAACTGCTGCTGTTGCTGAGATAAGCAGACAGACAAATTTGCTTGCATTAAATGCTGCCATTGAAGCGGCAAGGGCCGGTGAAGCAGGTAAAGGTTTTGCTGTGGTAGCTGATGAAGTAAGAAAACTTGCAGAACAGTCAGCTACATCGGCTGATGAGATAAGAAAACTTGTTGAAATGATAATTGGCAGAATCAATGAAATAACATTAAAAGCAAAAACTGAGGTGGAAGGGATATCCAAAACCATATCTGATGCAGATAAGGCTAAAGAATCATTAAAACATATGATTGAAGCAACAAATTCAACCTATGATGCAGTTGTCCAGATAATAGGCTTAGCTGAAGAATCTAATGCTATGGCTGAAGATGTTGATAATATGATGGAGAAAATAAACATTAGCATTCAGGAAACAGCTGCCGGAGCGGAGGAAGTATCAGCATCAGCTGAGGAACAGCTGGCTTCAGCCCATGAGATATCTGCAATGGCTATCAAGATGAATGACATGACTAATACAATAGACAGTTATTTAAAATCATTTATCAGTAAAGTAACAATAAGAGACGAAGAAAGAAAACTAATAAACGAAGGCTTTAAAATATTGAAAGATATAAATTCAGAGATAAATTCAAGAGGAATTTCTATCGATAATGCTTCCGAATTATTGAAGAATATAAGCATGAAGTATAAGCAATTTGAATATATAGGAATTATTAATTCACATGGAGATATGGTATCAGCTAGTGTTCCCATAACGGATAATAATAATTACTCACACCGCCCATATTTTAAAGAATCTATTCTAGGAAAAGAGTATTATTCAGAGCCATATATATCAAATGTCACATACAACTATTGCATAGCAATATCAATACCTTTCATGAATGCTTCAAAATCCATAGAGGGTGTGTTGATGGCGGATATTTGCATTGAGAAGTAACTGCTTAGCTTTAATAGTTATCAAAGTTATAGCTTATTTTGCCTAACTAATATACTTAGGTGGTGTTTATGATGTTTTTTGATCAATCAATGTATAAATGTGTGTCTGAAGTTATGGATAAAGATATAATAAAGACGGAATCCGGTATTTCTATAGACTGTGCTGTTGATATGATGCTTTCTAATGCAAGGGATGAAGTTATTATTACAAGAAGAAGTGGAGATAAGGAGTATGTTGAAGGAATACTAACCAAAACTGATATATGTAGGCTTAAGAAGAAAAAAGTTGATTTTGCAGAATCCGTTAAAAAATATATGAGGACAGATGTATATACTATTATGCAAACAGAAAAGATAAAACAAGCAAGGGATATTATGATGAGCAAAGGAATAGGCAGATTGCTTGTTACAGACGGCTATGAGATAACCGGTGTCATTACATCAAAAAGTCTATTGAATACTTATTATCTTGAAATAGAAGAGTTGATGATTCAGCTCAGCATCGTTTTGGAGAATCTTCAAGAGGCAGTATGCGTTGTAAGCAGTGAAGGAATTGTAAGGCTGTGGAACAAAAGCTCAGTAAAACTATACGGTATTGAGAAGAGTGAGATAATAGGTAGGAACATTAAGGAAGTTTTTCCTAATGCCTTACTGGCAAAAGCGCTTGAAGAAAAAAAATCCTTTGTAAATCATAAACATAAACCTAAGGAAGGCTCCTATGTGGTAATAAGCGCAGTGCCTTTGATGTACGATGGGAAGATTATAGGAGCAGTGTCAACGGACAGAGATATTACCGAAATAAAGAACTTATCAATGCAGCTTGAAAGCGAAAGATCAAAGGTGGAATTTTTAGAAGAGCAGATGAAAAACATCACACAAGCCAAATATTCTTTCGGGAGTATTATAGGAAAAAGTAAGGCTATAGTTAATGCAATCACATTGGCTAAGCAGGTTGCAAAATCAAATGCCAGCATACTAATAACAGGAGAGAGTGGTACAGGCAAAGAGGTATTCGCAAGAGCTATACATCAAGAAAGCGGAAGACTAGGACATTTTGTTCCTATAAACTGTAGTGCCATTCCATATAATCTATTTGAAAGTGAGCTTTTTGGGTATGCAGGTGGAGCCTTTACAGGAGCTTTGAAAAAAGGCAAGATAGGCAAATTTGAGTTGGCAGACGGAGGGACTCTATTTCTGGATGAAATAGGGGATATGCCCATCGATATGCAGGCCAAACTATTGCGTGTCCTGCAAGATGGTGTTATTACCAAAGTGGGCGGAGATAAATCCATAAATGTTGATGTAAGAATACTTGCAGCTACAAATAAAGATCTAAAGAAAATGATGCTGGAGGGAACTTTCAGGGAAGACCTTTACTATAGATTATGTGTGGTATCAATACATCTTCCTCCCTTAAGGGAAAGGAAAGAGGATTTGCCGGAGCTTATAAGAAGTTTTGTTGCAGAGTTCGCAGAATATAATGAAATAGAGGAAGTAGATATAGAACCTGAGGTAATAAAAGCCCTTACAGATTATGAATGGAAGGGCAACATAAGGGAACTTAGAAATGTGGTAGAAAGGCTAATAATTTTGTCGCCAGATGGCAAAATAAGAAAGGATATGCTTCCTGATGATATTATAAGGAAAAATTCTGATCAATATAGTAAAAATACTGCTGGAATCATGAATTCAAGTTATGATTTGAAGGAAGCAGTGGCAAATATTGAAAAAAGAACAATAATAGAAGTCATGAATTTAGTAGAAGGCAATAAGGCAAAGGCAGCCCAGATGTTAAACATTAATAGGGGAAGCCTTTATTATAAACTTAAACAGTATGGTTTGGAAGAATACTTGTAAAAAATATGTGTTAAAAAACTAACATCATGTTAAAATTTTGACACCTACTGTCAGAGTTGGTTTTTTAAAAATTATATTGAAAAAACTTATAAAAGATGATTTTGATATAGAAAAAATAAATAATCAAGTGTTTAAAATTTGACACTTTGTATATTTGCTTTTATATATTTTGTAGAAATATGAAGATAAGAATAATAAAAAAATTTTTTGAGATTAGGGAAAAGCATATGAGCCATTGAAAACAGCGAGTTTCAATGACTCATATGCTTTTTAAATAAATTTATTATTTTTGAGTAGATTTTCAAATTTTTTTGTAATATTGGCGAGAAAATTGCATGTTGTATAGTAATGAGATTGATTGATACAGATTTAACAAAGGAGGTGAATTGGATGGAAAGAGTTGAACTTATGTTGAGACAACATGTGGGAGCACCATGTTCACCCATTGTGAAGGTTGGAGACGAGGTAAAAAGAGGGCAACTTGTAGCAGTGCCTACTGGTCTCGGAGCCAATATTCATACCAGTGTATCAGGTATTGTAAAAGATATAACTGATATATCAATAGTGATAGATGCTTTCGATGAGCAATCTCCAGATTATATTCCTATAAAGGAAACCGATGATTATCTAGAGGCTATTAAAGAAGCGGGGATTGTTGGTGCAGGAGGAGCTGGTTTTCCTGCTCATGTGAAGTTTAAGACAGATCTTAAGGGAGGATGCTTTATTGCAAATGCGGCTGAGTGTGAACCTCTTTTAGCACATAATATCGCATATTTAGAGCAGAATCCTGATGTGATTATCAGAGGCATGAAATACCTCATGGAAATCACAAATGCCAAAGTAGGATATATTGCAATAAAAGTTAAACACCTTAATGCTATAAAGGCTATTAACAAGGCTTTGAAACCCGAGGATAATATATCGATAAAAATATTACCTGATATGTATCCTGCAGGAGATGAAAGAGTAATAGTAAGAGAATTCACAGGAGTAGAACTAAAACCGGGAGAACTGCCAAGCGCCGCCAATGCTGTTATATCAAATGTTGAAACCATAAAGAACGTTACATTGGCAATAGAACAAAGAAAGCCGGTTATTGATAAGGATTTGACTGTAGCCGGAAGAGTAAGAGGCGCCAAGGAAGGTAAGGTATTTTTCAATGTGCCTATAGGATATCCTGTAAAAAAATATATAGAAAAGGCTGGAGGATACTTGGAACCGCATGGAGAGATAATTCTCGGAGGGCCTTTTACAGGAAAGCATGGCGAAGAGACATCACCTATAGTAAAGACCTTGGGCGGAATAATAGTAGCAATGCCATTCCCACAAGAAAAGAGAAAAGTAGGAATACTTGCATGTGAATGCGGTGCTCAGGAAGAAAGATTAAGAGAAATAGCAGCGGGTATGGGAGCCCAAGTTGTTGCAGAAAGAAAATGCAAGAGAATGGTGGAGGTTAATGGAAGGTGGAGATGTGAAAAGCCCGGCGTATGTCCTGGTCAAGCATCTACTGTTTTAGATCTCAAAAGAGAAGGTGCAGAGGTTATTCTAACAGGAACCTGCGGTGACTGAACGAATACGGTAATGACTGTAACTCCTAGGTTAGGAGTTCCAACATATCATAGTACAGATCATGCGCTCAGAGCTGCGGGGCATAAGCTGGTTAGAAAGACTAAGGCATAACCTTCTTAAAAGCACAGCATATTAAATATTTAATTTTAATATAAAATAATTTTTCTTAATAAAAGGAGGTAAATAAAATGTCAATGTCAGCAGAAAACGCTTTACACCACAAGAATGATCCCGCAGTTGTTTGCTGCAGAACTGAAGCAGGCACAATAATTTCTGCAGATAACCTGGAAGATCCAGCCATATTTCCTGACCTTATAGACTCAGGATTGCTAAAGATTGACGAAAATACTTTAAAAATCGGAAATGTGTTAGGCGCAAAATTGATAAAGACCATTGATTCATTAACACCTATTACTCCAGATTTAGTAGAGGGAGTAAAAGAACTAGGGGATGAATCAGAGAAAGAAACCAAGGAAGAATCCCATCAGGAAGTAACTGTAGAATCTACACCATCAGTAGTTACTGCACAACCTATGATTGCTTCTTCAGTAAACAGTGGAGTGTTGAAAATCCATATTGGAGAAGGCAAGGATATAAATCTTGAAATACCAATGATAGCACAACCAGGTATGGCAATGCCTGCAGCAATGCCTGTAGCAGAATCAAATACCATGGTAGCTCCAGCTGCAAACTTGGGAACTGCTGCAGAAAAGGAAGAAAAAGCTGCCAGCGAGCCAATAGCTGTTAGAAAGCTTACCAAGAAGCATTACAAGATAACAGAAGTAAAGCGTGGGCCAGAAACAAAAATTGAAGGAACAACTCTTTATATAAGAGAAGGCATCGAAGAAGATGCTATGAAAGCAGACAAATTAGTTAAGAAGTTTAAATTAGATATCATAACTCCAGATAAATATAATACTTATTCCGAGACAATAATGGACGTTCAACCTATAGCTACAAAAGAAGGGGACAGCAAATTAGGTAGCGGAGTTACAAGAGTATTAGATGGAGTTATCATGATGGTAACAGGAACAGATGAGCTTGGTGTTCAAATCGGCGAATTTGGTTCATCTGAAGGAATATTAGAAGAAAACATCATGTGGGGAAGACCTGGTGCTCCAGAAAAGGGAGAAATATTTATAAAATCTGAAGTTGTAATTCAAGAGCATACAAACATGGAAAGACCAGGACCTCTTGCTGCTCATAAAGCAACAGATGTTGTAACTCAGGAAATCAGAGAAGCATTGAAAAAGCTTGATGATAGCCTTGTTGTTGATACTGAGGAATTTGTTCAATACAGAAGACCAGGCAAGAAGAAAGTTGTTATAGTTAAGGAAATAATGGGTCAAGGAGCAATGCATGATAACTTGATATTGCCTGTTGAACCTGTAGGAGTACTTGGAGGAAAACCAAATGTAGATTTAGGAAACGTTCCAGTAGTATTTTCACCTCTTGAAGTATTGGATGGAGGTATACATGCCCTTACATGTATAGGACCTGCATCAAAAGAGTGTTCAAGACACTACTGGAGAGAGCCTCTCGTACTTGAAGCATTAAATGATGAAGAAGTTGACTTGGCAGCAGTTGTATTTGTAGGAAGCCCACAGATTAACTCAGAGAAATTCTATGTATCTGAGAGAGTAGGCATGATGGTAGAAGCAATGGATGCAGATGGAGCTTTCGTAACAACAGAAGGCTTTGGAAACAACCATATAGACTTTGCTAGCCATATTGAGCAAATTGGTATGAGAGGAATTCCTGTTGTAGGAATGTCCTTCTGTGCAGTGCAGGGTGCCCTTGTTGTAGGAAATAAATACATGACTCATATGATTGACCTGAACAAATCAGAAGCAGGTATTGAAAATGAAGTTTTATCTTGCAACACATTGACTAAAGAAGATGCTATTAGAGCCCTTGCAATGTTAAAGGCAGCCATGGCAGGAGAACCTGTCAAGGAAGCAGAAAGAAAATGGAATCCGAATGTTAAGGAAAACAACTTGGAATTAGTTGAAAAAGCAATAGGAAAGAAAATAGAAAGAGTAGAAAATGAAACTTCAATTCCAATGAGCCAGAAGAGAAAAGAAAAATATTCTACTAAATAGGTAAATTATGAAATACGGAGATAAATTAATATACATGGAGGGAATAATTGTAGAGCTTCATGATGGTGCAGTAGGCATAGACCTGAAAGGAAGATTAGGCTTTCTGAAGGTTCCTATGAGAATGCTCATCAGCGATTATCCTCTCAAGATTGGACAAGAAGTAGGATTTAATATGAGTTATCCTGAAGTATTAAGTCCCGAAGTAAACGAAAAATATGTTAGCAATATTGAAAAAAGAAATAAATCTGATAAGGAGGTAGAATGATGAGTTTAACAGTAGTAAAGGGAATGCAGTCTGAAATATATGTTCCTATTACGCCACCACCGGTCTGGACACCAGTTGTAAAAGAACTTAAAGACATGACCGTTGCTATTGCAACAGCAGCAGGAGTTCATGAAAAATCAGACCAAAGATTCAATCTTGCCGGTGATTTTACTTTTAGAAAGATTAAAGATACAACTCCATCAAGTGAATTAATGGTATCACATGGTGGTTATGACAATGGAGATGTCAACAAGGATATTAACTGTATGTTCCCAATTGACAGACTTCATGAATTAGCAAAAGAAGGTTTTATCAAAAAGGTATCTCCTGTTCATATAGGATTTATGGGAGGAGGTGGAAACCAGGAGAAGTTTAAAAACGAGACAGGTCCTACAATAGCAAAGATATTGAAAGAAGCAGGTGTAGATGCAGTATTGATGACAGCTGGCTGAGGAACATGCCACCGCTCTGCCGTGATTGTGCAGAGAGCGATTGAGGAAGCAGGAATTCCAACTATAATAATTGCCGCTCTTCCTCCGGTAGTAAGACAAAATGGAACTCCTAGGGCAGTTGCTCCGCTAGTTCCTATGGGAGCTAACGCAGGGGCACCAAATGACAGAGAAATGCAATACAACATTGTAAAAGACTCCCTAATCCAATTGACAAAGATAGATCAGCCTGGAAAGATAGTTCCATTACCTTATGAATATATAGCTAAAGTATAAACAGATATTAGCTATATTGAAAAAGGGATGATAGCATGGTTGACAGCGATATAAAAGAAATGAGAAGATTAGTCATAAAAAGCTTTCATATTACTGAAGCCTCTTTTTCAGATAAAACTGAGATTATGGGTCAGAGTCTTTATCTAAGAAAGAACATCGTTGATGATATTACAAAAGACGAACCGTTAATCCATAGTGTTAACATTGAAATAATCAAGCCCAATGAGCATGACAGATGGGTGAATAGCATAATGGATATCATTCCAATATCTGCAAAGGTTCTTGGCAGATTAGGAGAGGGTATAACTCATACTCTTACAGGAATATATGTTATGCTTACAGGAGTCGACACAGAGGGAGTTCAGGTAGCTGAATTTGGCTCTTCTGAGGGAATTCTTAAAGATAAGATTGTTCTGAACAGGCCTGGAACACCCGGCGAAAATGACATCATATTGCTCTGTGATGTTGTGCTGAAAGCCGGGGAAGGAAGCTTCAGAACTGGTCCAACTGCGGCTCATAGAGTATGTGACAAGATGGTACAGGAAATAAGAGATAAATTGAAGAAGTTAAACGGAAGATATTGTACCGAAAAGCATGAATTCTATGATGTTATAAAGCCTAACCGAAAGAGAGTTGCAATAGTCAAGCAGGTTGCAGGCCAAGGGGCCATGTATGATACTCATTTATTTGCTAAAGAACCATCAGGTTTCGCTGGGGGACGATCTATAATCGATATGGGAAATGTTCCGATAATAGTAAGCCCCAATGAATATCGTGATGGTGCTATCAGAGCCATGCATTAGAAGGTGGTGTTATAAATGGGAGTAGGACCTTCTACTAAAGAAACATCGTTACATCATTTCAGAGATCCCCTGCTTGATGTTGTATCAAAGGACAATGATGTAGATTTGGTTGGCATAGTGATAGTTGGGACACCGCAAAATAACGAAGATAAATATTTTGTGGGACAGAGAGTAGGAGCTTGGGCTGAAGCAATGAGGTTAGACGGAGTAATAATCTCAGTAGATGGCTGGGGCAATAGTCATGTTGACTATGCAAATACAATCGAAGAAATAGGAAAAAGAGGCATAGAAGTAGTAGGGTTAAGCTTTGTAGGGACTCAGGCCCAGTTTGTTGTTAAAAATAAATATATGGATACAATAGTAGATTTTAATAAATCTGCGGAAGGCATCGAAACAGAGACTGTAGGTGAGAATACAGTCACGGAATTAGATGCTAAAAAGGCTCTTGCAATGTTGAAACTGAAAATGAGAAAAAGAGCCGATAAATGAAAAGCTATTTTGGAGCTTGCGTAGATAATAGAAATTTATAATATTGGATAAAAAATGTGAAGGACATCATACAGAAATGGTTCTAACCACTATATGATGTTCTTCACAGACACCAAATAAATAAAAATAAAAATTGCCGCATTAATTATTATATCATAGAAAAGCATAAGAAATGGCATAAAGGACTACTAAATATGAGATTCATAATTTGCAGCAAAAATATTGAGAATATTCTGTCATTATAAAACCTCGATATATCTACGTAGGTTCCATATAGCAATAAACATAGATGAACCAAAATGTAATGTTCACAAATAATTTAGGAGGTGGAAGCATGAGATTTATCAAAAGCTTACATGCAGTTGATTCTCATACAATGGGGGAACCTACTAGGGTAGTCATTGGAGGAGTGCCTAAAATACCAGGTAATTCAATGAGTGAAAAGAAAGAGTATTTGGAAAAAAATATGGACAATATAAGAACCGCGATCATGCATGAACCTAGAGGACATAATGATATGTTTGGTTCTATTATAACTCAACCTGTAAATCCCGAAGCAGATCTTGGAATAATATTTATGGACGGTGGCGGATACCTAAACATGTGTGGACATGGATCAATAGGTGCAGCTACTGTTGCAGTTGAGACAGGCATGGTGGAAGTCAAAGAGCCATATACTCAAATCAAATTAGAAGCTCCTGCCGGTCTTATAACAGCTAATGTTAGGGTAGAAAACGGAAAAGCAAGAGAAGTATCAATAATCAATGTACCGGCGTTTTTATACAAGAAAGATGTACAAGTTGACTTACCAGATGTGGGAACCGTTACGTTTGACATTTCCTTTGGAGGAAGTTTCTTTGCTATCATAAAAGCCACTGAACTCGGTGTTGAAATTGATCCCAAAAATGTAAACATATTGACAGAAAGAGCAATGAAACTTTTAAACATTATAAACGATACAATAAAAGTTCAACATCCTACATTAAGTCATATAAAAACTGTTGATCTTGTAGAAGTATATGGTCCTGCCAAGACTCCAGGGGCAACACTGCAAAATGTTGTTATATTTGGAGCAGGACAAGTTGATAGATCACCATGCGGAACAGGTACAAGCGCCAAAATGGCAACATTATATGCTAAAGGTGAGTTAAAAATTAATGAACCTTTCATCTATGAGAGCATAATAGGAACAAGATTCAAAGGAAGAATACTTGAAGAAACAAAAGTAGGAGACTTTCCTGCAGTAATACCTGAAATAACTGGAAGCGCTTATATCACAGGCTTTAACCACTTTGTTATAGATGAAGACGACCCAGTGAAATATGGTTTCTTGTTAAAATAGACCAAGATGATTAAAGATGAAAGTACTCTAAATAAAATAGGGGGGTATATTAATGGTAAAAATTTTATTGGGATTATTAGCAATTTTAACGTTGGCTTTCTTATATTTCTTCATAAAGGATTTTATGCAAAACAAAAATAATCTTTCAGAAACCGGTTGGCCTGGCTTATTGGGAGTTGGATTTATCACTAACTTTTTTGATACCTTGGGTATAGGAAGCTTTGCTCCTACAACTGCAATGTTCAAGTTTTTCAAAATGGTACCTGATAAGTTAATACCAGGAACATTGAATGTAGGTGATACAGTTCCTGTTGTATTTGAAGCATTTTTGTTTATTGCTGCTATTGAAGTTGAACCAGTGACACTTTTCAGCATGTTGGCAGCAGCAGCTCTAGGCGCAACAATTGGTGCAGGTTTTGTTTCAAAACTTCCAGAAAAGAAGATACAAGCAGGTATGGGAGCTGCTCTTTTGATAGTTGCTTTCTTTATGTTAGCTGGTCAAGTGGGTTGGATGCCTGCTGGTGGTGAGGAAATTGGTTTAACAGGCGGAAAGCTTATATTTGGTATAGTAGCTAACTTTATTCTTGGCGCATTGATGACTATCGGTGTAGGATTGTATGCACCATGCATGGCTTTGGTATATGCTTTGGGTATGAGCCCAAGAGTTGCTTTCCCAATAATGATGGGTTCATGTGCATTCTTAATGCCTGCTGCAGGTATGAGATTCGTAAAAGAAGGAGCTCATGATAGAAAAGGATCAATGGGTCTTACTATCGGTGGCGCAGCAGGTGTATTTGTAGCATATTATATTGTAAAATCATTGCCAATAAAGATTCTTACTTGGTTAGTTATATGCGTAATAGTATATACTAGCATCGTAATGCTAAAATCTGCACTTGCTAATGCTCAGGCTAAAACTGCTAAAGCAGAATAGAAGCAATGATCTAAAACATAAAATAACTAATTAGCAGAAGAAAGATTGTAATGGCTGTAATTGTTGTTAATTTGTTAACATGATTAACAAGTTCATAAATTAGATTACTTGAAAAATTCAGTGGATTGACTAAGGGTATGGTATATGCCGTATCTTAAAGTCAATCCATTTTCTTTTGGCTCTTTTTTCAGACTTTATGTCAATTTTAATACAGACTTCTAGCCAGAATTGCAATAAAGCTGTCATTAGTTTATAATGCTTTCAATGGTAACTGTTTCATAACTTATTTAAAACTCAGGCAATGTTATATGTCGTAAAGAATTTACAGAACTTGCTCAAAGGAGTGTATTGATATGCATGAAGCTTTTATGAAAAGACTTGAAGCAAAAATGGGTAAGGCAGGTCTTTTACCCATCAAGAAACAGGCAGAATTAAGCACGAGGATACTGAGGCAAAGATTGGAAACAATACTTCCATGGGCAATGAGGAAATCAGGAATGGATTTTTGGATAGTAGCTTCCAGAGAAGGATGCAAGGATCCTATGCTTAAAACATTATATCCCTGGGATATGTATGATGCAAGGCGCATCGGAATATTGGCTTTCCACTATGATAAAGAAAAAGATACAGTTCGCAAGATGGTAATAGGTCCATTCTCACAGGAAATGGAAGGTATATACGAAAGGATTCAGGAACCGGGAGAAACCATATGGCAAACTATCGCTAGAATTGTCAAAGAAATCAATCCTTCCAAAATTGCTATTAACAGAAACCATATCAATGGCTGTTGTGACGGCCTTTCCTCTACACTCTATGAGAATATAAAAGATGCTCTTGGAGAAAATGCAGTAAAATTATGTGATGGTGAACCTCTTACTGTATACTGGCTCCAGAGGATTACACCGCTGGAATTAGAGATTATGAAAGCATTGGTTAATATAACACACGATATTATAGACTATTCCTTCTCCAGGAAGTTTATTAAAGTAGGAGTCACAACTACCACTGATATTGAGTGGTTCATGCGCGATGTTATTAATCGCCTTGGTTATCTGTATTGGTTTGGACCTGATATTGATCTCCAGCGCAAGGGCAGTGATGTACCAAGGATGTTCAACGAAGTCATTCTTCCCGGAGACCTTATTCATTGCGATGTAGGTATAAACGGTATTTATGTGCAGCTGCACACAGATGTTCAGAGAGTTGGGTACATACTTAAGGATGGTGAAAAAGAGGCTCCAAAAGAATTATCGGCACTATTTGCCAAGGGAAATAGACTTCAGGATATAGTAAGAGAAAATATTAGAGTTTGTACTACCGGTAACGATGTACTCCTTAAATCTATAGAAACAGCTAAATCAGAGGGCATTAAACCCATGATATATACCCATCCTTTAGGAACCTTTGGACATGGGGTAGGGCCCATAATAGGTCTCTATGACAATCAGTCATATATTCACGGCGCAGGAGAGCGAACCATTGAAGATAAGACATGCTATGCATTGGAGCTTAATGTTTCAGATAATATAAGAGTTTGGAATAATCAACTTGTTTTTATGTATCTTGAGGAGGACATCATTAAAGATGGGGAAGTTTATTTCATAAACGGCAGACAGGAGAGATTGATTATTATATAGATGTTGCACTATACGTGTAACACTTTATGATACTTCTGAATATAATGTAATGATGCTATATATTCAGGAGGGGTTAGGATATGGAAGGTAATGAAGCAAATAAACCGGAATATGAAGAAATTGACGAGAAAGCAATAAGCGAAGATGAGTTAGAGGTAAGCATACTAAAAAAGTTCAATGAGTTAGATACCATAAAGATTGAATCAGCCAATGACTGCTGCCATGATGGATATAAAAAAGTTGACTTTGACAGATGTGAAGACTTTAAGGAAATTTATATACCTATCGAAGAACTTAATTGCCAAAGCAGATTGTTAAGGATTGTAGTAAACTTGAAAAATGTTTGCAAAAATAGAATCCTTGGATTAAGTGTAGTACTGGTGAGATCTAAAAATAACATGATAATAAGCCAGAAAGGGAAAATTATATTTACCGGAACCTGCAGTACTGGACAGTGCAAGGAAATATCAAAAGAATTTTGCTTTACTCTTCCCGGAGATTTATGCGACGACCCTTCATCAATAGATGTGAAAGTAATAGCAAATTATATTTATTCTAATTCCTTTGGGGCATTGACAGATGACAGCCAATTGACTAAGAATAATACAGAATAAAAATAATGGTGGTCGAAAGGGCCACTATTTTTTTATAATACTTAGAATTTATACTTTCCGTTAAATGCCTTTCCTATAAATATTATGGAAATAATGACTGAGAAAATACTTGCAAAAAGCTTTGGTGAATTATAGCATCAAATAAATGGAACAATATTATTGCTCATGGAAAAATAGGAGGGATAACATGAAGGAAACAATTGACAGAGGGACACTGAAAAGAACGATAGTTCTTGATGAAGAATATGAGATGCATTTTCTTGATGAATCTAATATTGATGAAATAGTTGATCTTCAAAATGAAGTAGCAAGTTGTTTAAAAAATCCTGAAACTTTTGCTATGGATTCCAGAGAATTTATTCTAAATGAAGTTTTACATAAGGACAAAGGAAGAGCCATAGGAGTATTTGCGCACAATAGATTAATAGCGTTCAGAACCGTTTCATTTCCTGGTATGAGTCAGTCTAATATGGGAAGAGAACTTGGACTTTCTGAAGGTGAGCTAGAGCATGTTGTACATTTGGAAGCAACTGTAGTACATCCTGAGTATAGGGGAAACAAGCTTCAGGCAAAGATGATGAAGCATACATTCAATATAGTTTACAGAATGGGTTATTATCATGTACTTTGCACAGTCTCTCCCTTCAATTATCCAAGTCTGAAAAATGTGATAGATGGAGGACTGGTTATTAAGGCTCTGGGGCAAAGAGAAGGACCTTATAACGGTAAATGGCGTTTTTTGCTACATAGGGATTTAAGGTATACAGCCACTAAAGAATATAGATGCAGCATAGAGGTGGAAAATGAAAAGCTCCATAAGCAAAAAGAGATATTGAATAAAGGATACGAGGGATTCTTAATATCCAGAAGCAGATATATGAACGATGAATTTATGATTCATTATGGAATACCATATGAAAACGATATGAAATGTGATAATAGGCTCAGCTGACAGTCCAATATAGCATACCCAGATCCTATTCATGTGCTATAATCAAGATAGATTTTCATGTAATTTTGGATCACTAAGGAAGTCTTTCTTGCAATTCATGAGACAATGTAAAACAACTAATTTGATTACTGATGATTTATAAAATAAAAATATGATCTGGAGGTTAGCATTGTGGATAGGATAATATTAGGAAATACAGGAATAGAAGTGACTAAATTGTGCTTTGGAGCGCTGCCACTAGGACCATTGCAGAAGAATATTTCCGTTGAAGAGGGAGGGGAAATAATAGCAAATGCTTTAAGAAGAGGCATTAACTTTATCGATACGGCTCAGATTTACCGTACTTATCCTCATATAAAGGCTGCCCTTGACAAAGTAGATTTTAGACCGGTAATTGCCACAAAATCAATGGCTGAAAGCTATGAAGACATGGAGAGAGCGATACATGAAGCTTTAGAAGGATTGAGTCTGGATTATATTGACATATTCCATCTTCATGCTGCCAAAGCTGATACTGATATATTTGAAAAGCGGAAAGGTGCTTTTCAGTGTCTTTTGGACTATAAAAAGGAGGGAATCATTAAAGCTGTTGGTATATCTACACACAGTGTCGATGTTGTAGAGCTGGCTGCAAGAAGAGAGGATGTAGATGTAATCTTTCCTTTAATAAACAAAGCGGGAAGAGGAATAGTCAAAGGCACATTGGAGGATATGGAGAGGGCAATAGAGCTTTGCCATGAAAACAACAAAGGTGTATATCTTATGAAAGTTTTAGGCGGCGGAACCGTGATAGAAGATTATCAAAGCTGTATGGACTATGCTATGAACCTTAGTGGAGATAACGCAATAGCCATAGGAATGGTCAGCAATGAGGAAGTAGACTATAATATCAGGTATTTTGACGGAGAAAGGGATTTAGAGGGTATAGTAAACATTAGAAGTAAAAAGGTTGTGAAAGTATCAGAAATATCATGCGTAGGTTGCGGTACATGTACAGATATATGCCATAGTGAGGCGATATCTATCAATGAAAAGCAGAAAGCGCTTATTGATACTTCAAAATGCATACAATGCGGTTATTGCATATCTGCTTGTCCCCAATTCAGTATAAGAATTGTTTAATAAATGATTTTTGCCTCTTTTCAAGCGAACATATGTTTGGTATAATAAAAGAAAAGTGAAGGTGATAGCATGATAGAACATATATTGAAGGCATCACTGGAAAGAGGCAGAGTCATAACAATAATATATAACGGAGAATCGGGCATTAGTGGACGAAATATAAAGGTTCTTGAATTCAAGGGTGACAAAGTTAAGGCATACTGTTATCTGCGAAAACAGATTAGGTATTTTAAGATTGAGAATATATTATCAGCGGAATATTGCTATTTTAAAAGAAAAGCAGTTTAAGGGCAGCCGAAGGTTGCCTTTAAATTTTGCATAATTTAGAGGATATTTTGGTAATTAAGAGAAATATAAATTATCAAAATGAAAAGGGGGATTAGGCCATGATACTTGAAAATAAGATCAAATTAGCAAATTTGCCTACAAAAATAGAAAAGCTAGATAAACTAAGCAAAGAGTTGGGCAAGAACATTTACATTAAGAGAGACGACCAAACCGGCACTGAGGTATCAGGCAATAAAGTAAGGAAGCTGGAATTTTCGGTAAAGGAAGCATTGGATAATGATTGTGATTATCTTATAACCTGTGGAGGCATACAATCCAATCATGCAAGAGCTACCGCTGCAGTAGCTGCTAAATTGGGTATGGGATCATTTCTTGTTTTGAGAGGCAAAGAAGATAATGAGCTGGAAGGCAATTATTTTTTTGATAAGCTACTGGGAGCACGTATTAAGTTCATAACACCGGAAGAATACAGCAATAATAGAGCCCAAATAATGGAAAATATTAAAAATGAGCTATCTAAAGAAGGACACAGGGCATATATAATACCGGAAGGAGCATCAAATGGTGTAGGATCTTTAGGCTATTACAATGCCATGCTGGAAATATTGGAACAGCAAAAACAAATGGGAATAAAGTTTGATGCTATAGCATGTTCAGTAGGTTCTGGAGGTACATATTCCGGATTGTATTACGGAAATAAAGTTACAGGCAATGATGCAACAGTGTATGGAATAAACATAACAGGAGATAGAGAATATTTCTTGGATGTAGTGGAGTCACTGCTTCATGAACTTATCAAATATACAGGACAGGAGATTTCTATAAATAGGGACGCTATAGATATAGTCGATGGATATCCCGGATTGGGATATGCAATAAGCCGACCTGAAGAGATAGAGTTTATAAAGCATATAGCTCAATTGGAAGGAATCATATTAGATCCTGTATATACAGGAAAAGCCATGTATGGATTGGTACAGGAGATAAAGAAAGGTACCTTTGATAGACATGATAACATATTATTCATTCATACCGGTGGAATTTTCGGTTGGAACACTGCCCAAAGATCCATGATAGAATTATAGAAGGTGTATATTAATGATAAACAATATAATCTCAGCGCTCTATGAAAATGCTGATTCGGAAAAGGCTCTCCAGATGGCTGCCTATATGAAAGATAATTTCTCGTTTCTTGGCATACAAAAGCCGAAGAGGCAGCAGATTACTAAGGAGTTTATCAAGGAAGCCAAAAAAGGAAAAGCAGTGGATTGGGATGTTGTAGATATGCTGTGGAATTTGCCGGAGAGGGAGTTTCAATATTTAGCCGTAGACTATTTGATAGCCTTGAAGGATTATGTAAAAGACGAAGATATTGAAAAAATAGAGAAACTGATTACTACAAAGTCGTGGTGGGATACTGTGGATGCTATAGCAAGCATTATAGTAGGAGAAATGTGCAGGAAGTATCCAGAGTTAATTGAAAAAAATATCATGGATTGGGCAGAGAGCAGCAATACATGGTTGGCACGAACTGCAATACTTTTTCAGCTGAGGTATAAGGAAAATACAGATACAGACCTCTTAAGCAAAATCATAAAAAAGAACAGTGAAGAGAAAGATTTTTTATCACCAAAGCAATCGGTTGGATTTTGAGAGAATACTCAAAAATCGACAAAGCATGGGTTAAAGAGTTTATGGGAAATAATGCTTTGCAACCTTTGAGCATAAGAGAAGGAAGCAAATATATTTAGTTTAGCCAAAAGCAAGAAAGTATCAAGTTAAGTCAAATAGCTTGATGCTTTTTGCTTTGCATACATCATTTCCCCAGATACATCCAATGTTGGAGGGCTTCTTTAAGTTCCATAAAAGCGCTGGATTTATCCCGAGCCAGAATTGCCCCCTCAAGCCTTGCTATACTAACGGAAAAATCATTTATTTCATTTCTTTCAGTGCTGAATTGAATTCTGAATACTATTTTGCTCCATGCCTCTTTTAAATCAGCTGTATTTTTATTTGCTTCCTCCCAATGTTCTTCTGATATGTTCTCCATTATTTTTTCAATCATTTTTGGTATATTGTCATCACCTACAGAAGAATACTTCAAAAAGATTCCGCTTTGCATTATCAATATAAAAATTACAATAGTACATATGGGGATTGATATAACCAGGAATTTTCTCACTGAATCATCACCTCGCATAGTATAGTTAAAGTTTAAAACTAAAGGGCTAAATTGAGTGTTGTTCTTGGAAGAGAGAATAATCTTATTAGTAAGGGCCTTTATAGTCACCGATATCTAATATCTTTTTTATGTGATCATCATATTTATCTACATATAGACTTCCTGCCGGGTTAAGAGTTGCTAGGAATACTTCCGAGGCATCATTGATGCCTTGCTTCTTAAGTTCCCTGATAAGCCAAGCTTTATCCTTGTTTAATTGAGCAAGATTCTCTTCTATGATGATTCCGTCATATATCAGTTCCGTGCTGATGCCGTCAGGCACAACTTTCATATTCATGTCTTTGGGAGTCAAAGGCATATGCTCAGGCTTTTTAAGTACTGATATTTGACCATTTGGTTCTATTATTGCGAAATCCACTTGGTTAAGATCAAAGACTCCTTTGTTTCTCAATAATGCCATGATGTCTGAAACTCTATATTTCATTTTTTTCAAACTCTTTTCCATTATCTTGCCCTTCATAATTACGATGGTTGGTTCCCCTTCAAGGTATTTTGCCGCATATCTCCATTTCAAAGTTATAACTTCCATAAAATATCCCAATGAAGCCCATGACAACAGCCCAATCCAGTGTGGCCATGCTCTGCTGGATAAATCCACCGTAAGTTCAGAGGCTATAGAGCCTATAGTTATGCCCAGAACATAATCAAAAAAAGTCAGTTGACTTATTTGCTCCTTTCCTATTATCCTTGTGAAGATGAGAAGGGAAAAGAAGCCGATGACGGATCTCACAACTACAACCAAACCTTCATTCAATTTTTAGACCTCCTCTATCAGTAATTTATGGACATAGTATTTGATATATGGAAATTTTTATAACTTATAGGGGAAACATAATTTTATTTCATGTTAGCTTGACATAAAGGATTTCTTAAGTTAATGTAATGATTTTCCGAAAAGATTTTGTTTTCGCTTTTGATATTGACCTTTATCTGCATTTTAGAATACAATACATAGAGAAATCTCAATATGATGCTATACAGGAGGATATGAATGAACAATTCAAAACATGGATGTAATTCCTGTGGATGTGGTTATTGCTGTTCGGGTTTCTGCAGAGCAGAAAATATAGAAATAGAAACAAGACAAGTAGTTGTAGATTTTTTATATGTGAATCATGGAGCTTGTGAACTGTGTCAGGAAACAGAAAAAAATCTTGAAGAGGCTATTAACAGCATATCCAATGTATTGGAGTTAGCCGACATTGAAGTAGTGATAAACAAAATAAATGTAGACACAGAAGAATTGGCCATAAAGTATAAATTTTCTGCTTCCTCTGCAATACGAGTGGATGGCAGAAATATAAAAATGGAATTGAGAGAAATGCCATGCAGTTCTAAGAAAGAGGGGCTGCACTGCTGGGTATGGCCATACAAGGGTAAGGAGTATATTGTACCGCCTGCAACTCTCATAGCGGAAGGATTATTAAGAAGCATATTTGGTCATGAATACGAAATCAATGAAGATAATGAATATATAATACCGGAAAACCTTAAAAAATTTATGCAACTATAAAGAATTAAAATCTATGAATCCCTATCTACCTTTCTCAGGTTCATAGGGATCTTCTTCATAATCAAATTCTATTTTTTTGAAATTTGCTTTGTTTGTAAATGCTTTATATTGATTTTTATTTTTGCTAAGATTTTTCAGCCTGTCATACTCGTCTTCCATATAATCATAGTCATGGCCTAGCAGATTAAATTTCCCTTTTTTCATATTACTCACCTTCCAATTTTGCTATAGCTTTAAAATATCCGTTGTTCATCAAAGTAATTTTATCACAATTATCTGATTATTGTAAGCATGGAAGTATCAGATTAAATTAATATACGACAAAATAATGGGGAAATTTATTTCCCGGGAAATATAATATGTAAGTTCGACAAAAACATTATTTTCGAGGTACTAATTATGCAAAGTTTTAGGTTGTAATAAAAGCATGGTATATCATATAAATAAAGCCTTCTCATAAAAGGATATTTCCCACTATTGGAGAATAAACATATACAAGCGAAATAAATGAAAAGGGGGTAGCCGACAAGTCGGCGATTGTACTATGGATTATGCAAATATGAGCCCAAGAGAAGTTAGAGAACTCATCAGGAAAGAAAAAATAACTTCGCCTACTTCAGGCATGTGCCGAGGACATATACAGGCAAACCTGGCTATAGTTCCTAAAGATTTAGCTTTTGATTTTTTATTGTTTGCTCAGAGGAATCCTAAGCCCTGTCCTATATTGGATGTCACAGATATAGGAGATCCAGAGCCTAAAATAATGGCTAAGGGTGCAGACTTGAGGTTTGATGTTCCTAAATACAGAATTTACAAATATGGAGAGTTGGTGGATGAGGTAAACAACATAGAGAAGTATTGGAGAGATGACCTAGTCGGTTTTCTGATCGGTTGCAGCTTTTCTTTTGAATCCGCTATGTTGAATGCTTCTATACCAGTAAGGCATATAGAAGAAAATCACAATGTACCTATGTATATAACAAATATTGATTGCACTCCTGCCGGCAAGTTCTGCGGCAAAATGGTGGTAAGCATGAGACCTATACCGTATCACCTGATACCTAGAGCAGTTCAGGCCACTTCAAGATTTCCACAAGTCCATGGAGCACCTATACATATAGGAGATCCTAGCCAGATAGGAATCGAGGATGTAAACAAACCGGACTTTGGTGACCCATCTACCATTAAAGAAGGAGAGGTACCTGTATTCTGGGCATGTGGCGTTACACCCCAATCCATAGCCATGACCAGCAAGCCGGAGCTTATGATAACTCACTCTCCTGGTCATATGTTTATCTGCGATCCTAAGGATGAAGATTTGGCAGTGCTGTAATTATAGCAACAAAAGGCTGAATGAGATTCAATATCCCATTCAGCCCTTTAATCTTTTAAATCATATGATATTTTGCAGTTTAAGCCTTATATCCTCTCCGAAAAACTCATACATCAGAAAATTGCCGAATATTCTTGACGATACTCTTTCCGAGTAGGTTTTTATTATCTCATCAACATCCAGATTTGTTGAGATTATCATTTTTTTGTTCTCTAATAGCCTTTTATTCAATATGTTATAAATAACAAGGCCTGAGAATTGAGTTCCCAGCTCTGTGCCCAAATCGTCAATTATAAGCAGATCGCATTCATATATATCCCTCAGAGCTTCGTCTTCTGCTTCTTCGTTATCAAAATCAAACTTATATTTTCTTACAAGATCTACAAGATCCGGAGCCGATTGATATATGACGCTTTTACCCATATCCAGCAAATCCTTTGCTATGGAATTGCAGAGAAAAGTTTTTCCCAGGCCTGGCCTGCCTATAAACAACAGATTCTTATTATGTCTATCGAAATCCTTGGTATATTTTATGCACTCCATAAATATATGCTCCATGTTTTCCCTTGGAGATATACCACCATCAACAGATTTGCTGGAGTAATAGTTTATATTGAAGTTATCAAAGTTCTCCTTGGATATTCTGTGAGCAAGCTTAAATTGCTTATATTGGTAGGCAATAAGCTTTTGCATAAGGCAACCGCATCTTTCCAATCCAATATAACCCGTATCTTTGCATTTATTGCAATTGTATTTCATCTGTAGATAATCCTTTGGATAGTTATTTGCTGTAAGTATTTCTGCCTTTTCTATTTTCAAATCTGTTTGCTTCTTATGAAGTTCCTCCAGAAGCTTTTCTTTATCTTCACCATTCATAAGCACGGCCTTGGTTATGTTTATGCCTAAGCTAACCATTTCATCGTCAATTTCTTTGAGCCTTGGCAGCTTGGAATAAAGCTCCTTTTTACGTTTTTCCAGCTCCCTCCTGTTTTTTTCCCTTATTTCTTCATATTCATTCATTATGGTTTGTATGCTATTCACTTAACTCACCTCTGCTTTTTTGCAGGAGCCTTTGCTTTAACAGGTCTGTGTCGTATGTACGGCCTTTGAAGTTATTGAAGGTTCGTTTAGGCGCTTTAGTACTGTCTTTAATGCTTTGTGAAGAAGATTTATTGAGATAAGTTTCAATTTCCTCTATTGTTTTAATATTCTTATCATGCCATTCGGTAAGCACCTTGTCTATATATGAAAAGGAAGGTTTCAAAGTTTTGGCTGTCAATTCGCAGGCTTTGAGTACAACCTCATCGGAATAGGAATATTCATAAAACCATTTTTGCATCATTTCTTCCTCTACGGCAGTAGGTTGTCTCCCGATTCGGAGAAAATTCAGCACTTTACTGTATTTTTGCCATTTTTCCTTGTGCCTGTTTGCATATTCAATGGCTTTTTCTTGAGAATCTACTCCTGCATCAAACCAGTTTCTAGCCACCTGTTTCAGATAGGGAAGATCTTTTTTATTCCTTGAGTAACAATCTTCAATTATCATTACAACTATTTCAGGAGGAAAACCATAATCGTCAATCCAGTCCAGGAAGGAGAACATTTCATTTTGAGACAATTCCCTTCCGCAAATTCTTCGAATATAGTCAAACATATCCCTTATCTTTGAATTCTGTCTCGCCATTATGATGCGCTCTACGCTGTTTTTTGGCGGTTTGGTTTCCTTTCCCTTTATATTGAGCATTATTTCTCTTATATCAATGAATTCAATTATCTTATCCTTGCTTTCTTCTGTATGTATAACATTTATGATTCCTTGATCCTGCCAATACTGCCAGGCCCTTTTTACTTCATCTGTAGAAATATTGATGGTTTTTGCGATTATTTCGTCGGATAAATAATTGTTTTGTAAACTGTAGGAACATTTAAGTCCCAGCAGATAAACCTTGACATAATCCCCAGGTGCACCAGGCATATAGTGATTTATAAAAATATTTTCAACGGGAGTATGGCCAAGGTCTTCATTATAGGCTTTATATCTAAAGTAGTTCATATAGGTTCCTCCTAAAACAGGAATCAAATCCGATTTATCTAATATTATAGCATATATTTTCCTGCTAATAATATTGCCTTTTGGTGTAAGATAATACCAATAAACATATTGTAAGGGAATATTCTTTGCTGGAAGAATAATTTGTCATATAAATGAATATCATATAGACAAGCAGGAAAATTTTGACCCCAACAATTTATTGAATAATAGGCTAGTTTGGTATAAAATAGAGAAAGCGATATTTAAGAAAGGAGATGCATTGATGGGGGGAGACGGTGATAATCCAAACAAGATGAAAAAATTTTATGATAGCCTTATTCAGCAGGGCACCAAGTGGTTTGACAAGTCCAAGAAAGCAATATCAAAACTAGATTTGAAGAAAACTTTTTCAAAGTTTAATATAAAATCCGTTGCAGGTGACAAGAGATTCAATATCAAGGTAGTGAACAAAAAAAGATTTATGATAAACATGGCTGCTTTGTCTGTAATAATTGTTGGTATTACATATTTCGTTTTTGCCAATAATGCTTTTTCTGTAGTGATTAACGGAGTAGAGGTGGCTAAGGTCAAGCACAAAGAGACAGCAGAGGAAGTAATTACAGCGTTAAAGCAGAGTTATGAGAAGGAAAACGATGTAGAAGTTGCTTTTAGCAGTCAGATTTCTTACGAAAAAGTAAATGCTTCAAAAAAAGAACTCCTTGAAGGCAAAGCTTTGGAAGAAAAGCTGAAGGGGCATTTGGATTATCAAGTAAAATGCGCTGTTATATACGCAGATGATAAGCCCATTGCAACTTTGAAAACTAAGGAAGAGGTAGATAAAGTACTATCCGGTGTAGAACAATATTATACCAAAGGAGTAGATCTAAGTAAAATCAAGGAGAAGGGTTTTTCTGAAAAAGTAGAAGTAAAAGAAGAATTTATGGATGTATCTACAGTTATGAATGTAGAAGAAGCGCAAAACTATATTATAAATGGGACAACTGAAGTCAGAATACATAAGGTTGAGGCAGGAGAGAGTTTTTGGAGCATATCAAGAAAATATGGCATAAGCTTGGAAGATTTGCAGAGGGCAAATCCCACAGCTAATCCGGAAAAAATAAAAATAGGTCAGGAACTTAACTTGGTAGTTCCCAAATCATTAATTAATGTCAAGACTGTTGAAGAAGTTACATATACAGACAAGATTCCTTATGAGCAGAAGTTGGAGTATAGCAGCAGCATGTACAAGGACCAGACTCAAGTAAGGGTCAAGGGTGAATACGGTGAAAAGGAAGTCAAAGCGGAAGTAGTCAAGATAAACGGGATTGAAAGCGAGAGAATAATTTTATCAGAAAATGTAACAAAGGAACCAAAAACTCAGATTTTGGTAAAAGGAACGAAGGAGCCGCCACCTAAGAAAGGTACAGGGACTTTCATTACTCCAACAAGGGGTACCGTAACTTCCCGATTTGGATACAGATGGGGAAGGAATCATAATGGGTTAGATATTGCAGCACCTGTAGGTACAGCTGTAAAAGCTGCTGACGGAGGAGAAGTTATTTTTGCAAGTACCAGTGGTAATTATGGAAAATTGATAAAGATTGACCATGGCGGAGGCTTTGTTACATATTATGGCCATCTCAGCAAAATCAGTGTTAAGGTAGGAGACAAAGTATATAAAGGGCAGACCATAGGTGCTGTGGGTACAACAGGGAGAACCACAGGCCCTCATCTGCACTTCGAAATAAGAAAGAATGGAAATCCTGTAAATCCATCAAAATATTTGTAAAACGTGAATAAAAAATAGAGGAATTACAGCTCCTCTATTTTTTTTATATTCATATATCCTTTTCCCTGAGCGTGTTTTAGCTCTCCCAAAGAAGTGGTGCACAGCTTCAAAAGGCTTTTTACATCATCGGGAGAAATATCTTTCTTCTTTTCATAGACTAGAGCTGCAAATCCTGCAGCCAAGCTTGCAGAAGCTGCAGTGCCCATAAAGCTTTCTGAAGGGATAAAGCCGGGCATTACAATATCCGGTTTATCCAGATTAGGTGCCACTGGACCTTTGCTGCTCCAGGGAGAAATAGAGAATTTGGCACCATCTGTATCAAAGGAACCTATAGTAAGTAATTTGCCGTTATGACCTGGGCTTGTTATTGTGGATTTTTCAGGTCCAAGATTTCCAGCACAGCTTATTACAAGTAAGCCCTTTTGCCATAAGGCCTCTGCGGCTATGGACAAAATATCATGATTTCCACTATTTAATGAGACTCCGAAATTCAATACAACAATCTTTATGTTGTATTTATCCTTTATTTCCACCATCCAATCCATGGAAGCCAGTATATCTGAATAATAACCATAATTGATCATATTAAAGGCTTTTGCACATACTATTCCCGTTTCACCGGCGGGGATAGATGCTGTAGCCGCTGATGATGTTCCGTGGCCGCTGTCATCATAGGCATCTTTTTTTCCATTTACAAAATCCTTAAAGGATAGTATTCTTCTTCTTGGCTTCATAAAATCTGCTCTGGGATGTATGCCTGTATCTATAAAACCTATGGATATGCCTTTGCCATTTAAAAGTTGTGATTTCATCATGAAATTACTGTTATGACCATCGGCAGATGCAAAGGTCTTCCCCATCAAGGAAGCTTTGTTGTCATAATAGATCCTGCTGATTTCTACAAGGGCTTTTAAACTGTCCAAATTTCTAATTGGCAAATTTCCACATATATGATTTATGAAGTTTATTTCGTATTTTGTTTTAAAGCCAATTCGTAAAAGTTTTCTTTTTATGGAACTATCTATGCTATGTTTTACTTCAAGGATCAAAGGGATGGATTGAACTCCTTTAATGGATGATATATATTTTATTTTTGGATCGACTCTTTTTGAAAGTGAAAAGAAATCTTTCACAGAAATCCCCCTCCTAAAAGATACAGGAGACCAAGCTGAAAGCTTAGTTACATAAATTTCCACCCGAAAAAGGCGGAAAAGCTGGCAAAGTTGTTGAAATAAATGATATAATATTATATGCTTATAAGCATGAATAGGTGAATCATATAATATCAATGGAGGAGATGAGTATCATGGCAGCATTGGATTTTAAATGCAATGATTGCGGTGAGAAGTTTTTTGAAATAGTAAATTCTTCAAATAGAGATAAAGTAGTATGCCCAAAATGTCAAAGCAAAAACATCAGACAGGTTTTTGAAGGAAAATGCCAGACCAGCAGATCTTCAAAAGGAGGAAGTGGATGCGGTGGCAGCTGTGGCACCTGCGGAGGATGTCACTAGAAAATACCAGTGAAGTTGACATAAAATTTATTGTATAATATATCTGTGGTGATGCAGATATGAAAAAAAATTTAATTAAAGCATATATAGTGCTGACAGTATTGCTGGCGCTATTTTTTTTAATAGACGGCAGGGCGTATATTCTGGCAAAATCAGCCAGCTATAAAGCCCTGAAGGTTTTCGAGTATTATAAAAGCATAGAGCTTTCATCTACTGAAGGAACTATAAACAAGCCGCATTTTATAATAAAAAATAGAGGTGCTGATGAGGGATTTGTAGAAGAAATAGGTAATTTGTTGGAAAAAAGCTACGATCTAATAGGCAAAGAATTTGATTATTATCCGAACAAGACCATACCTGTATTCGTCTATGGAAGTATGGATGAATTTTGGGCTCATAACAAAGCATTGGAGGGACAAGCCATCATGGGGCTTTATAACATGGGAGTCATTCATATCGTCACTCCGGATGTTTTTGCCATGACCATGGAGAAATATGAGTTAAATGGGCCTATTTTACATGAGTATACTCATTTGGTAGTGGATGAACTTACGGGAGGAAATATTGAAATATGGTTTACTGAAGGAATGGCTTTATACCAAGAATACAACATTTATGGCACTGAATGGGGAGAATTCATGGACTATGAGGATGAATACTCTCTTGAGGATTTGAGAGGTGACTTTATGGCTTTAGACAGCGATAAAGCCTATCGCAAGGCATTTCTGATAATAAAAGATATTTACAGCAACGAAGGAGATAATGAAATCAAAGAATTCATGAAGGAACTAAAATCAGGAAAAGACTTTTATAGATCTTTTATGACCTTGAGATATAATGTTCGATAAAAAATGACTCAAAAAAGAAAACAGGCCCCTGCCTGTTTTCCAGCATCCGGGGGGACACAAAATTAATTTTTATGTTATTGTTTTTAGTTTCTAATATGATTATATGATATAATTTTATGTAATAACATGCGAAAAGTGTATTATTTTTCTAGGAGTTTAGACCTAATGCGACATTTTTTTTGGGACTTTTCATAGACATCTTTTGAATAGTATTATAGAAATATGTGAGAGTGAATGTTCCCGGGTTTATATTAAAATAAAAATTAAAATGGTAATAAAAGTTTTAATGAAAAGATTAATAAATATAGAGAGGGGTAAGCACTGTATGAGTAATAAAATATTAGTTGTTGATGATGAAAGACCCATAGCAGATATAATAAAATACAATCTTGAAAAAGAAGGTTATAAGGTATTTATTGCAGAGGATGGACAGCAGGCTATTGATTATACATATGAGTATAAGCCTGATCTCATAATACTCGATATAATGCTACCCGTTATGGACGGATTTACTGTATGCAAAAAACTCAGGGAAAATGTAAACACTCCCATAATAATGCTTACAGCTAAGGAGGAAGAAGTAGATAAAGTATTGGGACTGGAACTTGGCGCCGATGACTATATGACCAAGCCTTTCAGTTTCAGGGAACTTTTGGCCAGAGTAAAAGCAAATATAAGAAGAGTAAACTTCTCAAACAACGGCACAGAAGGTGGAGGACAGATAATTAAGTCAAGCAACTTGATAATAGATCTTAATAAATATGAGGTAAGAAAAGATGACAGAGTAATTGAGCTTACTTTAAGGGAATTTGAACTGTTAAAATATCTCGCTCAAAATGCCGAACAGGTATTTTCAAGGGAAACCTTGCTGGAAGAAGTCTGGGGATATGAATATTATGGCGATGTCAGGACAGTAGATGTTACTGTAAGGCGCCTGCGAGAAAAGATTGAAGATGATCCAAGCAACGCCAAGTTTGTTCAAACCAAGAGAGGTGTAGGCTATTATTTTAGGAGGATGTAAATAGATGTTAAAAAGCATCCAATGGAAGATGGTAATAATTTTTGTCTTATTGGTATGGCTTGCTATGTCTATAATAGGTGTATATATAATACAAGCTGTTGAGAAAGATCAAGTGGATAATGTGATAAATAACGCAATATCCAACGCCAATTATTTGGAATATATGCTGGAAGATAAGATGGCAAGGCCCTATGAAGTTCAAGCCATGGTGAATTCTTGGTTTGCAGGGCAGATAAATCAGATTAAAGCTGTTTATGTTTTCAATAAGGATAAAAGATATGTGGCTCACGAAGGTGGGGACCTTAGAGATCCAGCGGAAGACAGCATAATTATTTCTCAAGCACTGGAAGGAAAAGTGGCGGAGGATTTCAACAGATTTGTAGATCTAAAAAATAATTACAAGAGCATTGCAATACCCATAGTATCAGATGACAATGAAATCCGTGGAGCTATTTATCTTAATGTGAACTTATCAAACATAAATAAAACCATAGGCAATATAAAAAGCATACTCACCAGTGCCACCATATGGGCAATGTGTTTTACTGTGCTCATGGGAAGCATACTTTCAAGAACCATAACGGGACCTATAAAGGAAGTAACATCCAAGGCCGAGAAGCTGGCAAAGGGTGAATTTGATCATACAATCATGGTAAGATCCGATGACGAAGTAGGAAAGCTGGCAGAAATGTTCAACTATCTTACAGTCAGATTAAAGTCCACATTAAATGAGATGAATAACGAAAAGGAAAAGATGGAGACAATACTGACCTATATGACTGATGGAGTAATTGCTGTAAGCACCGATGGCACGATACTCCATGCCAATCCGGCTGCTTTTAAGCTTTTTAATTTGTCTCAGGATCATGTGGCTGAAAAAAACTTTGATGATATTACTGAGATGTTAGGCCTATCCTTTAGACATGAGGATTTGTTCACAGGGACCAAAGAAAAAAATGATTTGATCAAAATAGAAGACTCAACAATAAGATACAGCGTAGTTCCTTTTAAAAATGAAGCTGCTGAGACTGCCGGTGCTATAATAGTTCTTCAGGATGTAACGGAGCAGGAAAATCTGGACAGGATGAGAAAAGAATTTGTGGCCAATGTATCTCATGAATTGAGGACACCGCTTACAACCATCAAAAGCTATACGGAAACTTTGTTAAACGGAGCTTTGGAAGACAGAAACATGACGCTGAAGTTTCTCAATGTCATTGATAGTGAATCCGATAGGATGACAAGATTGGTTAAGGACCTGCTGATGCTTTCAAGGTTGGATTATGATAAAGCTCAATGGAACATGAAGGAGATCGACCTGACGAAAATACTCACTGATTGCGTGTATAAGATGGATATTTCAGCAAAACAGAAGAAGCAAAGCATCACTTTGGAGATAAGCGAAGATATTCCTCAAACTATAGGGGACAAAGACAGGATAGAGCAGGTTATTATAAACATAATAAGCAATTCAATAAAATACACTCAGGAAAAAGGCAAAATCAATGTATCAATGTGGAAAGAAGAAGAATATATCTGTATAAAGGTACAGGATAATGGTATAGGAATACCCAAAAAGGATATGGATAGGCTTTTCGAAAGGTTTTATCGAGTGGATAAAGCCCGTTCAAGGATGCTGGGAGGTACCGGTTTGGGCTTATCAATTGCAAAGCAGATTGTGGAGGCTCATAAAGGAAAAATTTTTCTGGATAGCATATACGGAGAAGGAACTTGGGTGACTATAATGCTTCCTATTGTTTCAAGTGTAAATTAACCTTAATTATGCTGTAATAAGATTGTAACAATAGTATTATATAATACAGTTGTATAATAAGATTATGGTTAATTTCTGGAGGTAATTCCAATGCTCATAAACAAATATGGAAAAATCATATTGATCCTAACTATGGTATTTACTCTTGCACTTTCTTCTGTTACATGTGTGTATGGAGCAAAAGTGGATGATCCTATACCCGTTTTTGACTTTGTTAATGGAATAGAAGAAGTAGATCAGCCTATAAAATATAATAACAAGGAGTTGTCCATAAAGGGTAAAGCATTGGAAGGTACTCAGATTACTGTAAGCACATACTGGTATAATTCTGGTAATGAGCAATCTATTGTGTTTAAAGAAAAAGATAACAATAGCAATGAAGATGCTGATGGAGAGTGGGTTCTACAGCATACAAAAAAATGCAAGGTTGGTTTGTCTGGAATTTTTGGCATATCTGTTACTATTAAACCAGGAAAAAATAAAATAATTGTTAAAGCGGACAACGAAGAACCTTATGAAATAGAAATAGAATATATAGATAGCGAAAAAATCACTGAAAAAATCAATGACTTGATGTTCGATGGACTTAAATTAGATTTTGAATAAATGTTCAGGGAATGGTAAAATTGAAGCTGGAAAGACTTAAATCAATAGTTCTTTTTTGTCTCGTTGCAATAAGCATAGTATTGACTACCCAAATATGGTTGAATATATCCATTGAGGGTATTTTTATTATGTCTAAAAACAAAGAATACAAGAACAATGAACTTCTTAGCTCCGATAACGATAAGGCAAGCTTTATCAAGCCGGAAAAACTTATCATCAATAATAATGGTAAGCATACTCTTCTTTTCAATGAAACAGAGGCAGGAATGATTTATGACAGAATTTTGGATGACATGAAGAATATGCTTTCTGTTGTTTTTGAAGCAAAGGAAGGAATGGAGTTAGAAAAACGGACATTGGATTACATGGAAAAGTTAAGAGCAGGGCGAAGTGTTGAGCTTCAACTTCCCTTTGCTTACGATTATAAGCTTTTGGCAGGTATTCTGGGAATAAATAATCCAAATTGGCAGGAAATAAAGAAAGTTGATGCTGTAGTAGTAGGCTATGACAGCAATAATGTCTATATAGTTGATAAGGGAGATGAAAGCATATATGAATTCAGATCCAAGTCTCTAAGAAGCAGTATCAGAGTAATGGTGGATATGATAAACCGAGGGAAGCCTTATTCTTACATATTTTTGAATGATATAGATTCGGAAAGGTACAGTGATGCTGTATTTATTCCAGTGGATATAGACAAGCATTCAATGCCAAAGCTGTCCTCTTATTCTGAGACGGATATATACACCATTGAAGATATTGCAAAATATTTTTTTGAAGATCCAACTACATTGAGAAGCATAGTTGATCCTTCAGGAACTGTCATTTATACAGATGGAGAAAATCAAGGCATAAGAATCAGCAAGTCTGGAGTTATAGAGTATGTGAAATATTCTATATCATCCAAGAATGATGGAGGCAATTTTACTGCACTGGATGCTGTAAATATTGCAACGAATTTCGTAAATAGTCATATGGGATTTCCAAAGGATTCATACATTTCCTCCATTGAACAGACAACTATAAACAACAAGCTCTATAGTTGCGTAATAAGGTATAATTATAGGTATGAGGGTATTCCCATAGTAAATGATGATGTTACTATGGATAATCCTATAGAAGTGGAAATAGTAAATGGACAGGTAAAAAGGTATAAAAGGGTTGTCAAGAATATCAAAGTTACGGGATCAGTTATGAGCGTTAGGAAACCTTTGGAAATCATTGATATTCTTTTTATGAGATTAAACCATGACAAAAAGATAGAAATCGATGATATAATGATAAAAGATATATATTTGTCGTATCTGGAATATGGAATAAACAATCCAACTTCCATGATACCTGTTTGGGTTGTAGAAGTTCAGGTAGATAGCTCGTTTAATGCCTCAGGAAGGTTTATAATGAATGCAGAGTCAGGAGTTATACTATTTGAACCGTATTAGGGTTTCAATATCCCCAGAAGGAAGGGGTTGAATACAATGAATTGGTCAAGAGCAAAGACTATATTGATTATTCTTTTCCTAATAGCAGATATTTTCCTGTTTTATGAATTATATTCAGAGGATCTGGTCAGAAGAAACAAGGCAGATCAAGAGACTGCAAAAGAAGTAATAAAATATTTGGAAAAACAAGGAATATGGGTTAAGTGTCGTATTCCTAAGGCCAGTTTGCCAAAGAAAACCCTTACTGTAAAGTACAAGTATATTGATAGTAAATATGCCTTAGGTATTTTTTTTGACTCTCCTAAAGATGTAGCAATAAAGACATATGAGGACAGAACTGTTTTAGAGGATAAAAAATCATATGTGGAAATTAACAAAAATGGACAGTTGATCTATACCAATAAGGAATTGTTGAGAAAAAAGGAAGAGCCAATGGATGAAGAATCTGCCTTAAAGAATATGAAGGTATTCTTAAAAAATATTGGCATAGATGATGATGATATATATAGCATTTCTAAAAAGCTTGAAAATGGGTATTATATTATAAACTGCAGCCAAAGTTATAAAGGTACATTTCTGGATGAAAGTCATTTAGAACTTCTTGTTACAAAAGAGGGAATAGCCCATATGAAAATTTTATGGTTTGAAGTAGAGAATAATGGGAAGAATAAGAATGCCATAATACATCCAATAAAAGCATTAATGGAATTAGCCGAAGAAATGGAAGAAAAAACTGATGAAGGCAAAAAGGATCTGGTGATTAATGATATAAGCTTAGGCTATTACTTTGATACAGATATAGAACAGGTGGAAGAGTTTGATATAATAGAGGTTGAGGAAGGAACAGCAATACCCGTATGGAAGATGGAGACCAATATGGGTAATATATACATAAATGCCTATAATGGTACAGTTGAAAAAAACTAAAAAATAGTGCAAAATATTAACAGTATGGTATAATGATAAAAGGCTTCAATATAAAAAATTTTTAATATGAAGCCTTTTGTTTTTCAGACCTATTATATTATCAAGTAATTCTGATAATGATATAATATAGAATGTAATTATGTGTATAACCATAACTACAATGGATAAGGAGTAGAAACAATTGGATAAGTTGATTATAGAAGGCGGCCATGCGTTAAAAGGTGAAGTATGTATCAGCGGCGCTAAGAACTCAGCAGTAGCAATATTGCCTGCGGCAATACTTGCAGGAGAGACTTGTACTATAAAAAATCTGCCAAATATTAAAGATGTTGCCAATATTGTAGATATTCTTGTACAATTAGGAGCCCAAGTGAAAAGAGAAGGGCATGACAAGCTTGTTATTAATAGCAATAATATTAATACATATAAGGTAGACTTTGAACTTTCTAAGAAACTGAGGGCCTCATATTATTTTATAGGAGCCTTGTTAGGTCGTTTCAAAAAGGCGGAGGTTCCTTTTCCTGGAGGTTGTGATATAGGTGTAAGACCTATCGATCAGCATATAAAAGGCTTTGAAGCACTTGGAGCCAAAATCACCATAGAGCACGGAATCATCAGGGCAGAAGCAGATGAGCTGGTGGGAGCTTCCATATTTCTTGATGTGGTTAGCGTAGGTGCCACTATTAACATTATGCTTGCAGCTTGTATGGCAAAAGGAACAACAACGATAGAAAACGCAGCCAAGGAGCCATATATAGTTGATACTGCAAACTTCCTCAACGCTCTTGGAGCCAATATAAAAGGTGCCGGTACCGATGAGATAAAGATAAAAGGTGTAGAGAGGCTGGGAGGATGCGAACATGCCATAATTCCTGATCAGATGGAGGCAGGAACCTATATGATTGCCGCTGCTGCCTCAAAAGGGGATGTCTTGATAAAGAATATTATACCTACCCATTTGGACTCTATAAGCGCAAAGATGAAGGAAATGGGTATTGATATCATAGAAAACGGAGATTCTCTTAGAGTAGTTGCAAACAGCAGGCCAAAAGCCGTCAATATAAAGACTATGCCTTATCCTGGCTTTCCTACTGATTTGCAGCAACCTATGAGTGTACTTTTATCCGTTGCAGATGGTACTGCTATAATAAATGAAAGCATATATGACGGTCGATTCAAACATGTGGATGAGCTAAAGAAAATGGGAGCCAAGATAAATGTGGAAGGAAGAATTGCAGTTATAGAAGGTGTACCTAAATTGTTAGGAGCACCGGTATGTGCTACGGATTTAAGAGCTGGAGCGGCTATGGTAGTAGCAGGATTATCTGCGGAAGGCGAAACTATAATAAGCAATCTTTCCCACATTGAAAGAGGCTATGAAAAACTTGAAGAAAAGCTAATGGGATTAGGAGCCAAAATAAAGAGAATATCTGAAGAAGATTAGTATACTATAATTCGGCGTAGACCGCATAGTTTGGCCTATCGCCTTTTTTGTTAGGGGGATAACTTATGACCTTGAGATTTTGCTCCATTGCCAGTGGAAGCAGTGGAAATTGCATATATGTAGGCAATGATGATTCAGGTCTTCTGGTGGATGCAGGTATCAGTTGCAAAGGAATTTTGGAGAGTCTTAAAAATATAGGAGTGTGCAATAGTTCCATAAAAGGCATACTGGTGACTCACGAACATTCAGACCATATAAAAAGCATAGGGGCCATGTCAAGAAAGCTCAACATGCCTATATATGCCAACTGCAAAACATGGGAAGCATTAGACGGAAGTGTTGGCAAAGTCAAAGCAGAAAATATAAGAATTTTTGACACCAATAAAGGATTTTATATAGATGATATATATGTCTCACCTTTTTCTATTTCTCATGATGCTGCTGATCCTGTGGGATACACCTTTTCTTTTGGCAGCAAAAAAGTGGGATTAGCTACAGACTTGGGGTATTTCAGTCAAACCGTTAGGGAAGCATTAAAAGGCTCTGCCTTTGTCATGCTGGAAGCTAATCACGATATAGAAATGCTGAAGGTAGGAAGTTATCCATACTTTTTAAAAAGAAGAATATTGGGCGAGCAGGGCCACCTTTCTAATGAAGCTTCGGGTTATGCTGCCTGTGAACTTGTAGATTTGGGAGTAAAGCAGATAATGCTAGGACATTTAAGCAAGGAAAACAACTTTCCTCAATTAGCATATGAAACTGTCAAAGGTATTTTGGAGCAAAAAGGTATCGCTGTTCAGCGAGATGTTACTTTGGATGTGGCTCCAAGAAGTTCCATAAGCAAAGTATTCTCAGTTTGACGTATATAAAATAGGGATAATATAGCTGTATGAAGTATATCATATTAATGGAAGACTATGGGAGAAGTAGTTTCGCATCAGTAATTATAACGTATATTCATATTGCTGGAAAAATATAATTTTTTGAATTTATATTTTTCCAAAAGGCATTGCATGAAAAGCTTCATTGTTATTAAAATATTTTCAATGGGAGCTTTTCTCGTAAATAGAATTTTATGAAGAAGGTGAATATGATGAATAATTACAGCAATAATTATGATCCACCTGAGGAATTCATCAGAAGAAGGAAAAGAGGCAGTGGCCTGGCATATTTTGCAGTTGGTCTGATGGGTGCCATAATCGGCGGATTTATAATGGCAGTTTTGGCTCCCGTATATCTATATGGGAAATATACACCTGTACCCAATAGTACCGGTGGCGATACAGCTCAGCAAATAGTGATCAATACAACAGAAGATATCAATGTAGCAGGGGCTGTGGCCAAAAAGGTAATGCCAACGGTTGTAGGCATAAGCACTGTTACAGTGCAAAGAGACATTTTCTTTGGAGCAAGATACACAGAAGGGGTAGGTTCAGGAGTAATAGTAGATCCGAGAGGATACATACTGACCAATTCCCATGTTGTGGGAGATAGCAGAACCAAATTGACGGTTTCTCTAGCTGACGGAAGAGAGCTGGAAGGAAATGTGTTGTGGCAGGATGCAGGATTGGATCTTGCAGTGGTAAAGGTACAAGCGAATAATCTGCCTACAGCGGAACTGGGTGACTCAGATTTACTTACAGTGGGTGAAGTGGCCATAGCAATAGGAAATCCCCTTGGTCTGAGATACGAGAGGACAGTAACCCAAGGAATAGTATCAGGTTTAAACAGAAGCATAATGGTAGACCAGAATACCATAATGGAAGACTTGATACAGACAGATGCTGCAATAAATCCAGGAAACAGCGGAGGGCCGCTTATAAACAGCAAAGGTCAGATAATAGGCATAAACACAGTGAAAGCCTCTGCCGAAGGATTAGGCTTTGCCATACCTATAAATGTTACAAAGCCTATTATAAAGCATTTTGTTGAAGATGGAGTATTTAATCCTCCTTATCTAGGTATATACACATTAGACAGAGAAATAGTCGGATATTATGACACGGATATAGAGATCAAATCAGGACTATATATACATAGGATAATCAAAGGATCTGCGGCAGAAAGTGCAGGACTTAGAGAAGGCGATATAATCACTCATATTGACAATGTGGAAGTAAACACCATGCTGAAACTAAGGAGCGTATTATACTATAAAAAGCCTGGCGATACAGTGGATATAAGATATCAGAGGAATGGAAAAGAATATGAAACTGAAGCAGTGCTTCAAGGCAAATAGGGACACTGGGGACGGCTCTCGGTGTATCACTTAGGGGATAGATAGGATGGTTCTTTTTATGCCATTGTTCTTTAGAAAGAATCATCTCTCAAAGCTCAAAGGGAGTGTGTTTTATGAACATAACCATAATTACAGTGGGGAAGCTGAAGGAAAATTATTTGAAAGAAGCCGTTTCGGAATACTCCAAACGGCTTTCTAAGTATTGCAAACTGGAGATAATAGAAGTGCCTGACGAAAAAGCTCCGGAAACCATGAGCCAAGCAGAAGAAGAGTCTGTAAAGCAAAAAGAAGGCCAGGCAATATTGAAGCATATTAAAAATGATACCTATGTAGTTGCTTTGGCTATTGATGGGAAAATGCTTTCATCTGAAGGCTTTTCGGATTTCATCAATGACCTTGGCATAAGGGGAAAGAGCAATATTGCCTTTATCATAGGCGGTTCGTTGGGGTTGAGCTATGAAGTTTTGAGAAGGGCAGATTATAAGCTATCCTTTTCACCTATGACATTTCCCCATCAGCTTATGCGTGTAATTCTTCTGGAACAGATATATAGAGGATACAGAATTATGAAGGGTGAACCATATCATAAGTAGCTGTAAAAACAGCTCAAAATGTGATATATCAATGTTTCTTGACTGTTTTTTAGACTAATCATTCTTAAATAATTAACAAAGAGTTTTAGCTCCAAGCATTATTATAACGATGATGTCAGACGTTTTATCTCGTCGATACATAAATCTATGTCCTCATAGGTAGTCTTATATGAGCAGACGCTTATGCGCATGGCTGTCTTACCGAGCCACTTGGTGCCACCAAGCCACAGAACACCTGAAGTTTGTATCTTATTTATTAGCTCTTGAGTAAGCTTGTCGTCTTTCCATCTCGCAAGAATCTGATTGAATACAACATCATTTAGTATTTCAAAACCTATTTTTTCAAGTTCTTCAGCAAAGTATGTTGCTTTGGCACAAAGCTCTTCCACGAGTTCTGCAACTCCTTTTCTTCCAAGTCCGCAAAGAGCTGACCAGAGATCTGCTGCTCTTGTCCGGCGGGACATTTCCATTGTGTACATCATGCTGTCACGTTTTCCTTCTGTAAGCTGGATGTATGAGCCTGTCATGTGCATTGCATTGATGAGCGCATCCCTGTGTCTACAAAGAATTATGCCATTGTCGTAAGGGGTATTAAGTGTTTTGTGACCGTCTAAAGACCAGGAGTCAGCATGTTCTATGCCTTTTGTAAGGTGGCATAGCTTTGGGCTTGCCCCTGCCCATAAACCGAAGGCACCGTCTATATGTATCCATGCTCCCTTTTCTTTGGCCTTCAAGCATATTTCCTCAAAATTATCAAAGGCACCACTGTTCACGTTACCTGCTTGAAGTATGAGGAGGGTGGAGTCATCTATTATAGGGAGCTTTTCAGCGCAAATCCTGCCTTGAGAATCCATAGGTACCTTAATAATGTTTTCGTATCCAAGGCCGATTATTGAAAGGGCTTTTAATACTGTGGAATGAGCTCCTTCGCCTAATACTATCTTAATTTGAGGGGCACCTATAAGACCTTTTGCAGCCACATCATATCCTTTCTTTTTAAGGAGATAATTGCGTCCAGTCACGAGTCCGCAGATAATTGCTGTGGAACTTCCGCTCACGAATCCTGCTACAGTTTCGTCCGGTAAGCCAAGAATCTGGATGAGCCATTTCTCACATAATTCTTCAAGCTTGGCTCCTATGGGGGACATAACGAACATGGCAGGATTCTGATCCCACACATCCAAAAGCCATTTCGCACATAGGCATGATGGCAGTATACCTCCATTAACAAATCCGAAATATCTTCCGCCAGTTTGTGCAACTGTAGCTTTTGAACCATATTGATGAAGCTTTTTTAGTATTTCATTTATACTAGTTGGTGTATTGGATAGCGGTGAATCAAATACTGAAAGAGCTGCAATATCTTCTTCTTTAGGGAAAACCCTCATAGTGTTACTTGCTTCGATGTATTCCTTGGCAAAATCTGCAGCAAGGGAAAGGTCTTCTAAAATGGGTGTAATTCTTATATTGTTAAGTATGGGACTAACATATTTTTTATTCATCAAAGACTACCTCCTTAAAAATTTTGCCTTGTAATACAGTACAATTTGATATAGTATTGTATTGTTGATTTAATGTTAATATTAATTATAATACTGAATCAAGCTAAAAATTGTACTGAATACAATATTCTAGGAGGTAGTTATGCCGTACAATTCTTTTGAACATTATCCTATGTCCTGGAAACCAGATAGAGAAGAACTGACTTATCCATACTATGCTTCCCTTGCTGCTAAGCTAGAAAATGACATTGTTCATGGAATACTGGCAGAAAACACTATGCTGCCTCCTCAGAGGGAGCTTGCGGATTTTCTTGATCTAAGCCTAAGCACTGTTACCAAGGCATACAAGATCTGTGAAGAAAAGGGGCTTATATATGGAAAGGTTGGCAGAGGAACATTTGTAACAAATGGTTGTGTAAATAAGACGATAGTCACAGAGGAGAGGGAGGGGATGATAGAGATGGGTCAGACTCTTCCGTTTTATGAGTATAACGTAATAGTATCCCAAATAGCATCGGAGATATTAAAAGCACCCAAATCACATACCCTATTTGAGTATTCCTATCCTCTAGGTACACCAAGACAGCAGGAGGCAGCCAAAAGGTGGCTTTCCCTTCATGGTATGGATGTCCCCAGGGAAAACATATATATGGCATCAGGAGCACAAAATGCTCTGGCACTGGTGCTTATGTCATTATTTAAGCCAGGAGACAAGATTGCAACAGATGCTTTTACTTATCCGAATTTTATCGGTCTTGCAAACATGCTTAATATTCAGCTTATTGGTCTTAAAGGCGATGAAAATGGAATACTTCCATATGCACTGGAGCAGGCATGTAGGAATAGCAAGATTAATGGAATTTACTTGATGCCAGCTTGCGCCAATCCCACCAACATTGTGATGGGCTATGAGCGAAGAGCCGAAGTATCAAAAATAATAAAAAAGTACCATCTGATACTAATTGAGGATGATACCTATGCATTTTTATCTGATAATAAGCAACAGCCAATTTCAGTAAATATTCCGGAACAGTCAGTTTATATAAACAGCATGTCTAAGGCATTATGTGCCGGACTTAGAGTAGCATATATATGTTTTCCGGAAAGAATGCGTAAGCAGTTAGAGAATGCTATCTATAATGTAAATTTAAAGACTCCTTCATTGAATGTAGAAATAGCTACGGAAATGATCTTTAGCGGAATCTACGAAGAAATTGCCTCCCGTAAAAAAGAGGAAGCTCTTAAGCGTAATGAAATTTTTTGCCAGTACTTTCCTGAGATCCCTTCTGGGGATATCAAATCAGCCTTTTATAAATGGCTACATCTTCCGAAAGGCTGTACAGGAAGAGCTTTTGAGATGATGTGTCGGGAAAGAGGAGTAAATGTTTATGGTTCTGAACGTTTCTGTGTAAGTGAGAACTTTGGGATTAACGCAGTCAGGATATCTATTAGCTCACCGCCAGGAATTGAAGTTCTGAATAAAGGCCTGAAAATTGTGAGAGAGGTCTACGAAAACATTAGCCAGTCAGAAGAAGCCTCATACATTTTTTAATTGGAATTATGGTTCTAGGCACCCTACTTTATCGCAGGGATATCTTTTAGTTGGCCTGTTGTGGCAGAGTTCACTTTTGTTATCTCTAATGGGAATTATTCAAGTTTTTATGTCAATTATGCTTAATTATTGCTAAAATATAAAAAGAAGTTAAAAATGTGGAGATTTAAACTTCACTATAAAAGCCCTTTACAAAGCAATTTATATAATTAATAATGGAGGACTAGTTAAGGTATGAGTTTGAAGAGTTTATTTTCAGTAAAGGATATGACAGAGGGGGTCCCATGGAAACGTATTATGGAATTTGCGGTGCCTATGATAATAGGAAATATAGCTCAGCAGTTGTATAACACTGCTGACTCTGTCATAGTAGGAAGATATGTGGGGGATAATGCCCTGGCCGCAGTTGGAAGTGCATCCCCCATACTTAATTTGCTGCTCGCAGTGTTTGTTGGACTTGCTACCGGAGCCAGTATAACAATTTCCCAAAGCTTTGGAGCCAAGGACAGGGAAGGTTTGTCAAGATATATAGGAAACTGCATAACCCTTGCAGGAATAGCGACACTTATAATTATGGTTATAGGACCTTTGATAACAATGCCAATGCTGCGCCTTTTAAATACACCGTCTTCAATCATAGATTGGTGTGCCAGCTATCTTAATATATACTTCATTGGAATAGCAGGCTTCTTTTTCTATAACATGTTTTCAGCCATACTGAGAGGGATGGGAGATTCATTTTCTGCTCTGCTATTTCTACTGGTGGCTGCGGCACTAAACGTAGGGTTGGACATTCTATTTGTTGCAAGGTATAAAATGGGAGTTGCAGGAGTGTCCTTAGCCACTGTTATCGCCCAAGGAATATCTGCAATTATGTGTCTTATAAAGCTTTCGGGTATGAGAGATGTATTCGATCTAAACTTTGAAACCTTGAAGCTGAAACGTGCATACTTCGAGAACATCATTAGAATCGGTTTACCCTCTGGAGTCACCCAAGGTATAATGTCAATTTCAATGCTGGTTGTGCAATCTCTTACCAACAGCTTGGGAGAGCTGGTTATAGCATGTAGCGTAATAATCATGAGGGTTGACGGTTTCGCCATGATGCCAAATATGTCTTTTGGAAATGCAATGAGTGTATATACGGGACAAAACGTGGGCGCAGGAAAGCTGGACCGTGTCTCCTCCGGGGTTAAGCAGGGCAGCATATTGGCATTGACTTTCTCCGGAGTTGTTACTGTCATATTGCTATTTTTTGGCCATTATCTTTTTGCCATATTCACAAATACAGCAGAGCTAATTGATCTTGCAGTACGGATGATGAGAATACTTGCTGCAGGTTATCTGTGTGTTGCCATATCACAGTGTCTTGGAGGAACCATGCGTGGAGCAGGAGATACAGTTACTCCTATGTGGATATCCATCATAACCACCATAGGCCTTCGTATTCCTGTAGCCTATGGGCTTGCTGCCCTTACCAAAAGTTCTGCCTATCCAAATGGCAGGCCTGAGGCATTGTATATTTCACTGCTGGTTTCCTGGTCCATGGGTGCCATCATATCTTTCATAGCTTTTAAAATGGGAAAATGGAGAAGTAAGATAAAAAGCACATCTGGTGTTGGCAGCTGCGTGCGTGAGGAAGAGCTATATGCATAATATGTCAGAAAACATCAGCCCAGCAGAAGAAGAGAATATGTGAAGTTTAAGGAAGGGCAGGGTTATAAGGGAGTGTCGCAAAACTATTTCTAAAGTAGGGAGGTGCGCTCCCTTTTTCATTGAAATTTATAAAAAACAGTGAGAGTATTTTATTGATGATTTAACTCTCACTGTTTTCCTGTTCTTGGGTAACCTTAATAAACCTATGAGCCTCGATCAACTTTTTACGCTGTTTTTATCTCATGCAAATGATTCCCACATCTATTATTCTGAATCTTTGCATGCAACTTATTCATATTATATCCAAAACACAGCAGAAGAAATTCTGTTTCCGTGCTGCTTTTCCCTTGTGTAAAAATCCATTGAAACCATAATCATTTTTCAGTACCCTAAAGGCTCATTCTACTTGTATGGAGCGATTCATCCAAAGTTTGATACCTTCCTTACTCATGATGGTCTCATAGGATTTCATCTGCTTTTCTTCACTGAATCATCCTCAGGAATTAGCACTTCAAAATTTAATGGCAAAACCAATTGATAACACCCATTAAATTCTGTATAACTTTTATAAGCAACTTACACATTGTTACTTTTTATATCCATATGACTTAATATAAACTCACTTAAGGGTAACATTATACCAATGAAGCCCCAAAAGAAATAATTATATATATTGTTGTTTTGATTATATATAATAATTCCAGCTATAATGGCAATTAACTGAAAAGTAAAGTTGGTATATTTATTTATATAGGGATTATTTCTAAGCATGTTTTCAAATTTAAAGATATTTAGAGCTAAAATCACTATAGTCGTAAAAGAATAATATATCAAGAAACTGATAATTAAATTATTTAGATTTAATGATTTATGCCAAAATAACAATATTACTGTTAGTAGAGCTAATGGGAAACCAATATATAGTTTAAAAATTAATTTTTTAATAGTAATCCCCTCCATGGTTATTTACTATTTTTGTAATAATTTCATATTTATATTATATATTATGCAAAAGTGGAAGCAAACTAAATTCTTCCACTTTTATAATTTTAGTATTGGTATAAACCATTATAGTAATATTGCATACTAAGTGGCTTACTGAGATTGTTATCGGAATAGTGGATTATTGTTGTATAGTACTTATACATTAAATCATAATCACTCCAGCTTTTAGTTACCCATGTTTCCACATATGTATCCTGTATAGAATTTGTCAAATTTGTGAGTTTTACCACAATCCAATTTGCAAAAGCATTTTTAGTAAATTTAGATGGAAGCCTTGAGAATAAATATGCTACCAATGCTTCAGCTACTTCTCTTGCATTTAGTATATACTAAATAAGTTATGTAATGTAGATTATGGTGACGTGGGGGCTTCGAAAAAACTAAAATCTTCAAAACTCTATACTATATAGCGTAATTAAATAATAATATATACCTTATATATAGAATTGCAGGATATAGTGTCAGCCACAGCACTTTATCACTTATTATGGATAATAAACGTCTATAAAAAACGCAGTCAGAGCGGTGCTGTTTATGGTGCTTTTAAGAAAGAATGAATAGTATCCTACCTTTTGCTCCAGCATATATTGCTATCCTATATCATAGATTTTGGGTCTTATGATATATTGCAACATTATGCTGGAGTTTTCGCTCTTATGTATCTATTATCCAGTAGTTTTGAGTTTAGCCATTATCCTTTTTATTGAATTATTTCCTTGGACAACATTTCTGCCCTATTATATAAACCCTGGGCTTCAGCTCCAAACTATGGTGCCAGGCACCGCACTTTAGCGCTTACTAATATATATACTATATGCTTAAAATCAACTTCGTTGTTAGATGAAGAGAAGTGAACTGTATTACAAGTAAATGGGAAAACAGCCTAGAAGTATATCACATCTTAATGAGTGTAGCTTGCTTTATAGTATACTTTTCAGCAGTTTCACTGATGCACAAGGGAGTTACTAAAGTAGATTTTGCGACATTCCGTTTGCTTTTTGCTAGAATATCAACGGCGTCATCACTGTCAGCAGCTTTGCCTCCTGCTTGAGAGGGTTAGTCCACAAGTGGTTGCAGGTTGAAGGATAGTGTATGGAGTCTCCAGCTTTGACAAGATATTCTTTTCCATCGATCTCAATAATGACAATTCCTTCAAGGACATATACGAATTCTTCTCCAGGGTGACTAAATTTGCTACCATGCTTTTGTTCAGGCGGTATTATGGTGATCATGGCTTCAAGCTTTCTGTTAGGGAAGTCACCGCTCAGCCTTATAAACTTAGAGTTAGAACCTTCTATTTTGAAAACTTCTTTCTCTTCTTCTTTGACCAGATAATTGTGCACCTGAGGCACCTCGAAGAAATAATTTATAGTCACATCGAAAGCATCGGCAATCTTTTTCAGTGAAGTTATGGCCAGCGAAGAGGCACCGTTTTCCACTTGGGACAGAAAGCTAACGGAGAGCCCTGTCTTTTCGCTTAGGTCCTTCAGCGTCATATTCTTTAATTTTCGTAGATTCTTAATCTTATCTGATATTTCGTTCATCATTGATCGACTTCCTCCGAAGATAATAATATTCACTAGGTTTCTCATAATAATAACATAAATCAATGTCATATTCAAACGCTATGGGATTAAGCTCTATCATAACAGACACTAATGTCACCAAAGGAATTTAAGTAATATTGAAAAAATTTCTATTATACTTAAATTAATTCTATGCGTACTGTAAAAATTATGCTAATATAAAAATGCATTAGTAAATCTATGATTAGTAAATAGCAATACTGGAGGGATTCTCTTGAATAAGGAAAGATTAAACAAGGTTTTAAAAATGATGGAGGAGCAGAAACTGCCTCAGATGATAGTATCTGATCCGTCTGCGATATTTTATTTGACAGGAAAATGGATACATCCGGGAGAGAGGATGCTTGTGCTTTACCTGAATCTTAACGGCAATCACAGGTTGTTCATCAACGAGCTATTCCCTGTAAACGAAGATCTGGGGGTAGAAGTTGTATGGTTTAACGACACACAGAAGCCTGTAGACATACTTGCAGGATATATTGAAAAGGAAAAGCCCCTTGGAATAGACAAGAACTGGCCTGCAAGATTCCTTTTAGAGTTGATCAGGCTCAAGGCAGGAAGTCCTTTTGTCAATGGATCTGAGATTATAGACAGGGTAAGAATGTGCAAGGACGAGAAGGAAAAAGATCTTATGAGGAGAGCTTCAAGTCTAAATGATCTGGCTATGGATAGGATGATAAAGCTTATTCCTGAAAAGCACTCAGAAAAGAAGATGGGACAGCTTCTATCAGGTATTTGGGAGGAGCTTGGTGCAGACGGACATTCCTTCGATCCTATAATAAGCTATGGAGCAAATGCTGCTGACCCGCATCACTCAATGGACAACTCAATTGTCAAGGAAGGCGATTGTGTAGTAATAGACATAGGATGTACAAAGGACTCATACTGCTCAGATATGACGAGGACAGTGTTCTACAAGTCAGTATCAGAACATGCAAGAAAGATTTACAATATAGTTCTCGAAGCCAACAAGCGTGCAATAGACAAGGTTAAAGCAGGCGTTAGATTCTGTGATATAGATGCTGTAGCAAGGGACTACATAACTGAAAAAGGTTACGGCAAATATTTCACACACAGACTCGGACACTCCATTGGGATAGATGTCCACGATTTCGGTGATGTTTCTTCTGCTAATACTGACAGAGTACAGCCTGGACAGATATTTTCAATAGAACCAGGAATATATCTGCCTGGAGATATAGGAGTTCGTATAGAAGATTTAGTGATTGTGACTGAAGATGGCTGTGAAGTTCTTAACAACTACAGCAAGGACCTGATTGTTGTGGAATAAAGGGGAGTTAGCCATGAATGAAGTTATAAGAGAAAGGATTTCCAAACTGAGAATGCTGATGGCCGAAAAAGGTATGGATACCTATATAATACCTTCAGCAGACAATCACCAAAGCGAATATGTGGGAGAGCACTTTAAGGCAAGAGCTTTCATGACAGGATTCACTGGTTCTGCGGGAACGGCTGTGGTTACAATGGACAAGGCTGGACTTTGGACAGACGGAAGGTATTTTATACAGGCTGAGCTCCAGCTGGAGGGTACCGGTATAGAGCTCTTCAGGATAGGCAACCCGGGTGTTCCTACAGTTCTTGAGTTCCTTGAGGAAGAGATGCCTAAGGATGGAAAGCTCGGATTCGACGGTCGACTGATAGCACTTCAGGAAGGCGAAGATTATATAAACAGGCTTTCATACAAGAATGTGAGCATTGAATACTCTTATGATCTTGTAGATATGATTTGGGAGGACAGACCTGACCTATCACTGGAGCCAGTTTTCATTCTTGACGAGAAATATTCAGGCGAGAGCAGAGCCTCAAAGCTGAGAAGAGTAAGAAATATCATGCGTGAAGCAGGAGCAAACCGGCATGTCCTCACAACTCTCGACGAGATAGCTTGGTTGCTGAACATCAGGGGAAATGATGTGATGTACTCACCTCTGGTACTATGCTACGCGGTTGTAGAAATGGACAAGATATGTCTTTTCATAGAAGAATGCAAGCTTAGTTCAGAGGTGAAGGCTGCCCTAATAAGAGATGGCGTTGAGATTAGACCATATAACGATATATACGAATATGTAAAGGGATTCAAGGCTGATGATGCTGTGATGATAGATCCTGAAAGAGTAAACTATGCACTTTACAAAAATATTCCGACCCACGCGAAGAAAATTGAGCAGCAAAATCCTATAATTTTGCTAAAGGCAATGAAGAACCCTGTTGAGCTTGCGAACATAGAAAAGGCTCATATCAAGGATGGTGTTGCATTCACCAAGTTTATGTACTGGCTCAAAACAAACCTTGGGAAGACGAAGATAACAGAGATTAGTGCAGCTGAAAAGCTTGACGAGTTCAGAAAGCAGCAGGAAGGTTATCTCGGGCAAAGCTTTGCACCCATAATCGGATTCAAGGAAAATGCGGCAATCATTCACTACTCAGCTACACCTGAGTCGGACAAGGAATTTGAAGAAGGGCATTTCGTGCTCATGGACACGGGTGGAAATTACTTAGAAGGCTCAACAGATATAACCAGAACTGTTGCCCTTGGGGAAGTAAGTCAAGAATTCAAGAGGCACTTCACAATGGTGGCAAGAGGAATGATAAATCTTTCACGTGCTAAATTCCTTTATGGCTGCAAGGGCTATAACCTTGATATATTGGCAAGGGAACCGTTTTGGAGCTCAAACCTGGACTTTAAGCATGGAACGGGACACGGTGTTGGCTACCTTCTTAACATCCATGAAGGACCTGCAGGTTTCAGATGGTACAACATGCCAGGCAGGAATGAGACGCACACCCTGGAAGAAGGTATGGTCATTACTGTTGAACCTGGACTATACATTACTGGATCTCACGGCATACGGCTTGAAAACGAGCTCATTGTGAGAAAAGGGGTAGTAAACGAAAACGGACAGTTCATGTATTTTGACACAATTACGTTTGCACCTATAGATCTTGATGCGATAGCAGAGGAAGACCTCAACCGTGATGAAAAACTGTTTCTCAACAGTTATCATAAACTTGTGTATGATAAGCTGGCTGCCCACCTAACTGATGAAGAGCGTGAATGGCTCAAAAAATACACGAGAGAAATATAATCAAAAAGGAGGAAATGAAAAATGAGCAATATGGTTGTCAAAAACAAACGTCCTTTTGGCTTCTATGTTTGCTGCATCTCTTTCATGTTGGAAAGGATGGCATACTATTCAGCAAAATTCCTAATTTACGTCTTTGTTGCAGCTACGGTTGCGACAGGCGGTTTGGGCCTTACAAAAGTTGAGGCTGCACTTATTCAGTCCAATCTTGTTGCATTCACTTACCTTGCGCCAATAATTGGTGGGGTCATCTCCGACAGATACATAGGAGCGAGATACTGCGTACCTGTTGGCCTTGCACTGATGGCTGTAGGATACTTCCTCGGTGGATCAGCAACAAGCGCTGCAGGCATGACGCTAATGGTTGTGCTCGTGTCAGTCGGAACAGGACTCTTCAAGGGCAACGTTTCAGCAATAAACGGCTCCTTGTTTACGGATGAAAGCCAACTTGACTCAGCATTCTCAACTCAATACTCATTCGTCAACATAGGATCTTTCATTGGAACTACTGCTATAGGCGTACTTGTGACTTCGACTTTCGCTCAAGGTGAAGTTCAGGGCTTCAGGCCCGCTTTCCAGCTTTGTGGATTGATATGCGCTATAGATGCACTATGGTTCCTCTTTGGAATAAGGTTCCTTGGAGAGGCTGGAAAGAAGCCCTTCAAAGCTGGAAAGCATATTGAAAAGAATGTTGAAACAGAAGTTAAGCCTCTTACAAAGATCGAGAAAAAAAGAGTATTTGCTATAGTTCTTGTTTCATTGTTCTCAGTTATTTTCTGGGTGTTTTGGTATCTTACTTATTTAGCTGCTTACGATTACGGCGAGCAGTTCATAAACATGATGATAGGTGGCTTTGAAGTTCCTCTTTCATGGTTTGATTCTCTTAATGCATTGGTATGTATAGCTCTTGGACCTGTACTTGGTGCACTTTGGTTTAAAATGTCACAAAGTCCTAAAGGGGACATGAGTTTGTTCAAGAAACTAGCCATTGGCTTAGCATTCCTCGGTTTATCATTCTTGATGCTCGTGTTTGCTGAACTCTCCAGAGGTGGAGATGCTAATGCAAAGGCAAGCATTATATGGCTGCTTTTGTTTGGTATTCTTCTCAGCTTGGGGGAGATGTTCTTCTCACCACTTGGAAACTCATTTGTAACGAAGTACGCTCCAAACAAGCTGTATTCGGTGCTCATGGGTGTTTGGATATTTGCTACCTTCATTGCTGGTAAATCCTACGGATACGTATATGCAATAGCTTCAAACTATCCTATACTTGTATCTTATGTTGTAATACCTGCCATATTATTCGTAACCGCAGTACTGCTCTTTGCATTAGATAAGAAGCTGGTAAAGCTTATTGAAGGAGAGACAGCTGATGAAGCTGAAGAAAAATCTGTAGAGGTAGCATGCTAAAATCGCAATAATCATACTTGATATATACTTTGTGTAACTACTGAAATTTATTAAGGCTTGTAAGCTAAATTTCTAGCTTACAAGCCTAATTGTTTGCAATGTTACAAAACAACCTTGTCCTTAGATGGCTTACTATGAACCGTACCAAAAATGACATATATTTTGGAGACTTGCTTATGTCTTGAAAATAAGAGAATGGATTATCAATTGTTTTTGGAACATAAGCTTTCTTTGTTATAATATTATTTACTAACGCAGTTTCTACCCTTCTTCTTAGCTCTGTATAGTGCTTTGTCAGCTCCTTTGAGTACATCGTTATGATCCTTGTGTCTGCTGCTTTTCTCACACACTCCTATACTGATTGTAACAAATAATTTGCCTGTATTCCTGCTTTTTGATTTTGAGGGTTTTCTTGTATACCCAGTTTTGGACACTTCCTCTCGCAAGTTTTCCAAATGTGGCATTATTTCGTTAATGGATTTACCAGGGAACAGTATTGTAAACTCTTCGCCTCCATAACGAAAAGCTTTTCCGCCACCTCCCACTTGCACCAACTTAGAAGCAACTAATTTCAAAACATCATCACCAACATCATGTCCGTACTTATCATTAAATTTCTTAAAAAAGTCAATATCTATCATTGCAATGGTATACTTATTCCCTAGTTTCATTAACTCTTCCTTAAGGGCACGGCGAGAAGGGATTTTGGTAAGCTCATCAAGATAGGCCATGGAGTAGGAGTCTTCAATGATGCTGATAATTAACATTAAACCAGCAACACTCAGATATATAGAAAAAGATATATTGTCATTAATGAAAAGAAGCGCAGAAAAAACAGAGGCAATAACACCAACTAATCGGACTTCAAGGCCGCTATTCTTGACATAGCTTTTTATTATAAAGAACACCAATACCAGAAGGAATATTAGTAATGCTATTTGATGCATAATGGTTTTCTCTAAGGGGAGATTTATAAATTTTAGATTCAAAAATTTTTTTAATGATGTATTATTGTATATAACCATTTTATATATAACAAAAAGTTCAAGAAGTATAAAGAAAATGCGCATCTTTCCCCATAAAGAAAATATGCCTCTTTCCTTTAAATGGGAGAATATGAAGATATTAAGAGGTATAAGCATGCACATAACCGGATAGAAGGCTTGAGTATAGGATGCCATATCTATTGACAATTTTGCATAATAGTTTAAAAGCAACTCACATAGAAGAAGGAGTAAGGTTATAAGAAAAATCCTTCCCTGATTGAATCTAATACTTAAAATCAATCCTAAGCCAAATATAATGTATGAAGAATATTTAATAACAAAAATAACAGAGGGTGTTAATGAATGAGTTTTTTTGATTAAAAAATAACATCCAAAAAGAATAAAAATATAAGCAATATGCTGTAACAACGTTTTGAAAGTAGTTTTCACTCAGGTGGGACCTCCTCTATTTGTGTAAATATACCGAATTATATGCAGTTTTAAAAAGTAAATTTGTCAAAAAAGCTACATAATATATTTCGGTTATTCAGATTGAAATTTTAACTTTTAAATGAGATATGGGGGACAGTTCTCTTTGCCTAACTTCATCTTAGATAAACTATCTTTATGAAAAAGTTCTATGTGTTTCTGTTTTACAGATATACTTTTGTCGAAAAAAAACGCTATAATATAAATATCTGAACAATGTATTTACAAAAGAAGATAAAAGAGGTGAGAGTGTGTTTATTAAAAAAGAAGACAGAAGTGATTTACAGCAGTTGCTGGAAGAAAGTAAAAAACAATTGACGGCCGTACAAAGCGGGCAATTTAATTGTCAATTAGGCTATGTAGCAAAAGACCAACTATTGCAGCAAATAATTGATAACTTCAATAAGGTAAATACCTTGAGAGAAGAATTTGAAAGCCGTCAGAAGCATATAATTGACACAATGCTGCGGGTTAACAAAATCGGCTTTTGGGAATTATTTTTAGAAGACATTGAATACGACAGTCCCAAAAATCGAGTTGTCATTTCTCCAGAATTGCAGGCACTTCTAGGATATACTCCTGGCGAACTAAAAAATGATTTAATGGAACTTTCAAGAATTTCTCATCCAGATTATGCATCCACATTAGACAAAATGCTGAGAGCACATTTGCATGATTTTACAGGAAAGACACCCTTTGATATGGTTCACTTAATGAAATTTAAAGATGGCAGTTATCGCTGGGTTCGTACATATGGGTATGCAAAGCGTCATGATGATGGTACACCATATTACATGATCGCAGTTATTACAGACATCCATGAGGAAGAGATGAGTCGCAGAGAGCTGGATGCTTATATAACGCGTTATGAGTTGATTATGAATGTGTTGGAAGAAGCACCTTGGGATATGGAAATTAAAGATGGGGATCCTACTAATTTGGACAACCCTTGGTGGTGGTCTGATCAGTTCCGACGTACATTAGGATTTACAGATGAGAGGGATTTTCCTAATGTGATGTCATCATGGTCCGATCGAGTACATCCAGATGATGTAAAACGCACTTTTGCTGCACTTTCAGCCCATTTGAATGACCGAACCGGCAATACACCTTTTAATGTAGAATATCGTCTAAAGCTAAAATCAGGAGAATATCGTTGGTTTTTGGCAAATGGCATATCTGCACGAGATAAAAACGGCGTACCTACTCGTATAGCAGGTACCATTCGTGATATTACCCATTTGAAATTAAAGCAACAAAATGTTGAGGAAACAACAGCTCGTATGGAAAAGTTAGCTGCCTCCATTGCTGAAATGGTAAACGGCATTACAGAGATTTCCGCTCAAGCACAGCAGCTTGCCATGGCACAAGAAAAAACCACGACTTCTGCCAATGAAGCAAGAACCTTAGCGGATGAGACACAAGAAATATCAAACTTCATTAAAGGAATTGCTGGTCAAACCAATCTGCTTGGATTAAATGCTGCAATTGAAGCTGCCCGTGCAGGAGAACATGGAAGGGGTTTCGGTGTCGTGGCGGAAGAGGTAAGAAAGCTTGCGGATAATTCTTCTAAAGCAACGGGCAATATTGAAAACATTTTAAGCAAGATGAAGGAATCCATTGAAGCAATTATTAAGCAAATGGAGTTGGTTAACGAGTTGGCACAAACACAGGCTGCACTTTCAGAAGAAGTAAATGCCTCAATTGATGAGATAAATAAAATGTCACAAGATCTTGTGGAATTTGCCAAGAAATCTTAGTGACTATATTGAATTATTGATTATCATTTTGCTTTGAGTAAAATGATGGTTTTTCTATGATGAATAATATACTTCCCGTTAAATGCGTTGCTTGTTATTAGCGTTTGAAATGGAAGCTTTTACCGTATACAAAGCAGTAGGTTTTTACAAGGATAGAAAGGCAATTTGCGATAACTTACAGCTTTGTTTTACATTAATAATTTTAATTCATTGGTAGGATGCAATAGATAAAAACAATTTGATGTCCAAATATTTACATGCTATATTCAAATATGGAGATATAAAAATTCATATGGACCAGATGACGGCATCGTGAGATATCGAATGGTTAGAACTCTGATTCGATAGCCGAAGGAGCAATATGGAGATTGCCGAATCTTTATAGAAACTCTCAGGCGAAAGGATCGCTGCCGGATGGAACTCTGAAAAGTCCTTTAAATAGGCACCGTAGGAGAAAGCCATGGTTGATGATGGCGATACTCTCAGGTAAACAGACAGAGAATGTAAGGCTTTATAAAGTTTTGCATTCTCTTTTTTATTCAATAAAAATTGTTAAAGATTGGAGGAAAAGGAAATGAGAGTTATGGAAGGACTGTATTATTCAAAGGATCATGAATGGGTGAAGGTGGAAGGAGACAAGGCGTACATCGGCATAAGTGATTTTGCACAGGATGCATTGGGAGATATAGTATTTGTTGAGCTTCCTGAAGTAGGCAGTGATTTGGCACAGGGTGAGGCTTTAGGAAGCGTTGAATCCGTAAAAGCCGCTTCAGATGTCTATTGCCCCGTTTCGGGAAAGGTTATTGAAGTAAATGAAGCATTGGTAGATGATCCGGCCCTTTTAAATGAGGATCCGTACGAAAACTGGATGATCTGTGTAGAGCTGACTGAGAAAGATCAACTAGATCAGCTTATGAATTCAGCAGAGTACGAAGACTTCTGCAATGAGGAGGCATAATATGTTTCC
>ENA-OWPA01000203-OWPA01000203.1-bioreactor-metagenome-genome-assembly--contig:-NODE-203-length-107070-cov-4.637621_pt1 | contig 107070 bp, 92 predicted proteins | sample MGYA00238139_ERZ651803 | MGnify/ENA primary metagenome ERZ651803 (study PRJEB26909, sample SAMN07631231) | bioreactor metagenome | isolation source: Switchgrass digestor | place: USA: Dartmouth... | reverse complement strand
TGACTTTGTCAGTCCGTTAGGCATATCAATTGCCAAACCAGAGAATACATATTATATAGCTACAGTAAATAGTGCAATAAATATCTCTGGATATCATGATATTTTATACATGTTTAACCAGGAAAGTCCTGACAGGATAAACTTTAAATATAATTCCATAGGGGATGCAATATCAATAGAGCAAGGGAACTTTGGTAGATGCGCGGCTAATATATCTGACAAAGTTATGAAGATGGATGTTGAAGACAGAAAAGATTGTAGCATCACAATGATGAGCATATGTGAAAAATTTTTCGGAGGTGAACGTGGAACAGGAGACATTCAAAAAGCTTCGATAGGACACATAATTACATTCTATAATAAAGGAATCCCTTTACTTGGTAATGCAATAATCGATAAAAGTACCGCTGATAGTGTCTTTGGTTTGTGTAAAAAATTGATTGATGAAGGATCTAAAGATAAAAAATTTGGCAAAATTTTTGGTGCTGTAGCAATAGGATCTTTGTATGCCGGATTATATGTCGTTGCTGTTCCTTTATCTAAAGTAATTAACACAGTTAACATTCTAACAAATGCAGCTGTTCGTGGAATAAAAGAAATTGGAGAAAAAATAAAAGAACGCAAAGCATTATTAAAACAGTTAGAAGAAGATTTAGAAGATAAAATAATGCAAGAGTATTACGAAAGGATTGGAGCCAGTTACGGTTATGACACAAGAAATAAAAACTTCCGGAAAGATTGGAATGTTCGCATGGCAAGCCTTGAAACAGGTGTTCCAGAATTAGCAGTTGTAGTTGCTGCATCATCTTTAGAACAATATCTGTATCAAGAAAAAGAAATAGAAAAAGGACATGATTCTCATGTTATGATCAATTATATCGATATTGTTTCTGAATTAGGAACAAAATATGGTAATGGTATTGCTACAGAAGATATTCAGAAAAAAGCATTATATATAGCTGAGCACAGGGCCATCGAATGCATAAAGCGCGGGGAAAATGTTATGCTGTTTTTACCGGATATGTATGAACCTGCTTTCAGAGCAAAAGTTAATCAAGACATATCAAAGGCGCTTAAAAACACGAAATATACATCGACTGCTATAGTACTTGATAATACGAACGAGCACATGTTTAAGTACATGCATAGTAAATTTGCCACTTTTATGGAACAGAAAGTATCAAGCTATGCAAAAGATTTGCTAGAGAAATATCCACCCAGCACGGATGATCCATATTGTAAATACGATTTTGTAGTTTCTGACAGCTTAAACAATGGGCAAATTCGTTCTCTGTCTGAGCTAGATCCAGAAGAGGCACGTAAAATTACAGAATATCTGGATGCCCTCGACAATGCCTATAAAGAAGTGTTTGGTAACTACAATTTAGATGAATATGAGATTGAGGAATATTACAATTCAATTAAAGAAGATTTAGAAGAAGATTTGGCCGAAGAGGTTAATATTCTTACAAATGAAGAATATGATGATTACGAAAGATAAAAAAGCTATTAAGCTTTTTCAGAAAAAGGATATGAATAATCTAATAACATTTTATAATACGATTTTCTGATTTTTTCAATTCCAAATTTTAAATAAAGAATCTCTTCCTTCGTCACCTTTTGTAGGTGACTTTTTTATTGAATATCTCACGACATAGTCAAATTATACACATACCCCATAATATATGTAAAAACTACAGATATTTTTGTAAGAAAAGGAGGGTGCGGATTAAAAAATAGCATAAATGATAATAAATAATACAATTAAAAATCCGCAAAAAAATATGAGAAAGGAAGTAATAAAAGAACATATTAAAGTAAAGCAGTTAAATAAAACAACAAGGGGTGTAGTGATATGTGTATAGATAACTTTACCCTGAAGAAAATCAATGATATTTGCACTTATTATGGACTTGATTATTTCGAAACCAAAGTTGGTGTACTGATAAGTAATGAGGCCAAAGAATTTTTTATTTTAAAACTGAAAAATGGAAGCGTAAGAAAGTTACTCCATCAAAATCATGGCCGGAGCGGCAAGATAGTTCCGTTACCATGTGACATCGAAGATATTGATAATGAAATAGTACAGAAACATTTCCATACCCAATCGTGGAGTAATAATGATATTAAGCAAACATTATTATACATTTATAACCACGGTAAAGTAAGAAAAACGCTTGATGCAAAAAGAAGGGCTATCTTGGATCAGATGTTGGCAGTAAGATAAAAATTTACTTAAAGGAGAATAAGTGCATAGATTAAAAATGATTTAATAAATCGAAAAGGATTGAAATTTCTATGAAAATTGAAATATACATTCTTGCAAATATAATATCTTCTATTCTTTACCTTAGCAAAGGTTTGGTTCCTGAAACAGTAATATCAGTTGTCTCTTTAATAACTATGAATGCATTGGTGCTAATTTTATACAGCAAGAAAAAATTACATCCAATAGTGACCGTACTCATTTCTGGTATTACAGCTGCGGTTTGGCTCCCTAGTCCTGTTAGCGTTCTGTTATTATTGATGCCAGTAATACTTATTCTGTTCGGTGGATTAAAGGGATTTAATGATAACATTTATACAATAGGCTGGGGAGTAAGAATCGGAGTTATCTTGTATGGTATTGGAATATATGCCTACAAAGTATTACGATTTGGCCTAGATTTTCAGGAACTGGGTTTATTGATAATTTTTATAATTTTAATATCCATATTCAGCGAAAATTTCAGCAAAAATGCGTCAAACATAAAGAAAGTCCTGGCAAAAGAAAAGGTTACATCAATATATGATAAACTAACAGGTCTTTTATCAAGAACTACGATGGAAGAATCCATAACAGATGCCGCAAAAAAAATAGATGTATTTTCTATAATTATGATGGATGTCGATAAGTTTAAAACCATTAATGACACTTTTGGTCATTTAAACGGGGACATAATTTTAAAAGATTTATCACAAATCATAAAAAGTAACATAAGAAAAACAGATTTAGCTTTTCGTTATGGCGGTGATGAATTCATTATATTATGTTCTAAAACATCAGCAGAAGAAGCAAAAAGTATTGCCGATCGTATCAGAGTAACATTTAACAACAAAGTTTATAACTTTAATAATGAAGAACAGCATTTCCATGTAAGTCTTGGAATAGCAGAGTGCAAATACGGAGAGTTTGAAAGCGTATCAAATATAATAAAAAGGGCAGATCAGGCATTATATAAATCAAAACAAAATGGTAGAAATACGGTATCTATATACAGAAAAGAGGAAGGAGAATAAATGATGTACGAAAAAGACACTCAAGATGAAAGAAAAAAAAGTAAAAGCGGAAAAATAGGAAGATCTCTTTTAGGAATTACCGGACTTTGTTTGGCAATTGTCGTACTGTATTCTCGCTTGACTGTTTTAATGAATGATACAACAAACTATATAGGATTAAGGTTTGATAATCTAAATGAAAACAATACAGTATATTTAGCATCCGATAGGAATGAAAATGTATTAAATTATAAAGACCAACCAGTTGTTTATATTAATAATGAAGGAATTAATATTAGTGACAATTATCTTCAGCAATTAAACCTTTATGGATATACAGGACCAGTTACACTTTTGATAGAAAACGGTAAAAAGGAATACATGATTACATATAATGACGGTAAGGCTTATTTTTCAAATAAGTTTAGGGTGACATTGGCAGACAGCACTCCAGTAGAATTCATACACAATCTCGCATCAAGTAATTTGATGGACGTAGAAAAACAAGAGGGCAAAACGTTCACAGTTGTATTTCGTAAAAGAATTTCTCTTGCTGAATATAAAGCAAAAATAGACGAGTTAAGAAACTTAAGTGAAATTACATCAGTAGAAAAAATATACTTAACAATGGAGGGAGCTGTAGATGCCAACAACGAAAAAGCATCATAAAAAAACCTATGTTCTCGATACTAATATTTTAATACAAAGTCCTAATGCAGTATTTGGTTTCGATGATAATAATGTTGTTATTACCGCTACCACATTACAAGAACTGGATAACTTAAAAAGTGCCTCGGGGGAACTAGGATATAAGGCAAGAGAAGCAATACGTGTCATTTCACAACTTTCTAAATCAGGAAATCTTCTTAGAGGAATAGATATTAATATAAACGGTAGCAAAAAAGGAAACTTTAGAGTAGAGCCAAACGGTACTGCAGAGTCTCTTCTCCCGAAAGGTTTTTCAATTGAAAAACCGGATAACAGAATTATTAATACCACTATTCATTTAAAAAATAAGGCATTAGGGGAACCTGTAATTCTAATAACCAATGATATATCAATGAGAGTAAACGCAGAAGTATGCGGGCTTGAGGTTCAAGGATATAAAAATGAACAACTGGAAACGGATAATTATTATACAGGGCGCCAAGAACTTTTGATTCCTTCAAATGTGTTGTATAAATTATATGGGGTGGATAACCAAAAAGAGAAAATATTCAATCTTATAGATTACTTTTCAAGTGAAATGATTAAATCATTATCGTTTCAAATGAATGAATATATTGTGTTTACAGATGGGGATAATGGTCAAGTAATAGGTAGATGCATAGGTGTTGAAGAAGGAAATTACAGATTTAAGCTAATCAATAAGTGTCTTTCACCTATGAGCGTGAAAGCAAAAAACAATGGCCAAAGGATGGCGCTTGATGCATTAATGGCTCCAGTTAGTGAAATTCCTCTCGTTTTTTTAAAGGGGCCTGCAGGTACCGCAAAAACATTTTTATCTCTAGCTGCAGGATTAGATCAAACTATAGATAAAAAGTATGACAAAGTCATGATCACAAGAACAAATACACTTTCTGATGCTGACATGGGATTCCTTCCTGGAACTATTGAAGAAAAAATGGGACCATTGGTAGCTCCTTTTATTGACAATCTTGAATCTTTAATTAGAGGAAAAGGAGAGACAATGGAACAGGCACGGATCCAAGTAGAAGATTGGCTAACAACCCAAACTGTTGAAATATGTGCTGTAGCATATATGAGAGGTCGATCTATAAGGAGATCTTATATCATTGTAGATGAGGCTCAAAACGCTACTTCGGGACAAATTTTAGAAATTATAACAAGGGCAGGAGATGGTACCAAAATTGTTATTTGCGGAGATCCTGACCAAATAGACAATCCTAAGCTCGACAGATTAAATAATGGTTTAGTATATGCTGCAGAAAGAATGAAAGGTTCAAAACTATGTGCCCAAGTAACATTTAACAAGGAGGAAACCGTTCGGAGCGAGATAGCCTCGGAAGCTGCCGTAAGATTAAAATACAATAAGCATTAAGTAGAATTAATAAGAATTCTCTACAGGCGGGCTTCCAGACAGCTCGCCTTCGATTAAATAATAAAAGGCTTTCATTAAAAACTCTATATAAAAAACAGTATTGGAAGGAGATAAAATCGTATGTCATTTATGGTAAAAACGTCTAATTTAAAACCAAAAAATATAGAAGTTGGAGATTATATCTCATATGAATATGATCCAAAACTGGATAAAAAATCGGGAAAAGGAATAGTTAAACAAATTACAAATCATTGTATTTTTGTTCATCCGGATTATGCTCACTATAAAGATCAAGTTGAAACTATATCATTCTCAGAAATTTTAACGAAAGAAGTTGTTATTAATCGGCTAATATCCGGGCAAGAGATATATTACACCGTATAAAATAGAAGTGTAATGGAGGTCTACATGTCAAAAAAAACATCAAAAAAAATATATACATCTAATTTTTTTAGCAGATATCGAAAACAAGCTATAGTAGTAATATTGTTGCTTATGGCAATTATAACAGCGATTACTATTGCTGAATTGACTAATAAAAATAAAGGAAGTTCTTCTACAAGTGAAATAAAAAATGATGTTACAGATAATACAAATATCGATCCAAATATTATAAATGATTTAATCACATCAAATGAAAATATTATCTATATTGCTCCAAAGGTTTTATATGAAGACGACTTTGTAGAAATCTCTGTTACAAGCCATGTAGAAAGCAAAATACACGGTCAAGGTATAAGATTTTCATATAAAAATAAGAGTACGAATGATATAAAAGTATCGGTAATGCCAGCAGACAACACCGTTTACGAAGAAAATGAAGTTATAGTGGAACCAGGAGATAGAAGAGCTTTTGTTTATTATCTCGGCCAGGATGCCGAACGCTTTTCTGAAGGAAGATACATATTTACTATTACTATTGAAAGCAACAAGTATTCAACAGATGTTGTAACTGTTGAGGCAAAACATTAGAAGAACAATTCGTTTGCAATTTAAAACCCATAAAACCAGTTGCTAACAACTAATATTAATAGTAAAATAAATATGGGAGAATTTGAAAACTATTGAAATAAAACAAAATAGATAACATCTCACAAGGTCACAAAAAGTAATACATTGGACATAATTATTTTGTAACCGAAAACAAGTTTTTATTAATAGATAATAAATAAGAAAGGAGGACAAATATGAAAGGGAAGATATTATTTATGTGTCTTCTATTAGCAGCTACAGTATATTCACCTCAATACTCAAATAAAGCTTATGCATATACACTAAAAGATTTAGAGACTTATATAGACAATCCTGATTTCCACTCCAATCAGTCAGGCCGCGCTGGATATAACATAGGAATGGATAGTATAGTTGGAACAACAGTTCCTGTAACAAATGTCAACGCTATTTATTTCGATTCAAGTAATAAAAGTTTTCAAATATTAGCAAGAGTGTACAATCCTAATAAGGGAATTGATAAGACAAGTAAGGATATGAAGTGGTCTGTGGTTGATGATCGAATCTGTACTGTAGACAGCAATGGGAAAGTAACCGCAGGAAACATGACGGGCGCGACAATAATTATAATGGAAGATGATGATTACTGCATTAATATCCCAGTAGTAAACATAACCGGGAAATATGACAGCTGGTATGAAGATATGTTTAAAAACATAAAAACATATTATTATCGTTACAAAAAATCGGCTTTTAAATATGAATCTGGTGCAAGAAAAGCATGCGAATATTTAGGAAATGCCTATAAAATTATAACAGATGCTTATCTGACATATGGAAATTCATTAAAATCTGATCCAGAAGTAAGATTCGAAGTTTTAAAAGAAGCAATTCAAACAGCAACAACTATACCAATGTTATTAACTGCAGACGGTCATTCTTTTGGCGATTGTAGTGAGGTAACTAAATTCACATCCTTAATATGTGAGGTTTTTAAATCAAAAACAGATAGATGCGGCAGCACTCAAATTTATTATCCAACTCATGTTTGCAACATCGTATTAATCGATGGTGTAATATACATGGTGGATAATGGTAATTTTTATGAAATATCAAAAGAATCTGATTGGACATGGAAGAACGGAAAATTAACGGGAACCGTGGATAATAATAAATTAGCCATTACTTGTGAAAAAGACGGTAGTTTTAAAGACGATAGTGAATATATGGCTCATACGTTTGAAAATGGGGTATATAACGATTAATTAACAAAACCGGATATTAATTAATAAAAACAACATCTTATCATTAAAATAAGATGTTGTTTTTTTATGTACACGATGATTAAAAAAAAATTAGACATAATACAAAAAAGCTAGAATGAAGTAAATTATTTTCATAGGAGGTCTTAGGCAAATATGAAGACTAAATATATAATCAAACGAGTAGTGGCGATTATATTAGTTGCAGTTTTAATTGTGGGCGTAATACCTGCTAATACTATAGTCTTTGCTACGCCACCAACTTCATCTCTCGGTACAAACACTTCTGTTACAATGTTGAAAAATAGTACTTTTAGAAGTGCTAGTGGCATCGGTCCTGCGTATACAGAAGAAAAAGTTATATTTGCTATAACTCCATACAGTCTTGGAGATGACGAGCATTCTGCGGGAAACATATTAAACAGTTACATTTTAGGGCAAAAAAATGGAAAAGCATTTACAAAAGAAGATTTGATATATACTAAAGATGTAGAAGTGTCAGGGAGCTGGGGATATACTTTAAAAGATTTGACAGCCGACAAATATCTACATAACGATTCAAATGGAAAAAAAGTAAAAACAGGTATATTCCTAAAAAAATATAACAAGCAATACATCCCGCAATTCGGGGACTCATTAGACACATTAATGGATACTACTAAAGAGACAAAACTTGGTAATGTTACAGTTACTATCAATGGATATGACAATAACGTATATCCAATAGAAACAGAAGGGGAAAAATCTTCATCAATAAAACTTTTAGAAACATTATATCCGGAATATAAATATAGTTTCACACGACATCAGCAATATTGGGCAAATGTTGGTTCATCCATTTTTAATACCCAACCGTTAAGGAAAAGTTCATTGTTATTTGTTTCCGGTGAATTAGTAAAATATAATTTTGCTGATTATATTTGGTATGCAAATAACACGGAAGCAACCGGTAAATATAAAAAATATGGGTATGATTCAGACACATCCAATATTATTTACGGTAAATATACTTGGCCTAGTGGTAGTGTGAATTCTAATGCAAAACCTAAAGCAGGCCTTGCTAATGGTGAAGAGACAGATAAAGTTGCAAAAAGATATACAGCTAATGGTGATAAAGCAAGTTCAGGTTCAAAAGGTTTTATGAAAGATGTAATACATATAAACTCTGATGGTGGAGTTTTTTATGATTGGCTCACTAATACAGTAGAAATATGGGATTATACTGAAAAATCCGATAAAAACAATCCTTATGGTCCGCTTGAAGAAATTCATGAAGAAAAATACTATTACGATACAAAAAGCAATACTTTTAAAGTAAACAATAAACTCGACGATGAAAAGGTAGCATTTAAAAAAGTATCAGTAGGGCCCCAGATAAATTGGGATAATCTAGCAAAAGTACCAGCCCAACTTGATGAATTGTTGAGATCAAATTCATCGAAAGCAAAAAGCCTGGTAACAGAAGCTTTAACACTATGGCAATACATTTTATATTATAATTCATATATTGATTCAAAGGGGTATTTGCATACTGGAGATACCACCCCTATCCAGGATAAGGTAAGAGATTTTCTTACAATGGGTTGTGAGCATACAGTTAATTCTTATATTAAAAAAGGAAGCAGAGGAACAATACCCAAAATATCTATTGAAAATGGTGTAGCTACTCTTAAGAAAAATGAAGAAGGATCCAAAATCATTGACTTGTTTAATGAAGCGTTTGATGATCAGGGCAGTTGGAGTGGATTCTATGAGGCTGCCGGGGAATACTTCGAATTTGTAACAAACTTATACAACACTCATTACCTAGATCTCTTAATTTGTGCATATGTTTGTGCGTATAACAATGATCCATCTTCTGAAGCTACTAAAGTATGGAGAGAAGTGCTTGAAAAATACTGTACTCCGGAAAAGAACAATTGGAGCGCAAATGAATGTTCTATTCAAATAACACCAGTTGCAATTGCACACGGTTTGGTCGTGGATAGTTCCGAGTTTAAGACAGTTTATGTAGCAGCACAGGACTATGTTATGTTAGTATATGGCATGGATGAAGCTGGTTCTGTAGAGAATGACAGTGAAAGTACACTAAACAAGGCATTTTTCGGGTACGATATTAATTCAGAGACAACCTCTATAGTTAATCCTTTTACAACTAAGACAAAAGCAAATTTATCTGATTCTAATACTATAAGCTTCAATGGCATAAAGCCACAACCATGGGTATACTATAGTTTCTATACAAAATTAAAAAACAGTCTTGTAAAAAACATTAAATCTATAAATAGCTATAATAACATCGATAATATTCACAGCAGCTCACATTTCGGTGCATCTGGAACGATTAACCGTGTGTTTAAATATATGTTTAAAGTTAATAAAAACAGTAAGAATGTTGAAGAGTCTTTAACGAGAAATGACTGGGGTAGATTAGGCGGTGTAATCGGAAGTCTTGCTGTAAGAGATACAGACACATTCACAGTTACACGAGATTATATCAATAAAATTTATGCAAGAGAAACTGTAGGAAACAATATAATCATTGCTTATCAATGGGAAAATTGTTATCAAGTTATGGATGACACTCAAAATGAAACTATAAAATTAAGTTTTATCAAAAAGTCCAATGATGATAACAAGAAAATGACTATTAATTTTAATTCAAATGAAGAAACTAAAGATTATACTATAAAAAAAGAAGGCTCTGAATTTGATGTTACGTTTAAAACAGAAACAAGACCGGAATCTACAGCTTTTTATGGAATTACAAAAGATAAATTTGAAAAAGAAATAAGTGAAGCAAACTTAAATCTTGGAACCCAGGCTTATATCAAAGAAATTAGAATTAACGGAAAGAAAGCTTCTGAAAAACAACTTGAAAAGCTATTGGATAAGGACAAAGGTCTACAGTTATCCGGTACTGCGCTTGACTATTATGATGTTACTGAAAATAATATTTATGATTATGTTAGAAGCAAAAATGGTGAAAGAATTACAAAAGAAAGTTGGATTACAACAGCAAAGGCTAATCAAACAAATGCAGGTAAGCCAGGTGTAGGATATTATACAAATCAAGTAAAAAATATTTATGATATATTAAAAGGCAATATCACTATTAATGGAACCCAGACTAAAGAAAAACTTTCCGTATCGTTTGGTTCTAACTTTCAACCTTCTACAAATTATGAAATTGATATTGCATATAAAAGACAGGCGGCTTTAGGTGGTAAATATAGTAACGGGAAGAGCATACCAGATGTATTTTTAAGAAGTGACAACAAGAGAATAGAATCCAATGAAATTATTTTAACTATTCAGTATACACCTTCTACCGCAGAATATAGGATTGTAGGATATGATATTGATACGGGATATATTTTAGGATGGTCTGATCCGAAAGAGCTCACCTTAGGTTCTGAAACCAAAGAAGAGTTTAAAAATGGTATAATTAAATTTGATAATTATATTAAAAATGTAGAATTTACTATTGCGAATAAAGAAGAAGCCGAAAGCAAAGGCAGACCTACTTATCTGTTTTATATGAGTGAATCTAATCTTACTAATTACGACGATGTATCAAAAAAGGCTTCGGGGAAGACAGATGTAAAACAGAAAAAGGAAGGAAATAACCAAGTATTTATTTTTACAGCAGATAAAGCAAGTAGTTATACTTATTTGTTTGTACCTATTAAATTAAACAATAATTTGTCAGCTGCTACTTTAAATATCTACTACAGTATAAAAGACGGTAATGTTGTATATGCTGAACAAATTCCTTCAAATGCATCAACCAACAAATTTAAGACTCAAGTAACAGGCGTTGACGGTTTAACTTATAACGCAGTAATCAATAAAGATTATCTAAGTGGGACTTATACTTATGAATGCATAAACCCAAGCTCAGACGCCAAACTTGAAATAAATTTGATACAGTTAGCTGCAGGTAAAAAGAAGAATACAGATTCTATCACATTTGAAGATGTTCTAAAGAGTATCAAAGCAAAGACGGTAAGAAGAATTGACCATAAGCTAGATATAACAAAGCAAGAGTGGTCAGTAACCAAAGAGAATGATAAAAAGATTACCTCAATGCTTTGGATACCAGTAGATTCATCAAACAATGATGTACCAGTAACTGTATATTATGTTGATACTAAAGATACAACTAAGGTACTTAAGACTGTGAAAAAAGAAAATGCCAAAAAAGGATATGCATATTCAACTAATATTGAAACCGAAATGGTTGAAGACGGTATGCAATACGAAGTGGATAGTATAGAAGGTTATTATACTGTAACTAAATCTGCATCAAAACTTAAATCTTATAGCACAGCAAAAACACAATCTTCTATTACTGTAACACGAAATGATAGCGAACTTAAAATATCAAAAGTACCGTCTGACAATATTGATGTAATGGCTATATATGTGCTTATGGTAGGTGGAGAAATAAAGCATAAAGAAACCTATATATCCAAACCGGAAGCATATGCCGAACTTAAAGAGGGAAGTATTTCATATAATGCTGCCCTGAATAAAAATATATTTAATGAAACATTCGAGGCTATGGCCGGTGTACCATCTACAGAAGCTCTATATTTTACGACCGGCGGAAGTGAATTTATAGTACAACTTTCAATAGAAAGTACAAGAGAAACAGCAGAGAGAAAATATGAATCACTTTTCCGTGATATTGATTGTCAATTCAAGATTACGGACAGTTTACAGGGTGGTACTACAGGAACTAAAATTACCAAAAACTTTTCAGTAAACGATACTTCTGGAAGCAAGACGACAAGTACAACAGTGCCCACATTGGCTGAAATATATAACATGGTAAATCCTATTGGCGCAAGCAGCTATAATACGACTTTCAGTTCTCATACATCAGACAGCAGAGAAATAACTGCTACATGGACCGGTACTATTACCAATGCGGATACAGGGGCAAAGCCTAGTGATCACAAACAAGCTGTAGGTTGGGATCCAGGCCCATCAAATAATGCATATGTTGATCTCTGCGCAACAGAGGCTAACAGCAATGCATATGCCGGCACATATGGTAATCCTGGCTCGATGGGAACGGAAAGAAATAACGATTACAACTGGAACGTATCTGCTTACAATACAGCTCTAAGACAGGCATACGAATGGGCAAAACAACTCGAGGAATATAGCAATGCCAACGGTAATGTATTAATGATTGCAAACAGTGATGGTGTAACCCGTTCATTCCATTTGGGTGACGCTGTTATTGAGATTAAGCTTGAAAATGTTAGCCATTCTGGAGAAAATGGTTCTAAAGAAGTAGTCAATGTGCAACCGAATGGAACGTGGTATAACGCTGTTCAAAGGACAGACACAAAAACATGGGAATCTTATCAATTAAAATCACATAATGACGAAAGATTAGGTACAACATGGAGAGAAAAATATGGAGCTGTAGCAGTAAGAGGCAGTAGTGGAGGATGTGTTAAGAGCTGTTGGGAACTTGCTAAATATAATCAACGTCCTATGATTACTGTTAGTTATATTAGTTCATATTCAGGAAGTAGTAGTAATCCTGTTACTTCAGAATATGATGATCCAGATGAAGTAACCTACGATGATGAAGGAAATGAAATTTCCCGTACTAAAGGAGCGCACCATGTAGTTTATGGTATCGAATGTTCACACGCTCCTGTGACTTCAACATTCCAATACAGAGAATCATGGTGTGGTGCAACAAGCGAAACACATACCGACGCTACACACTCAATGGGTTCTGGCGGAACAGATTCCTACACTCCTTGTTCTACAACAAGCGGTAGCTTTAGTGTACACACCTGTACACATAGCTGTGGTAGTTGGACTCCGTTAGTAGAAACCGAAGCTGTACAAATGGGAACAGTAACCTATACCATCAAAGTTACATTTAAAAACTCATATGTACAAGCAGATGGTAATAAATACTTAAATGAAACTGTAAATGAAGCAAAGAAATCTGTTCCAAATGGTATTCTTCCTGCACACGCACTTTGTGGTCCTTGCTGTAATCATCATCTTCCTGCAATAGAAGACACATGGACACAGGAATTTGAATTCAGAACAATGGTAATTACTGCAATGAAAGTATGGAGATTAGATAAAGGTTATGTTACCGGCATGGATGAAATAACAGAAAATAGCGATGAAACGCTAATATCTACCGGTGATATAATACAAAATCTCTTCTATAACATCGCATCAACTCCGACATCTGCCGCGGGAAGATTAAGATATAGCTTACAGACAGGACAGGATGATCATGTATTTTGGGATGAATACACGTCAGAAACCAAACATGTAAAGCAAAGGACAAATCTTTGTGATGGTTTAGGAAAGACGGTATCCAGCTACAATCCATATCCAAACGGTGGTAAAGGTCATGAAGAAGACTATGCATATGGATGCCTATATACAAGTTCAAACTTTGAAAATGGAGTAGATACTCATAAGAGAGACGGCAGTTTGAACACTAAATATACAAATTTAGTGTCAGACGAAAGAGACCGTAAAACAGAAGAATGGCAACGTTTTGACATGAGAAGGAACCTTGATGTAACGATTACGGTTATTTCAGATTTCCTTATACTGCAAACCACCTCTGGAGACGAAAGCATTGTATACCATGATGCCTCACAAAAGGTTAAAGCTCAAGAAAATCCAGATGAACTAATTAAGGTTCAATGGAGTGAAATATATACAAATAACCCTCTTGTGAGAAAAGGTAATGAAGAAAAAGATGATCCTGGCAGGATATTAAATGTAGGTTCTTATAATGGTCTGTATCAGCTTGTTGATGTATACCAAAAAAATAAATACACAGGAACAGGAAATGGCGCAAAAATATCTACAAGATTTGATGATAGCCCTGTAACATCAGCAGCCAATGATGGAGACAAAGATTACTACAATGGAACATATGCCAATAAAGACATTAAAGAAGATGGAACAACTATTAACCTTGCTGAAGTAAAAGTTAAGAGGACTGTAAAGGATGGAACAGGATACATTTCATCTCCTGGACGTTCTGAAACAAGACTCAATAGACCAACAAAACCGCTTCTTATTTCGCTTAATAACATTAAGCAGAAAATTACTAATCCTAATAAAGAATATGTAACAGGTCAATCTTATGCGTTCTTTGAGGAAATACTGGCTTATGATAGAGATGGTGGAACCAAATGGTTTTTTGAGACAGCTACAGATAATGTAGTTAATAAAAAAGGCTATACAATGCCAAGTATTTATACTAAAGGACAGACTAAGATAAACAATATCGTAGTTCACGATCCGGTTTCAGTTGTTAGTGCAAGAATTCTTGAACCTACTGTTGCCACGGATCAAAGGGTTACGGTAAATAGTAATACAGCCTCTCTTAACAAAATGTTAGAAACAATGGCAAAGTGTCCGAGAAATCCTGCCGATTGCGTAAACAGAATGCTTGAATGTACATTCTTTTCAGCTGTGACTCTTGCTAAGTTTGATATCGATAAACATGATAGTGTAATAGAAGATGACTCTCAAAGAACTTATATAATTGATTCCGAAAATGGAATCAGGCTTCTATCGAGCGATAGCGGATTTACTGTAAAAGAAGAAAATGGAAACAGTTATCTGTCCGCAAACGGTAAAGCTGAGCTACCAATTTATTGGTCTAAGATTTCACTAGATACAGAAAGTGATCTTACATCTGTATCAGTTGCGGCAGACATCAAGCTTAGCGATGCTGCTGAAACACTAATATTTAAAACAGATAACGCAGTTTTAAAAACATTAAGCAGCAATAAATTACAGCTGGAACTTGGAAATGGTGATGTTTATATAAGCACTATGACTTTAAGCAAGAACACTAAATATACCATTGAACTTGTTTTGAGCAATGGTGCTTTAACATTAAATACCAACTATATAAAAATAAATGGCACCAAAATTGCATTAACAAAAACAGTCAATGGAACAAATAGTGTGTTCAAACCTTACTTAGGTGATGGCCTTGTAATTGGATATGACGATGCAGATAGCACGATAGCAGCTCCAAAATATATAGATAATCTCATAATTACAAGAATGCCAGGAACCACTTATCATACAGATGCATGTTATATTGAGGATGATGGAATCAAAGAGCTGATTTGTACTGATCCTCATCATCAAAAAGATGCTTATGGTAATCCATTACATTATGATTATTCTAACGAGATTTGCTACAAGGCATGTAATAATGACCAACTTCATCAAGAGTCAGCGAAAACAACAGACTCCAATGGTCAGAAGGTTACTCTTGCAAACCATATATTCCTGGATAATTATTTCCAAGTATATTATGCAAATAAAGGTGACTTCGCAGAAGATCCTACTCTTCATGGAATTGCAAAGACAACACAGGTTAAAGGCAAGGGATACGTGAACGACATGGATACCACAAAATGGTTAAGAGAAAAGTGGATTATGTTTTCATTCGCGGTGCTTTATTACAGGGAGTCTACCGGAAAGTGGGAACAACATGAAGCAGGTGAATACTTCCAATTAGATAAAAATTATGAATACTATAATTTCTATTGCTTACTTAAAAATAATGAGTATTCACAAGCAATTGTCGAATTCGTATCTGAAGCAATCAACAATGAAGAGCCATGCACTCCAGGAAATGTAGTAAAATCTCAGGATTGTCCTTCTGATAATAGATGGGCAACTAATGCAGAGAGATTCAGCAATTTAACAGCATATCATTCTGCATATAAGAAATATTATGTAGATGTGATTGGACGAATTGGCAACTTGATAATTGAAGATACAAATGACGTAAGATACACTAACTTTTTCAAACAGGCCAAAAAAGGAGACTTTTGGTATGTAGATGGCCTTCTTAAACAAGTGGATAGCAATATACAAAAGAACTTTTTAACATGGCTTGGTGGTACAGACATAAGAGGTCAAAAGCTATCTGCGTTGATTGAAAAAGGAATAGGTCTTAATACATACGGAACGCTTCCTTGGGCAACCGGTACGGAAAGTTACACATCATCAACAAAATATACGGCAGGCGCAGCATCATTACCTCTTTCATCTGATAAAAACAATATTAAAGCATTATCAGCTAATAACTTAAAATTAGGCTATAAGATATTGTGGGACATATCTACAATTGGCAATTACGAAAGTGGTAACGTAGAAGTTAAGCCTTATGTATATGCACTTAATATAAAATCAGGGGCATTAACTCCGGTAGATGTGTACATGGAAACAGATAGCGGCTTAGTTCCAATAAACTATTTTGGCTTGTTTGAAGAAACCGAAGCAAAACAAAAAGAATTGCTGAATAAGCTTGGTAATTATGCATTTTACCTTGATTGGACAGAAAGCGGTAGAAGAAATTATACATCGGCTGAACAGATTGCAACTGCAAACGTTCAGGCTAACCGTAGAGTCCCTCTATACGATATAAATGGTGAGCCGGTAGTAAGAGAAGTATATCATCCTGCTAGTGACACCAGAGAAGTTTATATGGGAACAGATTCCGAAGGCAATCCGATTTATGAACTTCGCCATGAATATGTTCCTGAATACGTAGAAGAAGTTTTCTGCTATAGAGAGATTCAAGCTCCTTCAGGTAAATATAATCTTCTTGGCAATTTGCAACTATTAAGCGCATCTGAAACAGCAAGAACCTTTATCGGATCCAGTAAAGTTAGCGGTATATATATAAACGGTAAAGAAGAAACCGAATTAATTGACAGCACGGGTGAACAGTGGAGATACAATGAGCATGGTCAAAGATGGCATTTATATATAGGACTTCCTTCTAATTCAGTATTTGTACCTTTTACTGACGGAGTTCATTACGATCCATATACAGTAAAAACAGATACTGAAGGAAACGAATACTATATCAAAGATGAAATAACCGCTGATAATAATGATTATGTATTCCTTCTTACCGTTGATATTACAGCCTTTGGTGACGTGTTTAATGTACACTATGATCAAAATACAAATGGTACATTTACCACAACCGACAATGAAGGCAACACCGTTACATGGAACTTAGATGGACGATTTGATACATTACCTACCTTGCTTGCAATATACCAGGGTAGAAGTAATGTAGATATTTCAATTAAACAAACTCACTAATTAATCTAAATAACTTAAAAAATAAAAGGTCCTGTTGCTAAAACAGCAGGTCCTTTTATTTTTTCTATTATTTTTTTTTAGATACCCCATAATATGATTGTAATAAACATACATATACAAAATAATAAATACATGAGGAGAGATTTGGAACGATGCGAAAGGTTAATATTGTGATTCAAAGGGATGGAGTAAGCGTTATTAAAACAGTAAAAACATTTAGATCAAACATTGGTATTTTAAGAAAGTTACAAAAGCAAGCAGAGCCCACGGCAAGAATAATGCAAATAAATGGGGTACATACTCTCGTTTGCCATAAGCCTGAATCGATGACTTTGATTACTGTAGCATAGTAAAAATTTTATGATTAAAACTAGAGGAGACGTTGCTGTAAAGGCGTCTCCTTTTTAATTGCTTTCTTACAATACAAATTTGATTAAAATGAACTTTTGAATGTTGGTTACATATATAAAAATTTAATGACAAAGTGCGAACGATTATACGCCACATAATAAAAATAAAAGATGAAAAAAGGAGGCAAATAAAAGTGGCAAACAATATTTTTAAAAATGAAAAAAAATCAATGCTGCCATATATAGTTGTGGGGGCAGTTTTAATCTTAGCTATCATATGTGTGACAATTATTGGCCGAATAAAGGAAGCAAGAAAGTATGAACCATTTGATATTACAGAAGATATGGTAACTATCCCACCAGAAGATCCTTATGAAGTAGAACCCCAACCGGAAACTCTTGATGACGGAATTATCAATATAAGCATTGAAGATTACGCAGATTCGATTATTGAAGGTAGCGATCTAACATATCTACTTTCAACAATGGACGATACATATGCTTATTTAATATCAACTGAATCAATTAACCGGCTCCAAAGCGTAAAAGTAGGAGATCTTGTTGTTACTGCGTATGTTGAAAATGAGGGTGCTTATACATCCAGGCTAACAAAAGACTCTTCAACTGGAAACTATCATGATGAAATATTTCTAAATGTAGGTCATACAATTGATGGAATGACCTCTATAAGGTGGGACAGAGATACAAAATCATTCTACACATCTGGAACACTAAGATTAGCTGATATAGCCAAAATTGTTTATGATGCAGATACAGGCGAAAGATATAGGGATGTATTAGTACCAATGTTTGTTTCTTGGGATTTTAGAGGTGCATTTAAAGATGATGATCAGTTTTATGTACGTAAATTGTACTCAACTGAAGATGGAAGTTTAATAGGTTATGTTTTTGAACAAACATCTATTCAATTTGTTGGGGAAGATGGAAATAAAGAAACCGAAATTATTGATGAAAATACAACCAAAGGCTCTGCCATCGATGAAAATAAAGAAAGTAAAATAATAAATAACCTTGAAATAAACGATGAAGAAGATATTGACACAGAAAAAACAATTAATAAACAAGACAAAAACAACAATGAAACAAGATAAGGAGTGTTAAAAGATGGCGAAAAAAATTACATCCATTTTTTTAATAAATGTAATTATTTTAACATCTTTATTAGGATTTGCTGGCTGCAGCAAAAAAAATACAAAAACCATTTTAACTGAACCTATATCAATCGAATTTGTAGACGGGGAAGCATTCAGATTCGGCGAATATAAAATAGGTATAGACACATTTATGTTATACGCGTTAGATATAGCGCCTATGTTTATCAACCAATTTGGAGAAGACTGTTGGGCGCAGGAGAGTATTGATCTGGGTTGGAGAAGAGAAGCCCCGCAAAAAGCATTCATTTTATACGCTACAGATATAATAGCATCATCTGTTGCTTGTGATGCATATTACAAGTCCAAAGGAGATCTTAAAGATTCAATAAAAGAAGCTTTTGAAAAAATAGCACATGAAAGATATGAAGAACTATTAGATGCTGGAATGCCGGAAGGTGTGGTTACTGAAGAATCCATATATGAATATCTTTGTTCCACACAAAGATTAAATGACGTTTTAGATGAACTAAATGAAGCAAATGAAGGAAATGAAGAATTAGTTCAGTATGCTGTTATGGCAATGAGAGATGCAATTGATGAAAATTTTGATTACGACAAAAATATTAACTGGAATCTGGTTGAAGCCATAGATTATTCCGTTGTTAGTGAAATAAATGATGATCAAACAGTAGAGCAATGATAAATATATAAAAAAGGAGAATATGAAAAGTGACAAAAAGGGACAGAGATGTACTGATTTTTATTGAAAACTATATTGCAGAACGTAAATATCCGCCTTCTTATAAAGAAATTGGAGATGCTTGCGGAATGCGAAGTAAGTCATCTGTTCATAGTCATATTCAACGTCTTTTAAAAGAGGGATATCTTGAGACGGACAATAAGGGCAAAACTAGAGCATACAGAATAGCACTAAAGGAGCATTAAAAATGAAGCAAGGATTTGTATTGTTCGGATTAAGAGATAAATGCGGATGTACTACAAACGCAATTCACATAGCGAGATATTTTGCAAATGGAGGTTATTCAGTTTCGCTTGTAGAATCTGCAAATATCAAGCATCCATCTTTAAAGAATTATATTGAGGGGGAAACAATACCTTATCAACGAGAAGGGGTAACAATTTACCCCACATGGGACCAAGAAGTACCAGACGCTGATATCATAATTTATGACATGGGAGCAGTAAGCATGGCCAGAATATTAAAAATGCCAAGAGATCAGTTTGAATTTATTCTCTGTGCTACTGCAGATGAAGATACGCTATTTGACCTAATCGAATCTTTGACTCCGGAAGTAAAGCAATTAAATCCATTAATATTGTTAAAAGAATGCGGTGAAATATGGGTTAATAAGTTCAAGGCTATAAATTATAGAACATTCAAAGTAGGATACAGCATGTCAATATGTCCAACTATACTTGCAGATAATTTATCGCAGATTTGTCATTTTGCAGGGATAGTGGCACCTGAAATAAATTATGATCTTGAAGAATGGATACCAATTAACAAAGATGAACCTCCAAAAAAATTATTTAACTTTGTTAAAAGCAAGAAAAAAGGCACGATGAATGAAAAATCAGCAGACATAATATCAAATGTAAAAGTAAATTCTGATACTCCTTTAGAGGAAGATGAATTACTTTACGATGAAGATGGTCTACCGATCCCGGAAGGCTATATTCCTACATCTGATTTAAAACCACATGAAAGAGATAAAGAATTATTTCAAAAACATAGATTAATTACATCAGCTGATGATGCATCGGAAGGATCGGAGATAGAACAACTTTATATAAGAACCGACATGGTAGGAACTGCGGACGCTAAAGATAAATTAAAAAATACTTTGGATAGCGCTGCAGATATCAGCAAATCAATATTAAAAGGTATTTCTCGTTTAGCAAGTAAAGTTATACCCGTCGATAATGGAGAAATAAAAGAAACAGAGGTGGTGCTAACCAAAGAATACAAAATTTCAAAAAAACAGCCAGAATCGAAAAAAAATAATGAAACAAAGGAAATTACTGCTATATCAGAGCAATCTGATATTTCCGATTCAGATAAATCAATAAAAACAGAGAAAAATAATGAAACATCAGTTAAAAATTTGTTTGGAAAAATAACAAAGCCATTTAAAGATCCAGATGAAAATGATGGCTGTATAAACATTAAGATCGACAAAAAAACAGTTGATATGATTTTAAATGAAGAAAGTTCTACCAATATGGTTTTAGCTGAGGTTAATCAAACCATAGAAAGAGAAACACAATCAAAATTGAAGTTTCTCGGTCACCTCACGATATTCGTTACGGCATTAAAACACGGGGCAGGTTGTTCTCATATAGCAGGTATCATCGGAAGTTCGCTCGTGAGTTCCAATAATAGTGTTTGCTTTGTACATAAAAAAGGGACGGAATATCCGAGCAAAAAGTATATATGTGAATATACAGGTACTGAATATGATGAAGCCTATAACAAGGCCAAAATAATTATTTTCGATCTCGGCTGCCTCGGGGAACTTACTAAAAAAGAACTTGTTGAATTACAAAGAGCAGACATTAAAGTTCTTGTATGTGGATCCAACGAAAGTGATTTTCAATCACTTGCTCGTTTCATCCATAAATGCGGATCATCTGCGGGAGATTGGATTTACGCATTTAATCTTGTTCCCGGGAAGAAAAAAAGAAATACAATAAAAGATTTAATGCAAGAGTATGATTATGTCTTTTTACCGATGTGTGATTACGATGATCTGCCCAAAGAACTTCCTGATATTTGGAACAAACATATTAAGAAAAAATTAAAATAAGAAAGGAAAATCGTAACTATGAGAAGAAGACGCATGTTTATTTCTGTTATTGTAATTCTAATTTTAATTATAGCGGGAGTTGGTGGATATTTTGTGCTAAGACTTTATAATACGACCGTTAATGACCTGCATAAGAAAGTCATGGAGCAGGAAGAAGAAATAGCCCTTCTGGATGAAGATATTGCCTATTATGAAAATCTAATGGTCGATTCTTTCTGTTTTAATAAAGCAATGAAAGCCGGTCAAGTTATTACAGCAAATGATATTGAAACCAGACAATCAACAGTAAATACAACTCCACTTGATGTATTTACAAAAGGCGAAGATATTATAGGCAAAATAGTTAAAGTAGACTGCACAGAAGGCACAATCATAGCACAGTCAATAGTTTTAGATGCTCCCTTAAAAGATAATGAAAGAGAACTGGATGTTGTATTTGACGAAGTACCTATTGGTGTCCAAGTAGGAGATTATATAGACGCTAGAATATCATTCCCGCTTGGGCAGGATTATATTGCGATGTCTCATAAAAAAGTAATAGGCGTTTACGACAACGTATTAAAACTCATTGTTGATCAAAAAGATATATATACCTATGAATCCATGAAAACTGATGCGTCAATTTATGTCGCGACAAAAATATATGCCGTTAAATATGTAGAGCCTGGTATTCAAGCTGCAGCTGTTACATATTATCCGGTATCCCGAGATATCATGAAAACAATGCTATTAGATAAAAATATCGACACTTCTGACTTTTCAGATGTGCTTGATGCAAGGTTGCAGCTCGAAACCACTTTAAATGAGTCAGATAGAGTAGAAAAAAGAAGAACCGTAACAAACGACAAAGCGGCACTTTTATCTGAGTTTAAGAGTGCTCAATCAACGTATAGCAGATTGCAGGCTCAAAAAGAAGCTCAATCCACAAACAAAAGCAGTAATAACGATTAAGGAGGGGGAATAGCAAAATGAAAGTTTTATCAGTTGTAGGCAAGGCAGATAAAAGACTTCTAACATATCCCCTTATGCATGTGTTGGCTTTCGCTGGAAAAACAATAGTTATAACAGATGATGTGGCATATAGACATTTATATAGGGGTTTCACCAATGAAGGAGTTGTAAACGACATTTTAATCAGAATTATTCCTGATTTGGATACAGATAAAATAACCCGTATCGTAAATGATCTAAAAGAAAATCATGAAGCTGAATTTGATTTCTGCCTTGTTATTACAGACATTCATCGTTGCGAAAATGCGGATTCAACTATTTGTGTTTGTGCCAGAAGTAAAAGTTTTTTAGGCACAAAACTCGAAGATTTTTCTGAAAAAGAACCTAATGTAGTTAAGACATTTATAGGAATTGATGAAATCAACAAGAAAGAATGGAGAAAGCTTGGTGTGATGCCATTACGCTGGACGTCTTCTCGCTTTATATATGTTTACGAATGTGAAGAACAGAAAAAACTTTTACCATTCGATGACAAGGAAGTTTTGAATGTTATAGGTACAGCGTTTTTAAAAGACCTTAATATTAACGCGAAAACTTTTCTCCATATTGCAAAAAGAAAACTAAAATAGGAGGTAAATTAACCTATGAATATTGCCGTAATGTCTCCACACTGTTATGGGAACGGGACAACAACTGTTGCAGCATTAATTGCTGCAACCATGGCAAAGCAAAACACGAAAGTATGTCTCACTCATGTTACAGCGAAATCCGATTCGATCTTTACCTATTATAAAATATTAAATAATAATAATACAGATGCCATCCAGCTTACAAAATTAATTCGAACTGGCGGAATGCAAAAAAATAGTCTGCCAAATTATTGCAAGAATATTAGTGATAATTATGATGTTTTCTCTCTCGATACCAATGCAAACATTTCTGAAATGGAACTTGCAGATGTTGTAACATATATCGCAAAAAATGCACCGTATGATTATGTCATTTTCGATGTAGATGAAAAAGGGCTGGACAAGCCAACCGTAAAAGCAGTTATTGATGGTGCTGATTGTATCATACTTGTCTTAACGCAAAGCATAACAGAAATAAATAAATTTAAGGCTATAAAATCTGAATTCATATCTTGCACACGTAAAGTACCAAAAATAGTAGTTATGAATAAATACAAAAATTCTCTTGGTACACTAAAAGATTATGCTGCGAAACTTGGCATTAAGGATACAAAGCATTGGCATTATATTCATGACAATCTAAACATTACCTCTTGCGAAAATACTGGTCAACTACGTCTTTTAACCGATGAAATCAGAAAAAGAAATGGTGAAGTTTTGGAACTTGATGCTGATTTGCAAAAGATTGTTAGAGATATTATTGCAACAAAAAGATATATGAGCAGAAAAAGAGCTGTCAACTCGATGGTAGAGGAGGAGCCTAATGAATGATATTATAATAGCTTTAAGCTTATGTATTGCAATCATTGTCATTTTAGCTACTGTTTATATTTACAGGGTAGCAAAAAAACAAGCTATTGTTCAAGAAGATTATTCTGCTTTTCAAGAAGTCGTAGCTGCAGTAAAGCTTTATTTAGTTAGTCAAACAAAAGATCCTGATATTTATGAGGATATGACAGAAGAAGACCTGAAAAGAGCAAGGCAAAAATGTGCCCAAACCAAAGCAGCTGTAAAAGCTGCTCCTAACGGCGAAAAAGACGCAAAAATATATGTAAAAGGTATGATATATGGATGGGTTATGAATAATTTATCCATGGATAAGGTCAAAGAATTTTTGGGTTTTTCCGGTGATACTGAACCGGATCACAGCACCATGTTTGAAATAATCCTTATGAAGTACCAACAGAAATATGGCCAAAAAGGTTTTGAAAAATGGATGATTGAACACGGATTTAATCAGCCGAGGCCTGCAAATGGAATGAAAAGAAAAGGTGCTGTTGCTTATTATGTAACAAAGGCAGATTTAGAAAATGCTTATCACGAAGCCAATTTTAAACTTTCCGATAAAGAGTTAGTAGATGTCTTTGTAACAAAAGTTTATGAGAGTTGTTTGGGCTGGGGCCCTATTGATACGCTTGTAGAAATGGATATTAACGGATACAACATTGGCGTATCAGGTTCACTTATGGATGAAAGCCTTGATCTTAACAATGAAGAAAATAAAGATGCTATATCTTCTGCCACAAATTCATTTTGGGTATATTTCAAAACAAATTACATCCATCTTCAATTTATAGAATTTGGCTCAGAAGAAGAAATCAGACGTATCGCTCAATTGCTGATTAGATATAAAAGTCCAGGGCCTCTTACAACATCGAACGGGTTCCGTGTAAACACCATGCATGATAAATCTCGTATCCTGGTAGTGCGACCTGATGCCGGTGAATCTTGGGGTGTATTTGTTCGTAAATTTAGTCTCGATATTAAGACGCCTGAAGAGATGATCATTAAACAAGGCGTAACAAATGGCGAAATAGCAGCTAAATTGATCGAATATTTAATAATTGGCAAAACCACAGTGGCAGTTACAGGTCGTCAAGGAGCCGGTAAAACAACATTTTTAAAAGCAATTATGGCATACGCGCCACCAGAGTGGAATCTTCGTGTACTTGAAATGGCTCCAGAGTTGTATTTAAGAGAATTGTTCCCGAATAGAAATATATTCTCTGCACAAGAAACAGATATGGTATCAATGGAAGCACTACAAGATGCTTTCAAGAAATCCGATGCGACAGTTACAATAGTAGGAGAAGTTGCAACAGATCCTGTTGCAGCTCGAATGATCCAACTGGCTATGACCGGTTCAGAAATGACATTATTTACTCACCATGGTAATACAGCTAAAGACCTTGTTCTAACACTTAGAAACTCTCTCGTCAACGCTTGCGGTTTTGATAATATGCAAACAGCAGAGAAACAAGTAACAGATGTCCTTAAAATCAATATTCATCTCGGCTTTGAAGAAGGAAAGCGTTTCATCAAGCGTATTACGGAAATTCGTCAAAATGAAGAGGGAGTTCCTTATCCGGAATTTAATTCAGAGGATCCAGTTAAGTCTATGTATGACTTACAAAGAGAATTCTACTATAGGCAAACAGATCGTATTTCCTTTAGTACACATGATCTGTTGTACTATGATATAGCAACAGATACATATAAGATTGGCGAAAGAATGTCTGATTATTTATACAGCAGAATTTATGAAAGATTGCCTCAGGCAGATAAAGAAGGGTTTGAAGCATTCATCACATATTATTGGGGATTAGGAAATAAACCAGCTGGAACGTCAATAAATGAGTATCATGGAGTAGAGAAATATTCTAATCCTGCACCTATGGATATAGATCACGGGGTTTATTCTTTCGACGATGCCATCGAATTTTTGAAGGGATATAACCTCGAATAAAGGAAGGATTTTCGTATGAAGCTATTAACTAAGAACGATTTGATCCTTATAGGAATTATAATTGCCACAATGACTATTTTAATTGTAGCAATTAAATTCTTTACTCGAAAAAAGAAAAGAGATCCCAAAAAAGAACAGAAAAAAATAAAAACTTTGGAAAGAATATACGGTATACTCTTATCAAAAAGACTAACTCGTAATTACATGATAAGAGCAGCGAAAAAATATGGTTCATTATCTGTATATTCTCAAAGTGAAATAAAGTGTTTAATCGTTAAAGATTTTGCTTTAACTGTTTTTGGTACCGTTTTCGTTTTAGTTGTATCTGCCTTTTCATTCCATGAGATAACAGCAGTTATCTTGTGCGTATATGGTGTCTTCACTGTTTTTAACGTTAGAGCTGATAAGCAAATTGAAAAAGCTACTGTGCAAGTATATAAAGAAGTAAAAATACTTATATCTTCTCTTCGTATTGAATTTAAAAAAAGTAAGGGAGATATTTTAGTGGCTTTGGAAAACGCAACATGTGGCCGGCACATCATGAGAGCCATTGATGAAATTAAACAAATACTTGTATCTCCAAATATCGAAGAAAACTTAGAAAGATTTTATCAATACACGCCATTTAAACAGCTGCAAACACTTGCTATGATATGCAGTAACATTTATATGCACGGAGATGTTTCGGTAGGGAAGGATAACTCGGTATTTGATGAAGCAATGTTGTTAATGGAAGCAGACATAAATCAAAAACTGGAAGAAATATCGTATGAAAGGATACTGTATAGATTACAAATACCTTTCTTTAACTCACTTGAATGGCTGGCTACTTTAGGTATTATCCTTACCATAGCATTGAAAGCACTTATGAAAAAAATAATGCCGGCTACGGAGTCCGTATATAATAGCATAGCAGGTTTATTAATCCAAGACGCAGTTATAGCTTTTTCAATTTATAGTTATAATACCGTTGCAAGAGCTCACTTACAACAAGTCATACTGCCGGATGACAGAATGCATCTTGTAACAAAACTCATGAAAAATAAATTTATTCAAAAGTTCATGCGGGCCATGTCTCCGAAAAATGCAAAAAGACGCATTCTCGAGTATAAGCTTAAAATTGCTGTTTCCAAACATACAGTTGATTCTTTCTGGTGCGAAAGATGCGTAGTTGCAGCTATAGGATTTATTATCATTTTTATTCTGACATTTACAGCACCGGTAATAGAAAAACAATTCTTAGAGAACTATACTAATTCTTTTGACATAATGGCAGATAATAGCATATACAAAGATAGCAAAGGCAATGTTCTGTATACTAAAGATGATATTTTGGAGATGGACAATGACTACATAGCTATTCGAAAACAAGGTTTGTGGGAGTTGAAAGACGCTGAAGATAAAGAAGAAATTAGAAAATTTATATTAGGCTATATGCCAACATTGACAACAATGCAAATAGAAGAGCAAAAAGAACGTCTTGAGACAAAATACCAGAAATTAAATAATGTCTCGTATCATTGGTGGTATGCATTAATAGCCATTGCTGTTGGAGCTGTTGGATTTTACTATCCTAAGAAAAAATTAAAATCAAGATTAGAGCTTGCGTTGTTTGAAGAAGAAGAAGAGTTTTTACAATTACAAATGGTGACACTTATCTTAAGCGCTTTAAACATGGATACTTTTGACACCCTTGGACATTTGGCCAACATTTCAGAATTTCATAAAAATGAATTGACTCAATGTTACTACGGATATGCGTCAGATCCAGAAGGGGAATTGCAACGGCTGGAAGATAGTGTACAATCACCAAATTTTAAGTTGTTTATTGGAAAATTAAAAGAAACTGTGGAAAACCTCTCTGTAAAAGAAGTATTTGCAGATTTAAGGAATGACCGCGCACATATTTGCGCAGAAAGAGATAATTTAATTAAATCTAATATTTCTCATAAAAGGGCAAGAATGGGGCGTTTGGCTCTTTTGCCTATGAACCTTGCAATTTATGGCATTATGGTATTCCCGTTAGTCTACTCTGGATTATCAGGCCTAACTGAAATGACAAAACAGTTGCAGGAGATGTAACCTAATAGATTTTATTAAAAGGAGGTTGCAGTCACTCAACCTCCTTTTATAAATTCATATTTTCTCACAAAAGGTTGTATTATAATTAATTATACATAATAAAGTATGAAGGTATATGAATGCTAATGAAAAAAGAAAGGAAGTTTCACATGCGTGATGAAAAATTAGCTATTCAAGAGTATGAAAAAAGATTGATGGAAGAAAAATATGAAAGTTCAAATGGAGTATATACAGGAAACATAGAACAAAATAATAGAATAGCTTTGGCAGTTATCAAACAAGCTATCGAAAATATATTAGGCTGGACACCAGAACAAGCAAATGAGAAGTTTACTATGGAAATTATTAAAAAGCTTAAATTGACGGATGAGTGGAACAACCTTGATTTGCCTGAAGAAATTAAGCGGTCCGGCGACACTAAATATATATTGAAAATTTTATATCCTGCAGTAAAAAAAGATGAAAGATTAGCAATTTTAATGTACGAACATAAATTGCTTAATGAAAAAGAAAACATTCCTATAAATATATATGATTCAGACGTAAAAACCAGGAACCGTTTAGCTTTATCTGTAATCAAACATGTTATAGAAAATAATTTGGGATGGTCGCCGGCCGAAGCTTATAAAAAATTAACTTTGGATGTAATTAAAGACCTAAAGCTCATAGATGAATGGAATAATCTTGATATTCCGGAAGAAGATAAAAAAACTGGTTCAGTAACAAGTTTATTTAAAATGCTGTATCCATTTTATATATTTGACTAACCTCAAGAATACACCTCGAATAATGTAAAATAATACACGAAAGAAAGGAATGGTTTCAGTGCTTAAATCAGATGAACGTTTCGCAATCATACAATATGAATCTAAGCTGCTTAAAGGACACAAGAAAGCTACAGCAAATACATATGTGGGAGATGCAGCAACAAGAAATCGTGTTGCTCTCGCGGTTTTTAGGCATGTAATTGAAGATATACTACAATGGTCTCCAGATGTGGCTTTTGCTAATATGTCAATGCAACTTATAAAAGATTTGAAATTAAACAATGAATGGAACAATCTCGATCTTCCCAGGGAGATAAGGCAATTTAGTACTGCAAAATATGTTGTAGCAATGTTATATCCTAGAAAATTTATGCCACTTTTCTCTACAGAATCACTTGCCATACAAGTATATAGGTCATGCCTTGAACAGAGAAAAGGTATATTCCCTAAAAACTACTTTCTTGATGAAAATGGAAGACTAAAAGCTCAAGTTTGTTTAAGGTATATGCTAAACAATTATGCTGTCTACAATTCAATTGAAAAAATATACGAAGAATTTGCAAATACTGAAGTAGTAAAAAAGCTACTAAAAAATTACGGATTAGATTTACCGGCACGAACACTTTATGATACTCCGCTTGATTATCTTCACGAATCGCTTTCTATGCAGCAACGTAGCAATCTGTTTTATAATTTTTATAGATTTAAAGATAATATGAGAAAATATGAGGCTGAACAAGCAGCACAGGCTATTATTTTTGATAATACCGGTACCAAAAGAAGAAAAAAGAGAAAATCTACAAAAATTATAGAGGTAAGTATAAATGAGCAAAATGAATATAATGAAGATAAAGCAGAAAGAGAAGAAACTGAAACTGTCTCCAATTTATAATATCAATAGAGTCTTATTATTAAGCGTTGCATCTTTCTTTATTGTCGGAATAATAGCAGGAAATATCATACCGAAAATAACAACAAATAGAGAACATGCCATGTGGCTACTTGAGATAACTACATACTTAGCTCTTGGACTTCCTACATTGATTTTTTCAAAACTTCAATGTAATGGTTCCAAAGACGTAATTTTACCTAAAATCAATATCACAACAATTAAAGATGGGTTAATATGCGGCCTAATCGCATATCCATTAATGCTAATAGCAATAAGCCTTACAAAATCAGCGGATATAGCATCAAAAATGACAAGCGAGCAAATTGAATCTTCATTAATAGGATTCTCGTTTATTGGAAATATATTTCGGTTGGCATTATTACCTGCTTTGATTGAAGAATTGGTATTTCGTTGTGGCCTATTTGGAGTATATTCCAAAAAAAATGTCTTAGTAGGCATATTTATAAGCTCAATCATGTTTGCATTACTTCATGGTAATCTATATCAAATACCGTATGCATTTGTAGGCGGTATTATCTTTGCATATGCAATGTACGAAACAGAAAATTCTGGTACAGCTGTTATTGGGCATTTTGTAGTAAATCTCATTTCTGTATTCTCTTCTTATCTGAAGAGATATATTAATCCAGAGAAAATAAGAACAGTAGAAAATACAATAGTTGGGTTATTAATGGCAGGTGGAGTATTAATAGGCGGATATCTTTTCTATAAAATCTTTCAAAAGAAAATTGTGGCCAAACCAATCAAGGTAAAGGAAGATGGAATATCTATTGGCGATTGCATCACATTGCCTCTTTTATTTACTATATCTATCCTTTTACTTTTAACACTAACATATGAAGGATATACGACATAACAATAACATCACCCAATAGCCCGGAGACTACACTAAAAAGCATATACATAATTACATAATTTCGCAAATTGAAACTAAGATTAGGCGCTATAAGCACAGGAAGGGGAAAATTATGGACAAATTAAAAAAAATAAATGAATTAGAAGTTGTTGACTGGGATTGTGAAAGTGGCGAGGTCATATATGTCCACGTCGAGGATACTGAAAAAACAGAAAACTACTTTCGAGTTTAGGAGCCACAGAAGACGATTTTAAAAACATGGAAGAAGGCTTAAAAGAGGATGGATTGTTAGATATATCATGGTTCGCATTTTTTAAATTAAATGCGGATTGGTTTATGCCTGAAGTTGGTTTTGGAAAAGAACATGAGAACAATTTCATTAAGGCCGGCAATACCAAATAATCCTCCCTAAAATATCAGACTTTACATTAGGACAATGGTAATTGCCACTTACATTTATGGCGGGTAATCTTAATATAATTACCCGCCTTTTTTGTTTCCAACTAAAATTAACCCTCCTCCAAAATATTTTTGTTTTCTCACAGTGCCGCTATTTTTTATCTTGTGGACATTATATGTATATAGGAGGGAGATTAACACATGCCATTTTATGTAGTAAGAAAAGGTCGCGAACCTGGTATATATAATACATGGTCAGAATGTAAGGAACAGGTAGATGGTTTTTCTGGTGCAGATTTCCGGAAATTTGAATCTTACCAAGATGCCCAGAGTTACTTAAACGGTAGCAATAGCAATCTTACATCTGCTTCGCAAAAGGTTGCTTCATCAGCTACCCCTATAATGAATACAAATATTATGTATATGTTTACCGTAAAAAAATGGATGACTCTCCCATCTCTTCCAAATAGCAATTTTACATTTATGAGCACATGGAATGCTAATAAGCCGATGCCATCAGTTAATGTGCACGGATTTAAAATAAAAGAAACAAATGGAATGATCTATATAAGATGCAAAACGGACGAGCCTCCTTATACTCCCTGGGAAGGGTGGGTTGCAAAATCTGCTATTTTATCAGAAAAGCAAATTGATTTACTTACATATTATAAAAGAAAGGCAGAGAATGAAAAAAATAAAAATGAAGAAAAACTGAATATTACCATATTAATATACAGAAATAAAAGAAATGATTATGCATTAAAAATAACCTTTTCCAAACCATCACCCTCTCTGGCAAAAATACTTGTAGAAAAATACAATGCAAAGCAGCAAGATGACATTTTCTTTTTCGCTATGATCGAGTATTATGAAGATATACTGGAAGATTTTTCTAGTTACAACATTACCATTGAAAATCCCGAAGATTATGATCATATAAAATCTCATGAATATGATATTTCAGATAAAATACTTGATTATCCGGAACCAATTTGGAAAACCAAGCCCTATCAGCATCAGATAGAAGCATATCACTTTGGAATGTCCAGGAGTAGATTTCTCATTGCAGATCAGCAAGGTCTTGGAAAAAGCCTTGAAGCAATTATGATAGCTGAGGGGAAAAAACGCCAGTTTGGATATAAACATTGTCTCGTAATATGCGGTGTAAATACACTCAAGTGGAACTGGTTAAATGAAGTATTGCAGCATTCACATCAAAAAGGAAGGATACTTGGTTTAAAAAGAAAGAAGATTGGAAGCACAAAAGATAAATTAAATGACCTAGAAAACATTGATACCATAGATGAATATTTCCTTATAACAAATATTGAAACGCTAAGGAATGATGAGATATTCAAAAAATTAAAAGAATTATGTGATAAGCATGTTATTCAAATGATAATCGTTGATGAATTTCATAAGTGCAAAAACACACAAAGCCTACAAGGAAAGCATCTAAGCGCATTAAAAGCTGAAACAATGATAGCGCTTACAGGAACTCCTTTGTTAAACAACCCTCTGGATTTATACAGTTGTTTTAAATGGCTTGGATACGAGAAAAAAAGTAAATTTTCTTTTGAAAAATTTTATAGTAAAAGAAGTGGTAAGTTTAATGAAATTGTTACATATAGGCATTTAGACATTATGCAAAAAAACTTACAACATATAATGCTGAGAAGAAAAAAAGAAGATGTGCTTGACTTACCAGAAAAAATTTATATTGATGAATATATAGAAATGGGCCCTAAGCAACAAAAACTCTATGATCAAATATTAGAGGAAACTATTGAAAGCATTGGCAATATTGAATTATCAAGCAATCCACTTTCAAAAATGATTCGCTTAAGACAAGTGACAGCACATGCTTCAATTTTGGATCCTGCTATTAATGAAGGAGCAAAAATAGATCGTCTTGTAGAAATAGTTGAAGAATATATGGCTGATAATAAAAAAGTTATTGTATTCAGCGAATGGACCAAAGTAACTGATTTATGTGTTGATGCACTAAAAAAATATAAGCCTTTGCTAATTACAGGTGATACTGGAGATGCAGAAAGAATGCAGATAGTAAACACCTTCCAGAACGATCTAGAATATAAGGTTATTATCGGTACTACTGGAGCAATGGGAACCGGTCTTACATTAACAGCAGCTGAAGCCGTTATATTTATGGATGAACCATGGACAGATGCACAAAAAGAGCAAGCAATTGATAGGGCTCACAGAATTGGTACAAAACATTCGGTTAATATCCACACGCTTATATGTAAAAATACCATTGATGAAAAAATACATATGATAGTTAGTACCAAAAAGGATATTTCAAGTCTTATGGTAGACAATAATATAAGCAATGCTAATCTAGCACGAATTCTTTTAGGAATTGAAGAATTACCAGAAAATAAAATAGCATAATTATAAAGGGACTTCTTTAAAACAGAAGCCCCTTTTCATTATTACTCTTTCAATTCTCGTTTCCTTGTATTACTGCTTATTTTTTGCATTTGTTTACAGTAACCTCATAATAAGGTATTACTACACTAAAATGATTCAATCGCTTTTTATTTAATTTAGTAATCGGATATCTTAACGCAATCATTTTATTTTGAATACATCCTATATATTTTAACTGTACACGGTAGCCGTTATATTCTGATAAAAAGCATTCAGTAAAATCTATTCCATCACATTCCGCCACTTCGGTTAGGTAATTTTCAAGATCCGTATCTTCATAATTAACAATTCCACTATCTCTTAATGCTTTCATAAATGGTCTAATAAGTGTTTTATGCGTTTGGATTATCCGACTACCTGATCCCATTTCTTTATAGTTTTTAATAATTTCCATGAAATCTTTATAGGAACAGTCAATCAATAATTGTTTTATTTCCTTCTCTGATTTCCCAATAAACCGACGATATAGATCAATAATGCGCATATGTATCGTTCCAGTTGAAACTTTAACTTCATATAAATCATATATCTTATAATTGGAATAAAACTTTTTAACTTTTATATACGATACGAAAAAATATATCATGCCAATAAAGCATGCAAAAATTATCCCTAGATTATGCTTGTATTTGTCTATTGAAGTAGCGGCAACTGTTGCTCCTGAGAATAAAATCATCAGTATAAGATATTTTTGTTTTATTCTGATCAAATGTCTTACTTTCAGATATTGGATCAAATTTTTCATCTTATTTTTCAAAATAATCCTGCCCCTTTTTGAAAGATAATATTTAAGAGTCCTTCTTTTTTTCTTCTTATTTTTTTTAATATGTTTTATCCATATCATAACATCCCTTCTTTTATTTCTATAGTTAATCTTTCGTTTTGATCAAATTATGTTAAATAATTTTTTTTATCACAATGTCGTATAACAATTTAATCGTTTGTATCAAAAAAGATATATTAGTGGAATAATGAAAATCATTATTTAAAAACATAATCTCTAAAAAATAATTCCACATAATCTTATGTGATAGATAAACAATATGCCTTATTTTTATCTATCGGATAAAATATACCCCCATATATATCAATGAGAGAGCGGATGGCAAAAGTTCCGCTCTCTCACAAAAAACTTTTGATAAATTTTGCCCGCATAATATAAGTGACACAAAAAGGCAAAAGGAGGCTCTAAACATGTCGTTAGTGTTAGAAAATGACATTTCTAATATAAATGTAGGGGATCGATTTCAACGATACTCCTATGACAAAAACGGCAGGATTATAAAAAATGGTGTAATTGAATGTACATATATAAATAATACACGATATTTTTTTAGATGTAGCGGCTGCAATGATTTTCCCGAAGGATATATAATTCGAGTAGCAAAAGAAGCTATGAAAAATGCATTTTTTAATTTATATCCAGGAGTTGAAAAGATATCTGCTATATGAAAATAAATCATTTTACACATAATTATCCAAGGAAGTGAATCTTATGAATCAAAAAAAGCGTAAAACAAAAACTTTTGCATCGTTTATGATATCTGGAGCGGCTGGACTCATAATCGTGGCCGCTATTATAAGTTTTAATGCAGAAAAAATATATAACTTATTAGTCACTTATCTTTATAAATCAGGGTTTGTAGAAAAATTTGAAAGTTATGAAAATGACAGCAATTTCATAACTAATGAAGATGAAAAGACTTATGAAGGTCCATATCCGGTTAAAAGAATAATAGACGGAGATACATTTGTTGTAATAATAGATGATACGGAAGCAAAAATAAGACTTATTGGGGTAGACACTCCAGAATATGTCGCTTCCGATGACACAGGAGATTATAAAGAAAATGTAGGTGAAGGAAAAACAGCATACGAGTATACAAAAAAAATACTGAGTAATAAAGAAGTATATTTAGAATACGATATTTCTAAAATTGACAAATACGGGAGAATACTTGCATATGTGTATTACGACGAAAATAGTCAATTGGAAATGTTAAACAAAAAATTACTGACTGATGGTATGGCGAAATTAATGACCGTACAGCCAAATGTAAAATATGTTGACGAATTTACTGAAGCACAGCAAATAGCAAAAGAAGCTGGAACAGGATTTTGGGGAAATAATGTTTTTTCTGAAAATATAAAAGACAAATAAAACAACCAATATAGCACTATGTATATTTCATAAATTAAAGCATAGAAGAATATTTTCATAAATAATTACAACTAAGGAGGGATAATATTGATTTACCTAGTGCAATACATAAACAGAAAAGGGCAAATTTTAAAAAAGAAATTTGAAGCTCCAAGCGTAACAGCTATAAAAGATAGGCTAAGGCGAGAAGGGGCTAAAGACAAGGATATAATAATTTTTCCGGAAGGTAGAGGTTATTTTTGCAGGAAATGCGGCAACCTTGTTGAAGGATACGATCCTAGCAAGCCATGTTTAGCATGTTGTCAAGGCTAATAATCAATAAATACATATGAAGTAAACATTGCACAAAAGGGGTTATGTGAAAATGAAAATTAAAATTGAGACATCTGCCAGACTAAGGAAAAACATTAAAGGCGCAAGAAGGGAAGGGCAAAGAGTAGTAGAAAAAGGAACAGAACCATGTATCATATGGGCTATTGATGAAAGTGGTCCGAAATTTAGAGAAACAGAAGCACATATATCTTTAAACATAAATGAGTTAAAAATTTCCATTCCTAAAACGTCGATATTTAATAGTTTACTTACAAACACGGGTAAATATCATTTTATAGCTTCCTACATGACTGGCAAAATGGCACCTGTATGTGTAAGTGTTGAACCTATATATAACTACGATAAGGATCCAAACATAGAATATGTTTGTAGAAATCCCTTTAAGCAATATACTATCAATGATCAAATCAGAGCATATACAATGGAAAAAAGTATTTTAACTATGTAAATATGATTTTATTTATATAATTGGCTCGTATATAGTTAATGACATTCTGAGCATATTTGCTGTCCACATAATAGTAATGTCAAAGATCATATACGAGGCAATTAACCTTCGAATACGATCCTTTGACAGGATCGTATATTTTTTATTCTAATGAAAAAAAGATTTAAAGGAGAGGTTTTTTTTATGGGCTTCAGAAATAACGCTATAGCTACCATATGGAAAGTGAAGGAATCCAATGGTGAGAACCGGTTTAGAGATGTTCAAATTAGTACAAGTAGAAAAAATAGAAAAACCGGCGAATATGAATCTGATTTTAGCGGTTTTGTACGATTTGTCGGGAATGCCATGACAGGAGTTGAAGCATTAAAAGAGAAAGACCGGATTGTATTAAAGAATGTAGACGTTTCCCGGAAATATGATAAAGAAAAGAAAAAAGAATTTGTCCATTTTATAGTATTTGATTGGGAACCCTACAGCAATAAAACAAATAGTCAAAAAAATCAGTCAGATCAAGACAATCAGTCAGAGACAATGTCAGTCAACGGGAATCCAGAATTAAATATAGCTCACGAATCAGAAGAAGATGATGAAGACGGGCCACCCTTCATGTAAAGAATATTAAACGGAGATGATAATACATGGCTATGCCTCATCAAAAAGGCCAAGTTTATAAACCAATGGGTATAATTAGCACGTTAATGTTTATCTATACTGCTCAACACTATGCCTATGTAAATTATACGGAACACAATTTAAACCAAATAGAAAAACTTACAAAAGCTGTTTCAAATGGTTTTGCTGAACATCCATTAAATGCGCTAAAGTTTTCTTCTCATTCCTGGGATACAGGTTCTTTTCTTATCATTTTTATAGGCCTTATGGTTGATGCTTTATTCTTTGCTGAATGGATCAGAAGCAGAAATCAACATAGAGGCAAAGAAAAAGGTACTGCTAAATGGAACGATGGCAAGAAGTTTCGAAGAGAATATTCATATGGGGTATCAGCAAAAAGTTGGGAAGAAGCCGGAAACATACTTAAGAAATCAAAACTTAAGCTTTTCGAGCCATTACTTAAACCTATACTTTACTACATTTTATACTGGAAGAATATACTGACCGGCAATGGTAAAGATGAACCTGATGAAGACGATCCTGAGCCTGGTAACTTAATTTTCTCTGATAGCGTACGGTTTAATATGAATAAAATGTCCAATCTTAACAACAACGTAGCCGTAGTTGGTGGACCTGGTACAGGTAAAACTCGCGGTATCATAAAACCAAATATACTTCAGTTTAATACTTCATTTGTGGTAACAGATCCAAAAGGCGAATTATTACATGATATCGGTAGTGCTCTTTTGAAACACGGTTACCATATTAAATGTTTCAATCTTAATGATATGGAACATAGTGATGGATATAATCCTTTCCGGTATATTCGTTCGGATGAGCAAGTAATGGTACTTATAGACTGCCTAATAAAAAACACGGATGATTCTAAAGCTCAAAAGGGAGATCAATTCTTTGTTCAAGCAGAAAAAGCATTATTGCTTGCTATCTTTTATTATCTATATTACTTCGGCAAAGAAGAAGAAAAGAATATGAAACATGTAATGAAATTATTAGCCGAAGCAGAAGTAAATGAACAAGACAGAAACTTTAAATCAGCATTGGATAAAAGATTTGATGAAGTCAAGTATGGCACCGGCAGAATAAAAGAATTAGGATTACCTCCGGATCCAGATCATGTTTGCGTTCGATCATATAATATTTTCAAACAAGGAACCGGAAAAACAGCTAAATCTATTTTAATCTCTGCACAAGTGCGACTTGCTCCATTTAATATACGAGCAGTTGAAAATTTAACAATGCGTGACACTATACACCTTGAAGAAATAGGAGATTCAAAACAGGCGTTATTTATTATAACACCTTCCGGAGAAACAACTTTTAATTTCCTGGCGGCAATGATGTACACTCAATTATTTGCCACATTATATAAGCAATGTAACATCGACAATATCCACTCACATCAGCTTGTAAAAGGTAATGTATGCGCGCTTCGAAGCGAACTATTTGACAGTAAAGCTACAGAAATAAGCACATTAGAAGAAGCTAAAGCAAAACAGGCTGAATGGTTGAAGGCAAAGCTGGAAACAACAGAAAAAGGTAATGAGGATGCAAAATATACTGTATGGCAATTAAAATCTGATAAAGGCAAAATCTTAAAAGAATTCCAAAGTGAAAAAGAAGCCAATTTATTTTTGGATGCTCTTAAAAATGGAGAATGGACTCACGGAAAAAGACATACTACAATACCTGTTCATTTTTTACTTGATGAGTTTAAAAATATTGGACAAATTCCTGATTTTGACCAATATTTAAGTACAATGCGTTCTTATCATCTAAGCTGTACCATCATATTGCAGTCTATTGACCAGATTAAGGCGATGTATGAAGACGACTGGGGTACTTTAATGGGTGACTGTTCCACACAAATTTTTCTTGGTTCCAGTAACCAAGAAGACCTTGAATATTTTTCAAAAGCTTTAGGTTCTGCTACCCAAACCGTGAAAAACACTAGCGAGAGCAAAGGTGGAAAAGGCGGCGGTACAAATATTTCCTATAACCAAGATGAATTCACATTAATGAAACCTGAACAGCTACGCGTTATGCCTACGAGTGACTGTATAGTTATCATTAGCGGGCAAGATCCTTTCTATGACAAGAAGTTTAGACTGGAAAAGCATCGTAATGCTCATGAACTTAAGTTAGAGCCGTTCAATTACCGTCTGTATTTTAGTTTGGAAGATTATAAAGAACCAGTAAAACTAAAAAAAGAAACCATTCCTGTTTATGCTAGACAATCCGATACTACACACAACGTTCCAGATATTCCGTATGTAAAAGAAATGGCAGAAACAGGTACCATGCCATTAGGTGAATCATCATTAAAGATACCAACACCTTTTGGAGAAGTATTGGAAACAGTTGCAGAAAACAAAGGGCTAACAGATATTGTAGAAAAACTCAACCAGGGTAATGTAAAACCTGCCACATTACAACCATTATGGAAACAACCAATTCCGAAACCTACAGTAAAAAAAGAAGTAGCGGAACAACTCATGGACGTCATCATGTATGGCGATAATGGTTTTCCGGATTAATGACAAAGTGAATCAAAAATTAATACACATAATAGCTGTAAAAATAATTGATGTTTTGCTTTGCACACAAAACGTCAAAATACAAAAAGTAAAGGAGAATTGATATGGAATATTTTATGACAAAGCTAAGAAAAATGAAGAAACTATTAATAGCATTTTCTCTTATATTAACAATGTGTGTAGCATCCGTTAATACAACCGTTCAGGTTGCTTATGCTGGTTCAATGCAGGATGTTGAAGATAGTCTTGGCCTCTCACAAAATAATGCTCAAACTGGTACGACAAATGTAATAGGCAATATTGTCAGTATTATCTCAATGATCGCAAGAGTAGTTGGTATACTGCTTGGTGTATATGGGCTCTACAAACTTATTGTCGCTTTTAAAGACCAAGATGCAAACGGTATAACTCAAGGAATAGGTATTTTGGCAGTTGGAGTTATTTTAATAATGTTTAAAACCATTGTATCTGCTATCTTTGGTATTACCGTCAATTAAACAGTCAACCAATACATATAAATGCCCACGATATAAGATGTGGGCATTTATGGAATCTAAAAGGATGTGATATAAGAGTGTATGCTGTATTGGCCAAAATATATCTCATGTTGAACTATAATAATAATACATCTGTTACTGAAGTAGCGAATGACATTGCTAATGGCGGTTCAGCTGCTGGTGCTATAGAAGATTTTAACAATTTTTTATTAAACATGCTGATATATGCCGGATCAATAATTTTAGCAATTGCTATCGTCAAATTAGTAATTGCATTACAACAGCAAGACTCTCATTCTAAAATGCAAGCGTCATTACTTTTTGGCTTAGGCGCTGCTTTTGTCGCCAGTAATGCAATTATTCAAGCGATAGATATAAAAAATAATATCAATAACTCTTCGCAGATCGTCATAAATATGGCGGAAGTAGCAGGAACTGTATTAAGGCTAGTGGCATTGATTTTACTTGCAATATCGATAGTGCAGATGATTTTATCGTTTATAAATGAAGATGGGGCTCAAAAAGCAGATGCCGGTAAACTCATGGCAATAGGTGGTGTACTCTATGCAATAAGATCTGTGTTGGTTGAAGCTGTGACATATGCTTTACAGCCATCGGGAATGTCCAATATAACCAAACTCATTATTAATACAATTTCTGCTATTTCAAGGTTTATTGGTATAATTCTAGGCCTGTACGGATTATTTCATGTACTGCTTGCTTTCAAAGATCATGATTCGACGCAGCTTCAAAGAAATATAGTTTTGTTGACAGTAGGAATTATATTAATAATGACAAAAGCAATTTTTAATGTCTTTGGATTGGGGTGAAAATATGCAAACAGTAATATTAAATTTATTAATGAGCCTACAAACATTGTTTTTAGGACCGGCATCATGGTTAGACGGCTTCTTCGAAGGTCCTGCAAGAAGTTCTTTGGAAACTATCTTTGACACGTCAGAATTTTCCGGTCCTTTAGATGGCCTATATCTGATACTCAATCAAACAGGTACTGGTGCAGGAAATATATATTTATCTCTATGGAATACAGTGCAAAAACTAACGATTCAAACCATAACTCCCGTTGGTGTAGCATTGGTAACAACATACTTTATTATGTCTTTGATAGACATGGCAAGTAAAGACAATACTACTTTAGAACATTATATAAAGGAATTTATAAAACTAATAATAGCCGTAACCATAGTAACGAAAAGTTGGCCAATAATTCTTTATTTATTAAAAATTAGTGAAACCATGATTCGCGATATCAGAAATGAAATAGGCAAAAGCCAATTTGATCAGTTAGATAATATAATAGACTCTATCATGAATAATAGTAGTAGTTGGGGTGGATATGTCATTCTATGGTTTTCATCTATTTTACCATGGTTAATAAAAAAGATATCAATTGTGGCCCTATATATTTGTGTCTTTATGCGAGCACTCGATGTTTCATGGAGAGCAGCACTATTCCCTATTGGGGCAGCAAATCTTTTTGAAGGTGGCATAAACTCACCTGGAGTAAGATACATAAAAGCATTTTTTGGTGCACTTTTATCAGGCGCCATGATAATGATTTTACTGGCAGTTAGTGCTCCGTTATTAAAAGCGGCATATGATATGGCAACCGGCAGTAGTTCAAGTACAGCTATAATAAATAAATCTAGTGTTGCCACTGGAATGCTTGCGGTTTCAGGTGCTGAACTTGCTATTGTAGGTGCAGTCTTTGGGGCATCGGCTAAAGTTAAAGAAGTATTCTCATGATCGTATTGGAGGGAATAATAGAGTATATGGCTATATCACGTAAAACTCAAAAAGATGTTGGAAAATATCAAGCAAAACTCGTGGGACCATTTACAGTTCGCCAAACTATATTTGTAGGAATTGCATCAGTGGACGCAATAATTATATGGAATATTCTTGACGCTATGCAAATGGGATTAGAAGACAAAGTTGTTACCATATTGATTTTTGCAGCACCTATTGCCTTACTTGGTTTTTTAAATCCTTATGGTATGACATGTTTAGAGTTTTTAAGACAGTATTACGAATATCATATACTATCAAGCAAAAAAAGAATTTATCAGACTGTTACGGATGACGAAAAAATCATCCTTCAGCAAGAAAAAGAAAAACAGCAAAGCAACAAAAAAAATAGCAAAAGTAAAGTTGTCCATAAAAAAGATAAAGATTTTCCGGAATACAATTAAGGAGGGCGAGCTTTATGGGATTATTATTTACACCTAAAAAACCAACTGAATCAAATAAAGGCAAACCGAAAACTCCTACATTAAAAGCCAGAAAAACTGTTCAAGAGACTATACCATATCTTAGGGTATATGAAGACCTGAATACTGCCGGCGGAATAATTGAAACAGAAGAAGGAATTTTCACAAAATCATATTTTATTCCAGATGCAAATTATTCATCGGTAGGAGAAGAAAAACAAGAAGAACAGCTTTCGACATACGAGAAAATACTGGCATCTTTCAGCGACATTAACCGTTTTGAAATAACTATTAACAATAGAAATGTAGATAAAAAAGCCTTTAATGAATCGATCATGATGAAAAAACAAGATGACGGTTTTGATGAACTAAGAAAAGAGTACAATGATATTCTCATGAGTGCTATTCATGAAGGGAAAAATAACATGAAACCCGAGATATATCTAACTGTAGCTGTTCCGGCCAATAATATAAGAGAAGCTGTGGCTAAATTTACCTCACTAGAAAAAGACCTAAAATCTAAATTTAGTAAATTAAACAATGAAGGCATTGAAACAATTGATATAGGGCAACGATTAGAAATCCTCCATGACATTTATAATATCGGAAATGAAGGAGATTTCTTGCGCGAAAGAATAATAAATGGACAAAAAGTAAAAGCATTTGATTTAAAAACTATATGTTCACAGGGTATCACCACAAAAGATATAATTGGTCCTTCTGGTTTTGAGTTTTTCTCTGATTACATGATGATAGGTAACAATTATGCAAGAGCGCTTTATTTAAAAAGCATACCTGGTCAATTATCCAGCACTTTGCTTGAAGATATATCTTCAGTGCCGGCAAATATGTTAGTATCTGTACATTATGAGGCTATGTCAAAAGATAAAGCAGCTGCTTTTGCCGCAGCTCAAGTGACAACCATCGGTGGGGATGTCATTAAAGCACAAAGAAAACTCGCACAGTCAGGTGTTATAAATCCCGACCTCATTTCTCCAAAACTCCAAACAGCACAGAAAGATGCTAATGAAATGCTGGATGATATCACAAATAATAATATGAGCCTTTTAAAAGTAACGCTAGTTGTTGTAGTATTTGCAAAAAACATGGACGACTTAGAGCTCTACACCGAACAAATAAAAACAAAGGGAAGAGAGAACATCTGTCAGATTGATGTTTTGAGGTTCCAACAAGAACAAGGATTAACAACAGCTCTGCCCCTCGCTAAAAACATCATCAAGGTACACAAAATAATGACAAGTTATACTGCATCAGCCCTTCAACCTTTTGCTTCAAAGGAAGTTTTACAGCCTGGTGGTATTTACTACGGTGTAAATGCCTTAACCAATAATTTAATAATCTTTAACAGACTCACTCGAAGCAATCAGAGTGCGGTAATACTCGGTATTCCTGGTGGAGGCAAATCGTTTATAGCAAAAAACGAAATGGAGCAAGTTCTGCTAACTCAACCAAAATCTCAAATTTTTGTTGTAGATCCCGAAAGAGAATATGTAGCACAATGCAAATTGATGCATGGTGACATTATTAAAATATCCTCTGGAGCAAACAATGTAAATCACATTAATCCATTAGACCTTGATATTACGCCAGATCCGGATGGAGAACGTGCTCCACTTCAAGAAAAAATTGACTATATTATAGGTCTAGTAACAAGAATGATGGGACGAGATGCAGTACTTACTGGTAGTGACAAAAATGTTATCGATCAGGTAGCGACAGAAATGTACGCTCCTTATCTCGAATACCTTCATGATCACAATATCTATTATAGTGCGGATCATTGTCCAACCCTTGTTGATTTCTGGAAAATGCTTCGGTCACGAAAAGAATTGAATGCAAAAGAAATAGCTAATCAAATACAAATTTATTGTACTGGTTCATTTAATACTTTTGCATACCAGACAAATATCAATACTGAAAATTCGAGGATGGTTGTATATGACATCAGCAGTATTGGTGAAATCCTTAAATAAATTGGTATGTTTATCTGTTTAACAGTTGTATGGAACCGTATGATTGCTAATAAGAGCAAAGGCATCCGTACATGGTTGTATTTGGATGAATTCTATTTAATCTTGAAAGAGCACATGTCTGCTGAATATCTGCAGATGATTTGGAAAAGAGCCCGTAAATGGGGTGGATGTCCTACTGGTATAACACAAAACGTAGAAGACCTCTTTGCTACTAATGAAGGAACAACAATTATTGAAACAAGCGATATGATCACGATGCTTAAACAAGCTCCAAATAACAGAGCACAACTCGCAGCAATGTTACATATATCAGATGAGCAGCAAGAATTTATCAGCAATGTTAATCCGGGCGAAGGATTACTTTACTTGGGTGGTACGTTAATTCCTTTCAAAAATCAATTTCCTATTGACACAAAATTATATAAAATTATGTCTACAAAACCTGACGATGCTGAAAAAGTCGCTGCTTCAATCAGGATATAATTTAGAAGCCCAGATTGAATCTGGGCTTTATTTTAAATACAAACTCAACGAATTATTTTTAGACATAATGAATGCATAAAACATTATAAGGAGGTTATACCCTATGATTAATGAAGAAAATAAGGAGTTTATCGAGAATAAAGAACTTGATTCCATTGACAATATACCTGCTCCTGAAGATATACCAGCTCCAGAACCAAGTGATACAATGGACAATATTATAGATCCAGATTTCATTCCAGCTCCTGAAGAAGATAATGAATATTTACCGGAAATTACACCGGAAATGGTAAGGGAAGAGATGTTGGGAGTAGATGAAAATGGCCATTGTAGATGCGTAATAGTTGCTGAACTTAAAAAGATCGAAAAATTCAACCCAGAAATCATGGAAGAAAGTGAAGATGACTCTTCAGATTCAGCTGATGATGAAGAAGATGAAGAAATTGAGAATTCTGTTCCAATAGCAGATTGTGAAGTTGAAAATTGCAGAGTTAGAGAATACACTCTTGATGGCAATATTGTAAATCTGGAACTTATATTTGATAATCCTTTAGATAAAGGAATGCAGGAAGTACATCAGATGCTAGAAGAATATAAAGAAATGTGCGAAGCATTTGATAAAGCTGAACTTGGCGAAGGCGATCTACCTGTTTTCACAGTATATTTCATGCCATCAAAATATCCTGGAAGAGCAATAGCAGCATATTCACAGCCATTTGCTTATTTCAAAACTATGGGATATGGGCAAGATGATGAAAGAATTTTGCATATGATGTTTCCTATTGAAAGAACGGATATTAAATGTTATCGTGTTAAAAAGGAAGAGTTAGAAGCAATGGAGGAATATGTTGTGTCCAGAATTAATGAAGGAGGCAACATTTAAAATAATAACTCGTTACGAAAGGGCCGAAAAATCGGTCCTTCTTTTATATAAGTTTATCTATCAATTATATTTGCCGATATTATAAAAGGACATCTTATCCTTAATTTTAGATGTTGGGCTTATTTATTATAAATACCACATAATATTTGTAAGTTTCCCAACTATAAAATATAAGGAGGTAATTGCATGAAAAAAGGGACAAGCTACCAAAGTTTTGTAGAGGCATTTAATAAAGTTAAATCAATAACTCAAACTGAAGAGTTGCCACTTATGAATATTGACCTGGTTTACATAGACGAAAAGGGCGGCACAATATTTCACAATGGGCTTACAAATGCTATAGATTTTGATCCTAAAAAAGTAAAGAATATAAATTTTAAAGGAGACGGAATAAGAATAGGCTGTGATTGTTATTCTATTTCACAAAAGGCTCTTATGGATATAGCTGCATTAGTAGGACTTAAAGGAGAAGGGCTTACAGAATCATGCAGAGAACGTTCCGCTTTAATCTCTAAGAAAATAGCTTTTAACAAAAACAAATATATATTCCTATTAAAAGATGGAATGGTTGTAGGCATCAAGAAAAACGAATCTTTGTGCCCATCAATTTTAAATGTAATCGATGCTTTACCATCCAAAAACGTACATCTTGGTAAGGGAATACAGGGAAAAATCGTTAGGGAATGGATTATAACAGATGATTTTTATAGAGTATCAATAGAATATGCCTGCCTTGGCAAGAAAGATAATATGATACCTTATTGCATAGTGCAAGATTCTGATACAGGAGAATCCTCGCTTACTATTACATTTGGCTTAATGTTCACAAAAAACGAACAGTCTGGTTTTCTCCCTGTATTTGGTAAGAGTTATCGACACAACAAGGCTGTATCAATAACTGAAATATATCAAGATGTGCAATATTACATAATTGAGCAATTTATGTACTTCAAAAAACATAAAATAGAAAAAGCGGTTGAGTTCCCTGCAGAGACAATAAGATTACCACAGGAGTTTACAAAAAATTTGAGCAAAAAAGCATTGAAAGAAATATGTACTGCAGGTGATACAGTTTATGATCAAATTATATCCCTTACAGTATCAACGGCAAAGGCATCAGAGAGCCTCGGAATAAAAGCTCAAAACACAATCATGAACGCCCTTTTTGAACATGTAGTATTAAAGTTAATTGTATAATAAAAAAAGGCACCGAAGTTAAATTATCTCGGTGTCTTTTTTTCTCATAAATCTAACTTAATCATAATTATAAACATAATATTCATGCACAATAAAGAATTAATGACATGATTTAAAATAATACCGTCTACATAATATATGCAAATGATAACTCGGATTTTATTTTCCCTTATTATTTAAACATAAAAATAGATTATAAACAGAAAGGCGGATAATGATTAAACCATGGCAAAAGAGAACTATATTTTTTTAATCGGCCAAGTTAAAAAAGAGGTAACAATCAAGTACGACACAGAAAACAATCCAATAAAAGCACAGTTTGTGCTCACCGCAATTAAAAGAAATATTTATGATAATGCAGGTATGTATACTCCAAGGTACGACTATCTCTATGTTGAAACACAAAATATAGAGCTAATCAATGTATGTTCTAAAATAAGGCAATTTGATTTCATTGAAATCAAGGGTACCGTAGCGACCAAAAATGTTATACGAGGTAAAATATGTCCTCAATGTGGTCATACAACTCTTCAAAAGGGCGTATTAGACTATATTGAGCCTATTTATATTGGTATTCGCGCCCATGCCAATTCCGGTACGGACGGGGCTGAATATCTAAGATCTTGTGCAGAAGCATCAAACATTCTGAAACTTATTGGTGTAGTGTGCCAAGAGCCTGAATTTTACACCTATCCTAATGGTGTAGAATATGCTCATTACAATATTGCAGTCAACAGAAAATATTTTGTTGATGGGCAGCCTGAAGTGTCTGCTGATTTTCCATGGGTAAAGACATATGGAGAACAGGCAGCAAAAGATAGAGAGGCAATTCGAAAAGGCTCCCTTATTTATATTGACGGATATCTTAAATCTGAAAAGTCAGTACAAAAAACAGTTTGTGATGCTTGTGGTTATGAATTTGATTTTGAGCACATGGTAACAGTTGTAAGACCATATTCAGTTGAATACCTGGAAGGATGCCATCTTCCTGAACCAGAAGTTAAAGAAATTGAAGAGCCTTTGGTTTATGGTTTACATGAAGAATAAAAAAGAGTCCACCATAATGGAGGTAATTAAATATGACTGATTTTGATAAAAAATGGTTGCGTAAATTTGTCATTGTAGAGGTTCTTGCTTTTCTCGGAGCGAAGTTATTAAAATTAGTGCTTAATCTTTTACCTGATGTAACAAATAAATTGATTGGTGAGGGATTAGATATCCTAAAAGGTTTAATCATACCTTTAGCCCTTATTATAACTGCATTAATATTGCTTGGATTATACAAAAATGATAGAGATGGCGGTGGTACAATCTGATCTCACATAATGCACTTACATATATTTAAGGAGTAACACTTATGAATTATGACATATATCTTTTAGTGATTTTACTATCTACTGTAATTTTTATTGGTTTTTTATTAATAAGTAGAGTAAAAAAGACATCTAAAGACAGGTCTAGTGTTATTACCTGGTATAATCATTTACTCGATCAATATGTTAGCATTTATAGAAATGTTGCGGAAATATATAACGAAAAAATTGACATAGCAAACAAATATAAAGATGAAGATAGTCTAAAAAAGCTTGAAAAGCTTTATAATGACACAACAAGAACTTCTGATTGTATTGAAAAAAAACTCAATAGTTTAAAAGATAATATTGCTGATAAAAAGTTTGCCGGTATATCGCTTAATGACTTATTTAACGACCTAAAATTAGTTGAAAGTTATATTTCCGGGCTTGCAGACATTGCTACCCTTATCCGAAGCATTCATCCTAATAATAGAGGATATTGGTTTAATGACTTTGAATTTTACAACACTGAAACATATATATCTTTTGCAGAAGCAAGAAATAGTAAACCTTGGAAAACATCAAAATTCTTTTCTTCCTGTGAAACAAAAGAAGACATTATTAAAAAATTTAAAGAACTTGCCAAAATCTATCATCCGGACAATACAACAACAGGTAATGCAAATGATTTTAGGCAACTAAAATCAGAATATGACGAATATATGAAATTAATCTAATAGTAAAGGACAGATGTTATGAAAAAGAAACAATCACCTCCTGTATTAAGATATTGGGGAGCAATAGGATTATTAGGGCTTTGTCTAACAGGCTGTTCGATCAGTATTATAATGGCTTTGGATGCAATATCTAAAGGAAAAGGCTATACATTACAAGTAATTGCTGCGGTGATTTTTGGTGCTGGTGTTCCTATAACTAATAAAATTCAATTAATACTCCGCGATAAAGTAGAATACGATGAATTTGGTATATCTAGGAGAAACAGCGATCTTAGTAAGTTATCCAAAGCAGAACGGCGTAAAATTGAAGAAGCTAAAATGATAGATTCAGAACGCATTTTACCGTCAAGCGAACTTCAAGCCATGACACACAAAGGCTCCAAAACGCCAGAGGAAGACATAGAGAAACTAATTGGCCTTCCACAAGTAAAAAAAATGATGCGTGAATTAGCTGCCCAAATGCAATATGATAAAGAGTTTAATCAGAAGAAAAATAAAAAAGATAGAGAAGCAAAATCTTATCATATGTGTTTTATAGGCCCTCCGGGGACAGGAAAAACAACAGTAGCAAGAATTATGGCCGGATTATTATATAAATACAAAATAATTCGGGAAAATAAATGTATAGAAACAGATGGTAATATATTTCATGGAACTACCCCTGCAGAAGCAACAATAAAAACTCAAAAGATATTACGTAAAGCTTCTGGTGGAGTATTATTTATAGATGAGGCATATGCATTAATGGCTGACACCAGAGGTACTAACAGAGAAGTAATAGCAACTCTAATTAAGGAAATGGAAGATAATAGAGACGGAATTGTTATTATACTCGCAGGATACGATAATGAAATGAAGCAATTAATAGAATCAAATCCTGGGTTCAAATCCCGCATTCATCAATTTTATTACTTCTGTTCATACAATAATGAAGAATTAAAGAAAATATTTGTAAAAATGATTACCGCTGAAGGTTATAATATCAGTGAAATGGCTCTTGATAAATTTGAGGAAATTATTGAGCCGATAACCAAATCAAAGTATTTTGGTAACGGCCGAACCGTGAGAAACATTGTTCAGGCATCCATTGATAAACACAAAGTTAATTGTATGAATCAATCTTTTGATAACAAAGAAGATAAAGAAAAAAGATTTAAAACCTTAACTTATGAAGATATCTGTGCGCCAAGAAGTATATAACTTATATATTGATCTTTCCACTTTGATATTTTCGTTCATGAACATTTGGAATATAAAATATTTCAGGGTTAATTATAAATAAACTTTTCCTCCTTCTGTTTTCAGAGCTTGTTTTATCAAGCTCTGTTTTTTATTTAATGACAAAGTCTTTATAAAATACATACGCATAATATGATTAAGATTGACAAATGACAAGCTATTAACATGAAGACGTAAAATTTATAAAAGGAGAGTAATAAAATGGATGTATCAGTTTTTGCTACAAGAACAGATTTCAGATCACTTTCGCTTGCAAAATCAAATAATGAATATATCATTGGTTTGGACCTTGGATACTCCTCTACGAAATGTATAACTGAAAACATGGCATTTTGCATACCCAATTTTGCACGAGAAGTTAAAGGTGAACTTCTCGGGGATTTAGGCTCAAATGAAATTATTTACACAAACGAATATGGAAAAAGTTATTCAGTTGGAGAAAGAGCCTTAAAAAGCTTAAAACAAGGCGAAAACGTAAGAGAAACAGATCTTTACGGTCGCAATCATTATATGGCCCCAGAATATCTTATTCAGTTCAGAGTAGGTCTCGGTATAGCTCTCTGGAATAGGAACTCTAATGACCAAAGACCTATATTTATTGAAACAGGACTTCCACCAGCATATCTTGCAGAAGATACATCATATATGCGTAGAGTAATTGAAGGAAGACATGCCTTTACTCTAAGGAAAGGCAATATTGCAAAAAATTTTGATATTATTATCGACAGCAAACAGATTGATATTATCAGTCAGCCTATGGGGACTGTAGCATCCATTGGCACAGATGAAACAGGTAAAAATCAATCAAAAGTTGGACATTATTTAAAATCAAGACTTCTGGTGCTAGATGGCGGTTTTGGAACCTTGGACACTTTTTATATAAGTAATCGCGAGGTTGAAGCAAAAAATACAGATGATACCCTCGGTATGAGAAGAATACTTGACGAGGCAAGACAGGCAATAATTAAAGAACATAACATCAAAGCAACCATTAGTATTCCGGAAATGTTGGAATGCCTACATACCGGAAAATATGTCTACACAGATAGAATATCGTTTAAAACAATTTCTGTTGATATAGGTCCATATATTAAGGCAGCAAATGCAAAAGTGAGAGAAGAGGCATTGGAAAGCTGTAGGGATATGATTCCTAATATTGATTATCTAGTTATCACTGGTGGAACTGGAGCTGCATGGTATAACTACTTTGCAGATAAATTAAAGTTTGTAACATCGCTTAAAGTTATACCTGGTAATGCACAGAGTGGGCTTCCATTCATTTATGCAAATGCAAGAGGATACTATATGGCTCATTTAGGTATATCTCGATAATAGGAGGGAATTAATTTGCAAATACCTGTAAGACTATATAGGCAACACGATATGGATTTACTACGAGTTTATATGAATAAATCAATAAGACTAACCGTAGAAATGAGGAATGCTCTAATAGCATATGCGAATAACAAGCCGTATAGTATCTATGTTGTAGATAGCCCACCGGATTATAAAGGATATCTTAAGCCAAGTATTATGATACATGTTTCTATAGACGATAAAAAGCATCCGGAAGTTATATCTTTACTAGAAAAATTAAAAAAGGGACAAAGATGTGCCTTTATAAAAACATTGACTCGAAGATACATGACAGAGTTGCCTTTGTCAGCATATTTTAAAGGTGACGGCATAATAATGAGCAAAGAAGTTGCTCTTATGCTTGAAGAAAAAGGATATGAAGTTGAAGGAAACAATCTTTTAATTAATCAAAGTACTTTACAACAATCATCTAGTAACCTATCTGAAAATCAATCTAATCACTTGCATAAAGATATGGTTGATACAAAACCTAATAACAATTTAAACATAACTGTCGGAAAGAGCGAAAAGCAAATAAAACCTGAGAATAATCCTCCAAGAAATAATTTACTAAATCCATTGAATATATCAATGGATTCTGAAACAAATAATAAACCGGACAATTATGCAGATGACGTATATGCCTCTAGTGATAATATCCCTTATGTAGAAAGATCTATCGATCCGGATCTGCCTGGAGAACATAATAATAACAACTTAGAAAATACATATGAAGGTGATGATTCAACCGGAAATGATGATTCAACCAACGCATTTGCTCTGTTTGGAAAGCTTGCACATTAAACTAAACAGAAAAGAGGATGAATGTTATGGCTTACGAAAGTTATAGAGATGTAGCAGCTATCTTGGATGAAAAGATTGAAGAACTTAACGATATTTGCATTGCAAATAAAGTCCCGGCTGTATTTATGTATGCTATTGAAAAAAATGGCAAAACAAAAACAAAAACAACTGTACTTACTCCTGCAAAACTAGGCGTTAAGCTTACTGAAGATCATATTAGTCCCATGATAGCTCTCGTTGGAACAGATAAGTTTAAAATTGTTCCAATTAAGCAAGAAGAAATATTTGATGAATCTACATATTATCCAGCAGATATGGATATCGAATAATTCATCGAAGAACAGTTAATGGAAGAGAATTATTACTATAATTCTATTTTTCCGGTTGTGCTATTTTAAGGAGGGATAAATTCATATTTCACATCTAATTATTGTGGGCTCTCAGATATATCTGAAAGCCCATATGTTTTATTGTTTTTATTTATTAATCACATAATACAGACAGTAAGGTATATTAAAAAAATAAAAAAAGGAAAGGTGAGAAAATATGAGTACGACTTCACCGGCAATAGGTACTTACGGAACAGCAATAACCTTAAAGCCAGATGAAAAAAAATCAATAGCCAATCTTGTTACAGAAGAACTTATCGAGCAATGGCTTTCTGGAGATTTCAGTTTTACGAATAATTTACAAATGCCTTATGTTGATCATCTCCTAAATGAAATGTTAGAGGAATTAATGATTCCGGAAAATTTAGTAGGAACTTTTGAATTAAAAGATTCTACTTTATTTTTTCACCCCAAAAACTTACCTGAGGTTGAACTTAATCTTGAAATAAATGAACCGCTAACCCAACAAATTCAATTCAGCTCTGTTAGACAGCTGGCAAGTCAACAGCAACAAATAACATCATCTCATCCTACGGTAAAAGATGTTTTGTCACGGTGGGATGATACTAGAATCACAGAATTTGTATCAAGATCAGGACACAATGAATATAAAGAGGAAGATAAAGAACTGATAGATGCAATGCTTACTGTTGGTTTGGATCCAAACAAAGGTATTTTCTATATTGATAGTAAAACCAAAGATTTAATGTTTATAGATAAAGCCCATGTCAGAGAAACTGGGCAAAATCCACTCATTAATTTGAATAAGGTTACTGATAGATATAGTATTGAACCAAGCCAAAACAGTAGGGATAAGGCTATAATTGGACCTTATAAAACCATAACAACCAAGGAAGCTGCATTAAACCTACTAAAAATCGTACAAGCAAAAGCAAATGGAGAACTTACAGATCCTCAATATCAAAAAGTTACTTGCACTAACATGCATTTTTCATTACCAAGAAGTGTTTTAAATGAAATAGAAAAAAATCCTAACGATGAAAAAAGCCAAAGCAAAAAAATAGTAATTGAAAATATAAAACTAACCGGTATTGATTTCAGTGGTTCTACATTCGGAAAAGGTATAGAGTTTAAAAATGTAGAATTTGAGAACTGCAAGTTTAACAATAGATGCAAGTTTACCCAGGGCGTTACATTTGAGAACGTTACTTTCACAAATTGCGAAATGGGGGAAATAATCCTACCTAAAAACCTAAAAGGCGTTCAAATCAGACAAAATCTGGGCGATAAGTCTGCATTGAGAGATGCAAAAATCGAAGTTCCACATACTTCAGTAATCCCTAATGGAAACACTCAACTTGATAAGATTTTAGCGGATATGGTTGGTTTTGTTAATACAGCTGTTCAAATGCAGGCATACTGTGAAAAGCTTGGAATAAAACCTTTAACAACAGACGCAAAAGCTTATTTAGATGCAATGAATGTTCTTGCACAAAACCTTAAACAAAGAGGCATGATAAATAAAAATGGTCGAACAGAAATTTTGGACCACATTGAACAAACTAATGATGATTTAGACCAAAAATTGACGAAAACGGAATCTGAGCTGGCAAAATACGAAGCTTTAGATACTGGCAACGTCAAAATTACAGATATAACCCAGGATGGCAAAGAAAAAGATATAACTGAACAAGAAAAAGAATATACCAAAGAACAAGCTAAGCTCGCAGCTGATGATACAAGACATAGTTTCAAAGAAGCAACACAGCTGCTTAAAAGAGATGTAAAACTGATTCTGACAAAAGGTATAGGAGCAATTAAAGACATTGCTTCACTACACATTGGGTTTCATAAAAAAACTCAAGAGCAACAACTCAATGATATAGCTAAAGAAATGTCAGCTACCCTTACCGAGCTTAGTGACCTAACCAGAAAATATGCCGTGGATATGGCAAAGCGAGATCATACACGCGGTAGATTTGCTATAGATATAGATGGTGTAATCGGAGTAGGTATGACAAATTATTTAACTAAAAAAAGAATTGAAAGATTACAAAATAAAGTAGAAAATCTTATAATAAAAGAATCTGAAATTCAGGTTCAAGAGTACCACCGTGAAATACTTGCACATAATCGAGCAGAGCGTGATGACGTTGCCAGTACAATTTTAACCAATTCAATCGCCCGAGCGCTGGAACACCACCCAGAGATTTTCAAGAATCAGCATCTCAATATTTCGGAAAATGTAAGTTTAGAAGTGAGAAAAGATTCAGGAGGAAATCTTTATATAAGTTTAGACAATCACGGTACCATAACTGAATTTGATAGTAAAAATTTTTTAGGACATAAAATAATTGATTTTTCCAAACATTTATCTGTCAAAGAACAGGAAAATATCATTAAAGCAATTATTGAGGAATGCAGAGTACAAGATTCTGGTATAAAAGAACTTCTTGACCATAGTCATTCCATTCATATGAAAGATGTTACGATTGCAAGTAGGACACTTAATGATGAATACGACAGAATTTATAATGAAATGTCAAAAGCATATGAAGATCTTAACGCAAAGAAAGAATATTTACTTAGCGCCCACTATGACAATATTAATAATGATTTAGAAAATGCTGGTGGAAGTATTGATGATGGTCCCAGCCTAGATGACGACTAATATTGACATTTTACATAGCAAAACATTGGTACCAGAGAAATCTGGTACCTTTTTTTACTTTATATCTACTTTTCTCATAAAATTTAACATTAAATTCAGTTCCGCATAATACATTTGAAACAATTTTATACAATAATAATCTTATATCTACAATTATAATGAAGGGAGATAAAATCATGTCCGCCACTATTGAGGAGCTTACAACTTTTGATAAATATGTTTTCAAAGGGGAAAATAAAACCCTTAGTGAATGCGCAAGAGTATTCCGTGAGATTAATGACAAGGTAGGCACATGGCATACTCATATTGACAAATTGGCTGAAAATGAAAACAAGGCTAATCAAGTAGGTATAACCATAATTTCAAAAAATATTATAACCGCATACATAGAATCAACTAACGGGAAAACCCAGGATGATATCGAATACAATAAAGTTGCAAATAAAGTTTATGATACATCAAAGCTCTGGGTTATTTTATATCAAAACCTGCAAAATACAGGCATGGATTACGCTTGGGATGCATTATCTGAAGGAATTGATTCTTTATATAGCTTTGAAGCAAATCAGGTAACAAAACCCTTGAAAGAACGGTCAAGCAAAATCAATAACATGTTTAAGGCAGTTGCTCGACTTGGCAAAATCCTTGAATCTGACTATTATACATTAAATGATTTAATGGCCACAAAAGGTAGATTTAAAGATGATCTTTTTGTAATATGCAAACTTTTAAGAAAGATTATTATTTGTATGAAATATACATGGTTATGTACTCTTAATGATTATCCAGGCATACATAAAGAACATTGGTATGAAGCCACATATAAGGGTTTATTCAATACTGGTTTTATTAATTTTTGCAACAATATTTTATCAGACATAACAGAAGAAGTTAGAAAACTTAAATCTGATATAGAAAAATTAAGAAGCAATGGTTACACAGGGACGATCTCAATTCACCCGAGCTGTACCTTGGGATATATGGGCATTCCAGATATTCACCATATTGTCCCAGCTGCAGTTAAGAGGTTTTTGCAAAATCCTGAAACTAAACCAGGAGATTTACCATTAGACGATTTATATTTTTATGATGCCTGCTCATGTATAGATTATCCGGAGCACAGTATTATTTATTGGTTCAATAAATAAAAAATCGCTATTTTTTATAAAAATATTATATAAAGTAAACCGAACATTTGTTTGTTATATGGTTGTAAAATGACGTCATATATGTTATATTATATATAAAGTTAGTAAAATTAATAAACTTAAGTAGTAAAAATTATATATTTGTTCTCCCTTTGTCGAATTATTTACATGCTAAATAAAAATACGATACACATAATATTTTTGTTACATAAAAAAACATGCGGAGGAAATATATGGATTTTCTCTGTTGTTATGAATAGTCAAGGGGGAATCAATATGAAGATAATGATTAAGTCAAAAACACGGGGCCGAATGCAGATATCTTTCAAAAAAGAATCTGCCATAAATTTTCTTAATATTGGCCTTGCAGACATTGTGGCCGTCAATTAGGCCTAGGTTGGAGAGCTTATATCTTTTCGACAAAACGGAGGATATACTTTACGGTCAGGGATTACGGTCATAAATGATTGACACCGGATAAGCTTGATGTTTTAAGCTGCTTTACCCAATATAGGAACAAATTTATCAGGCAAAAGCAGATGTAAAGCAATGCAAGCTAGGCGTCATCTACTCGCAGAAAAAGCCGCCGTAATGTTAATAGGGGTCTCAAGAGTACTTCGTATCTTATAAGAAGACTCAAAACATTGCCCTCATTTCTGCCTACTCTTGTTAGACACGAAGAAAATCTTGAGTTCTGCACTCCTTTGAAAATCCAATCAGATCAAAGCAAGGTATTCCATTGAAAACAATTACATAAAGTTTATAGCAACAGCTGATTGGAAAGTTGTTGAAGACGATAAATGCTATACTTCTGGCCCTAAGCTATTGCGACATTATAAATTAAACGTATAGCGTATAAGAGAAACGTAAAGTCGACAAAGCTTTTTCGGCAGCATTGGTATTTTCGTCTATTTTATACGTACCATTTTATATTTACGTGTTTTCAAAAGGAGGAAGAGAATCGTGGAATTTAACCCTGAAAATTTTGATTATAATATAGAAGCATTCTACGCTGCTGATGCTGCTACAGGATTGGCCATGTTAAAATTGGCCAGAGAAAATTTTAGCAAAAATCCTAATGCGAAAAAATTTTTGGGTAAAGCCGCATCAAAGCCTCATAGATTACCGGAGTTAAAAGACGCTGCTATAGGTTTTTTCTGGGAAACACAGCAAAACTTTTTTTATTCTTTGCTGAAAAAGTATCCTAAAAAAGATTATGAAGACCTTATGTCTGCAATGGCTATAGGTTTTTTAACCTGGTTGCCTAAATTTGACGCTGAAAATTATGCTCCAGGAACTTTCTTCAAAGCTAGAGTTTTGCACTATGCTTATGAAGAAGTAATTAAAATAAATGAAATGATACCGGAGCATAAGGTGCAAACCAAAAAATTTCTCCTTATGGCTAAAGAAGCCCTTATATCGGAAGGAAAAGCAGTTACCAAGGAAGCTCTTTCAGAAATGCTCCCTAGTATTCCTATTAAGGATATTATTGAACTGTTTCCTTATATTGCCGATGAAGGTGTGTCTGTATCTATTGATACGCTTGGAGATGGTGGCTCAATATCCGAACACACAAAACAAAAAACGCCCGAAGAAATTGTATTGGAAAAAGATAAACAGGAGACTTTCATTGCCGTACTTAAAACGGTATTTACTGAAAGAGAAATTAATATACTGCTTGTTTATAATGAAAATGGGCAAAAGATTGCAAATGCTAAGCAAAAATTAATAGATCAATTCGGATACGAAGATATAACGGAAGATGAAATAAGGAGAATTTGGGCAGACGCAGCGAATCGAATTAGTGCTTATACAATGACACATCCCGAAACATCAGATTATCTCGGTCGTTTCGCTAAGCTTTATGCTAAAAAATGCAGAAACGGTATTGTCCAAACAGAAGATGAGGCTGAAAAATATGAGCAATTATGGGATGTCACAGTTAATACTATTTGTGATGAAATTTCTTATGATCAAATGAAATATGAACAATTAAGTTTGAATGATATTAACCCCGGGGCCAGCTTTGCATTTTAAACAAATATCCATTATCCAACATGGATAATGGATATTTTTCTGCCTTAATTATATACATCTTAATAAAATTTATTATACACATAATAATATTATTATCAAATTATTAAAAGTGGAGGTGAATTATGCTAATAATAACAGATTTAACTTATTTGCTTTCACAAAAAGTGCCTATAAATATTTTTTCAGAAGAAGAAAAAGCAATTATATATTATGATGATAAAGATTCTATTCCTGCTAAAGCATTTGTATGGCTATCCAAATTACATAATAAAATTGAATTGATATCTTACAACGAAATTGGAGGTAAAGATAATATTTCATTTGCTGCCGGTGGATATGTCATAGGAAGTAAAACAGGCTCCGCTGTCATTGTAGGGGCGTATGACACAGAAAAAAGAATAATAAAAATATATGATAAAGAATATAAGATTTACACAACTCCTGACTTTAATAAAATCAATACACTTGAAAAAGATGAAGTTAAGCGCCATGTAACTAACATGACTGGTTCAAACAATAGTATCGCAGGACGTATAGCTAAAATGATAGCGGTGATACCCGATAAAGCAGTCCCCGCCGGAATGGATATTGAAAGCTTTGCTCGCGTTCTTGATGGTGCAATTGCATGTTGCAGGGGAATTAAAAATAACGTGGTAGAATATCTCGAAGAAAATTTAGGAAGAAATATATCTGACAGTATACAGGTTCTTTTTTCAACAGGAGCTTATGATCATATTGTCGATATAGTCTTAAATAACTAGGTGTAAAAATATGTACTCAGATCAGCAAATGAAAAAATTAGAAAATAATTTAAAGCAATATGTAAAAAGTGGCTGCTTGTCTTACAAAATAGATACACAAGGGGCTTATCTTAATGACATAATTAAGCATTCAGAACACGTTACTTACTATTCCCTTCAAATAGCAAAAGCACTTAATCTATCAGATAAAGAGCTAAAAAGTTTGTTTGAATCAGCTGTATATCATGATATAGGAAAAGCCGTTATTCCTAAAAAAATTCTTTTTAAAACAGAAAAATTGAATGATTACGAAATAAGCCTTATTAAATCGCATTCTGTTATAGGTTCAAACTATCTTCTACGAAACGGATATGCGGAAGATGTAGTAAATGCAGCTAATTATCATCACGAAAAATATGACGGAACTGGATATCCTACAGGAATATCTGGACATAATATACCGTTATTTGCAAGAATTATATGCGTGGCTGATGCATTTGATGCAATGGTATCCCATAGGGTATACAAAGAAGCCAAAAGTATTGATTTTGCGTTAAATGAAATACAAAAATGTAAAGGAACTCAATTTGATCCAGAGATAGCCGATTGTTTCATCTGGCTTATAAAAAATCAATACAACAACAAAAAATTGTCGCAAGTTGATAATCTGTAATTTAAGGAGAATTTGTATGGGTAAGTTTCTTGGAGTCAATATTTCAAATGAAGAACAGCAACTTATTCAAAATGTCATAATACCAAAGTTGATGAAAAGCAACTCAAGTAAACTTGTTCCTGATGGCGCAGATATTTTACATGAACTAATTTTAGGATATGATCCGGAAAAAGCAACTAAGAAAAAAGCAGAAAAATTTGAAAAATACGATATTGATGAAACTGTCATGTATAGTAACATTAAGAAAGCTTTGGGCCGTAGCATATCGAATGACATAAGAAATCTCGTAAAAAAAATGAAAACAGAATATCAATGGAGCAATAAAATGATATCTTTTGTTTTTAATTATTGTGCATCAAAAAGCAAGGGTTACGATAACTACATATTAAAAGTTGCAGAAAATTGGTATAACGACGGCGTCAGAACTTACCGTGATATGACAGCCAAGGTATCAAAAAAATCATAATTTGCAGATTATATTCTATAAAAATACAAACTGCTTAAGCTGCTTACTTAAAAGAAGCAGCTCTTTCTTTTTATATGCTACATAATAGCTAATGAATAAAAAATATTTGGAGGTGTTTTTTATGGAATTTATCGATACTAGAGCAGGTATGGACTTTGCTAATATCAAGCAAAAAGCAGAAGATACTAATGATTCTTCCCTTACAGGGGCCAACTAAAGAATTATAAAAAACTAGCCCCGGGGTTAAGGGGAGAAAGAGAGGTATGTGTATGAATAAAAATGAAAATAAAAATATCATGAAAGCAAAAATATCTCTTTTAATATCTTTTGCTGCAGCAAGTGCCAAGTTAAAAGAACAGATAGTTGATTCTTTTGGGGATTCTATAAATGACCAGGTTTTTGACTTATTAGATAGAATTCAGAGTAATGAGACATCGAATATCGATGCCATTATGAAAGAATTAGAACCATACTTTTCTGATGAGAACGAAGAAGGACAACCTGTTGCTATACCTTACATATCATATGGGGATTATATGTATTCTATAGAAACTGGAGTAAAATATCCAGATGGAGAAAGACTTGTGGCATATTTATCAGAAAGTGATTATAATACAATCCAAACCGGAACTATGTTCTACACAGCAAATAACAACCCAATAGATCTTACAATGGCTGAAATTAAAAAAGGTGAACTTGCCAAGATATATTATCTCCCTGAAGACAATAAGGATATTGATATTTATGTATGGGCTGATGAAACCTCCGAAGATATCACTCATAATTTTAGATTAAATCATTCATCTATTCTCGAATCCTTTGGCGAGAAACAGGAGTTAGGTGATGACAATGAGTGATTTTATACCTACATTGATTCTCAAATCTTTTTATATCAGCCCAAATTGGAGAATGTATAAACAAAATAAACTATTTGAAGATCCTATTTGCTCTTCTGAATGGGAATGCAAAGAAATGACACTAGAAGTTAATCTTGAAAACTCATTAGAATATAGTTTACTTAAATCATCAGGAGACAAAAAAAGATTAACTTTTAGAGGAAATATTTCAAATACAGAACCGGAACATCTTTTTACAAATATGTTAAACATAGCATTAAAAGAATTTGACCTTTTAGGTGTTTCGGATGTAAAAATTCAGTATCCTAAATATAAATTAGAAGGATACGATAAAGATAATGATGTATTTGTAACTTTTGGCTATAATAATCGTCTTAATAACACAGAGCATCCGCAGCCGTTGAAAAATTTAAAAGAACAGGCATTTTTGTATTTAAAGGCTATAAAAGAAGATAAAGTAACGAGATTATGTTCAGATGGAAGTTATGAACCAATAGATACCATTCAAATAGTCAAAACTGAAAATGGTTCTCTGGTGTGGACTATGAACGATATTTTAGTGTTTCGTCTTTATCTTGATGTTAGATGCCATAAACCTGTTTCTGAAAATGATTTCATGTCTATTGGCAGTTTCACTTTTGAATTCAATAATCAACCAATTACATTTGATTTTAATGATGTAGTCACTAAAAAATCCGTACACGATCAGTATGTTGTAAGATTTGAATTTAAAAATCCAGATTACAATACATTTCCTATGAGTCTTCATTTGACAAAAGAAATGTTAGAGAATGTAACTGGAATAACTGAAATACTTTCTGATACCGATAGCGATAATTTCCCAGAAGAAATAATAAATGCAGCCTTTGTTCTCATCAATTCTAATGATAAAGAAACATTGCAAGAAATTTCTATACCCATGCTAAAAGGATGGAAATTTTAAATAGTTAAAAAAATAAAGCATCTGCCGGTTGTTGGTAGGTGCTTTGTTTTTTCTCATGAATAATATTGCTAAAAATAATTCTACATAATATTATTGCACATAAATCAAGGAGGAGTTGTGAATGAACATACTCGATTTGATAAAAGAATATGGAGAGATAACCGGAAGAACTCCAGGTTGGGAAAAATATATGTCAGTTGCTGAATATATTGAATTTAAAAAAGCTGCTATGCAATTAATAATGGTTGATACTATTCCCAAAATAAAACAACATAATCAAGAGTTTCCATATAATAAAAATCAAACGTATGAGGCAGACATAAAACCAGATAATCCTGTACCTCCTAAAAAAAATAATGTAACACCTTTATTGAAGCAATATCCAACAAATAATCAAACCACTTCACCAATTAAATCTGAACCAAATCTCCAACAAAAAGAAGAGATGGATGAATTAGCTATTTTTAAATCTATGGGAGCCGAATAAAAAACTTGAACCAAGCATCTATACTACAATGAGTACAGCAATGAAAAGGAGCATAACTATGACTTTCTTAAAAAATATTTGAATGTAAATTAATTTACTATCATACATGTTCACACAAAACAAAGATAATAGCTTGTACTATTTATACTATTTTTAGCTGCCATTATTACTGGTCCAATGCTATATATAAATATTTTGCTAAATAAAATTAACTATACAGACTGGAGTAACACAGTAGAAACAGGCGCATTCGTGGCAATTAATGTTTTATTCCATTTGACATCTTCTGGTCGCACTATTTTTAATTTTGTGGCAGCTTCATCTTCTTCGAATATATCCTGTCCGTATTAACAATAGATTGAGAAAAGAATAGAAAAGCACTCGCTGATTTTACATATAGTACATGATATTTATTCCAATATTTTGTTTTCTCACAAATCTCTACCATTAATATGAATTCACATAATATTTATAAGAATAAGCCGTAGAAAATTTATTGTATGAGGAGGCATATATACATGGAAAGATTTATAGCTGTAGATTCAGGTAAGTTTGCGACAAAACTAACGTGGGCGAACAACGATTTCAAAGGCTACCAAAAAGGACAATTTCGAACGAAAATGAGCCATGGAAGTTTTGAAGATGATGCCATCGAATCTGGTACATATGTTTGCGAAATTGATGGGACTGTAATGAAAATTGGCAATGGAGCCATACAAGAAACATCTCTTGAAACAAGTAAAAAGTCAGATATACATAAATACTGCACATTACTGGCCATTGCCTTAGTTGTGAGTCCGAATGAAGTCGATGATGTACATTGTGCAATCGGAATACCTTTAAGCGAATTTAAGAATGTCGAAAAGAGAAATGAGTATAGAGATTTCATCCTTCCTGATGGTCCTATAACCGTAAAATATAAAAATCAAAAAAGCGGAATTGAGACAAGAACTTTCAAGATTGTAAAAAAATATGTATACCCTGAATCAGCTGGCGGCATCTACCTTGACATCAAGCGGAATATGGACACAGCTGCTGTTATAGATATTGGAAACTTAAATGTGAACGCTACTTATTTTGTTAATAAAGAACCGGATTTTACTTGCTCAATGACATCTGAACTTGGGGGACAAATTCTTATAAGTGGCCTAGCAGATGAGCTGTCTTCAGCCTTTACAAGATGTGATGAACGATTAGTATGGAAACTCCTTAAAGGGCCATTGGAAGAAAGATACCTTCATCCTGTTCGACCAAATCCTCAAATTGAAGAAGAGAGCAGACTACTTATAACAGATTATCTTATGAATCATGTCAAAAAAATAAAGAGAACTTGCGATTCTAAAGGGTGGGCTCTGGATTATATGCCAATTACGTTCATCGGAGGAACATCGGCGCTCTTAAGAAATGAGATCCATGCAGTATTCGGAGAAGAAGCATTTATACCGGATAAACCTGAAATAGCAAACGCTCTTGGCTTTTTAAGAAGAATGATTGCATGGGAGAAAGATGTACTGCTTCCAATAGAAAATGTGGCATAAGTCTTTTACCATTTAAAAAGCGTAGGCATTGCTTAAATGAAGGCGCGGCCTTCGCTTTTTATTAATAATAAATTTGGTTACTGCAAATTTTGTTGTATCATCTTATTTTACATATTATAATAAAAAATAACAATTTTTATGGGGAGGTGACTAAAATGACGCTTAAAACACATTTTGAAACAGGAATTGGATTATCAATGCTGATAGGTGGGATGGCATATCAACATATTGATGCTATGAATATTTCTGATTCAGCAAAGCTCGGAATTTTAGGCGCTATTTTAATAGGCATAACAGCTGGAAGTGTATATCCTGATATTGATCTTAATGGATCTAATTTAAACGCTGAAAACATAAGACTTCAATGGGAAAGCAATTTTGATCATAGAGGTATAGTCCATACACTTGTGAATATAGGGCTGACGCTACCTTTCCTTTTATTATGGAAAGTTCTTAGTATATTAACGCCATTTAATTTTACATGGGTTGCTGTTTTAGGCATATCTATGGTACTTGGCTGTTTATGGCATATGGTTTTAGACAGTTTAACCCCTAAAGGAATTATGTGGTTATATCCTCTTACTGTATTCAGATTCAGAATACCCATCATAAGAAATTATGCAACAGAAAGAATTTTTCGCATAATTGTTACGGGTATTTTAGTTTACTTCGCCGTTCAAATTTGGGCAGTAAGTTTACAATATTAATAAAGGAAGGAAGCAAATCTTTAAATGAAACAACATTTAGATATTTAGCCCTATGTTATTCCTACAAGTATAATTTATAAGATTATAACTTATGGCAGACTTAGGGCTATTTTAATACCATAATTTACATCATATTTACATAATTCCAATGAAGATAAATAAAAATATGGAGGTCGATACTATGGCAAAATCAAAAAATAAAAAAAATGAAAGGATAATCAATGTCGGCTACCAATAGAGCTCACAAAGATAAATGCTGAAGCTTATTATTTAGCCATAAAAAGATTAGAGGAAGAGAAACAGAAAATAGAAGAAAATAAACCAGATTCGCAGACTAACAAACTTAACAAAAAAGAATCAATAAAAAGAACTTTACTTCTTCTTATGCTACCAACAAAAGCTTATAAAAAAGATAGTACAAACAAAAAAACTACTGATGAAACATTAAACATAAATATAGTAGACAGCTTAATATCTTCATTTGTTGCCTTTGTTTGGAGAACATTCGGAATATTGTTGCGTTTTTTTTCAATCGCAATCGGGTTTACATTTTTTAAAAATAAACCTATTTTATTAAACGGCTTCGCAGAGCGGATTGTAATAGTAGTATTTGTAATTCTTTTATTTGTGGCTTACGCCTTTGGATGTATTTTTGAATATGCCAGTAAAGATATCGAACATGAAACCAACAGAAGTAGTATATATGCCTATAATGCCTCTTTTTTGTCAATAATAGCCATTATTCTTTCATTAATTAAATTTATTAAAGATTAATATTTATAGCAGCTAAAACTCTCCAGCATGGAGAATTTTTATAATGTCCCCACAATATGTAATGATATAAATATTTATATATTGGGAGGTCAATATGATTGAATTAAAAGGCGCTATAATTTCAAAGCTTCAGAATAAAAGCAACCAGGAGCTTTCTGAAAAAAAGAAAGCTCTTTTATTTTATACAGATATAAAATACGAATGATTGTTTTTAATGACATTTTTGCAAATGAATGTTGGGACATAATGTATTTGAAAGAGGTGTAAAAAATGTTCAAAGAATCATATTTACATATAAAAGTTTCTTATGAAGGAAAGGTGATTATATATCCACCCGTTCTATATGCTGATGAATCACTTGGAGAATGGCCAAACATTGCATTTTTTGTGGTAGAAGCTGAAAAAAATGCTACAGATATGGTTGTAGTAAGTTCCCAAACAGGAGAAGTAATGGGAGTTACTTCTGTTCAAGGGATTGAACTAAAATCCCGTAATGAGAGTTGTGATATTGAAAGTATTGATGATGAAATAACAAACATATGTGTAAATATGATAAGAAATAACAACACGATCAAAGATGCTTACACTCAATATTTAAAACATACATTTCCAGATCCCAATGAAATGTATTTAGTTGCAGCTCTATGCCCAAATGCAATATCCCATGAGATACTTAAACATCTCGGGAGTACACCAAAGTTAGCAAAAAATACTTTAGCTGAGTTAGGAAGGAGGATTGTATTTATGGAAAAAAGTGTTCCTGAAGTGTTAAAAAACATTCCTGCTTGGATTGACAATATACCAGTTGCCAAGGCGTATAAAAACGCTGTAATAGCGGGTAATGGAGATAGGCTTTTCCGGATAATTAAAATGACCGGAAACCCTGAAGCATATAAAAAATGCGTAGAAGATTTTGCCGATTTCTTATTCCGAATGAAGCTGGTTAATGATAAGAATATTTCAAATACAACGGCAGGGGCTATACATTCCAATGTAGAACAGGTAATAGATAGGCCAGGGACATATTGGTTTTTTGATGATGATCATAACCCTACACCCGGAACCAAAATGGTCGTTTTTAATATTACTGATGTAAAAATTGAGAATAAAAAAATAAAAAGATTAATTGAAAAGTTAGGACTTGCTACTGACTACGCTACATTTAGTTTGCTGCTGGAAGATTATCCTGGTTGGGAAAACATTGATGAAGATGTATTTGTAAATAATACAATACTTACTCATTACAGTAATCATCAAGACGACAATTTAAAAGCTACAGATCTTGAATGGATCAATGATATATTAATAGGTAACGATGCAAACAGTATAATTGTTACATCTAATAAGCAATTACAAGCAAATACTATTTCACAAGAAGAAATTTTTGAACCTGTTAAGCATCAAGCATCGGAATCTATTCCTGCAGAACCAATAAGCGTTAAAACATCTAACAGTTTTGACTTGAATTCTTCACCATCAGATAACTCTACAGAAATGGAAGTTGATAAATTTAACGAAGAAAAAGAAATGATTAATAAAAACCAACAGAATAATAACGCATCCGCTGAAATGGATAATAAAAACACTCCTTCTCCTGAAGAATCAGAAGAAGATATAGAAGAAACAGTAGAATCTGCTTTAGAAAAAATTGAATTCAACAAAAAATTAAGCGATCAAATGTATGAGATTTACGAGCAAACCATAGCAAGATTAAAAGCCGAAAGAGATTCCCGATGGAAAGACTTTATAGATGAATATAAAAAAGCAATAGAAGAGGAGAATTATACAGTAAGAACATGTCCTCGATATCTTACTATTACATTCAGGGATATCAAAGCTCCAATTTATAAAGTTTTATACGAAGCTGATAAAGCCACAAACCGTTATGAAAAAGAGCTAAAAAGAATAAAAAAGAAAACATTATGCTTTGCATGCCATAATACCTTTATTGCAGATCTTACATTCGCAAAGCATAAAGAACATGTAGAAAAATGTCCTCATTGTGGAAATCTTGTTAGAATGACAATAGAGTGGCTCGATAAATGATATATAAAGTAAGGAGGTCATTATGCTAAGAAACATAAAGCTACTGATAATGTCTGGACAGAATATTAATAAAGAAATAATTGCTGAAACAGGAAAGACGTTATGGAAAAAGCTGATAAATTTTCTTTACTTTGATATTTGGCCAATCATTCGCGATTTTAAATTTATATTTTTGGGACTCTTTGTGCTGCTCCTAATATTTATTATAATTATCTGGGCACGTAAACATATACCGTCAAGAGGGAGAATAATTGATGTGTACGATGTTACAGGAGAAAGGATAGATAAGAAAAAGAATAAACGTGATCATGAGATACATAATTTACCGGAAGATTTTTATAAAAAAAGATAATTAAGAAAGCAGGGACCAAATATTTTCCCTGCTTTTTTTATCATCTTATATCTCTCAATGAAAACTTTCCAAAGTATTTGAGTAAGGCTACTTCAAGCTCATTTACGTCCAATCGCTCAAAGCAATCATACTCATTCGAGAATGTAGCTGCATAGGAATCGAATATAATACTCCCATAAAAGCGACATATAACATTCCATATAGGTTCTTTTGATTCCGGTTTGAGCCTTTCTACACGAATAATCTGAGGCTTGTCTGTGCCATGTGGAAACATATCAATTATTTTTTCAAATTGTGGTCTATAATACTCAAATATGTAGCCTATACATCTTGCATCATGAAGCGCGTCGTAAAAATTGCCTTTTATTATAGTGCCTGTTTTTGTAAGAACTTCCTCTGCTACAGCTTTGAGTTTTAAACTTTCTCTGGCCGAACCACAGACATCTTGAACTACTCTGTAAGCATCAATAACCTCTATTGGTTCAAACGGAATACCATACATTATATGTCCCCACTTAAACCAAGGCAAACCAAATGGGGCATTATAAAATAATGCAACAAACTTATCACCACAAAAACCAGCAAAATAACTTAATATTTTTTCAACCGGTTCAGCATCTCTTACCATTTCACTTCTTATTCCATTTATGGCGGTAATTGATGGTGGAATAGGTTCTAAATATCTGACGTACCGGTTAAACGCTTCTGTTTCAGTTAATTTTCCTGATTTATCATATTTATATTTAACAGCACCCACCTGAAGTAAACTATCTTTTTGATAATCAAGACCGGTGGTTTCTATTGCTATAGAAACTATAGGAATGTCTTCTTCAGCACATCTCTTCATTATACCCGGCAATATTTTTCTCATTGGATTACTTGTAGTAATCATATATTTACCTCCTCATACCTCCTCATGTTTTTGGAAATTTTCATTATCAAAAATATTATGTAGAGAGCATAAAAAATCATTTTACTTACGGAAATTTCAAATAAAACTTTTATGACATACAAACCAATATAACTATAGACATAATAAGTATAAGTGGTTTATTGATTGAGCAAACAGGAGGTAAAAATATGAATACAGATTCAGCGATTAAATTAATTAATGCTGCTATAGAATATTTTCTTATTGTAATTTTTTTGCTTGCTTTGTTTTCTCTTGGTAGCATAAGAAATTCGCAAGCGGAAGCATATAACCGCAAGGAAGTTTATCAGTCAACAATTAAAAATCAATTAGAATATGGAGGATATAATACGGGTTCTAACCTTAAAGATAAGACAGAATGTGTTCTTGGAAACCATGTTATTGAAACTATCAGAAAGTATAAAAATAGCTCCATAAGAGTTTATGTCGATAAAGACAAAAACGGCAACAGTATTTACATGGATGAATCAGCTGTTTCACTAAACCCTTATTTGTTTTCAGTTGCATATTTGACAGAAATTATTGATCCGGACACATATTATCATCCATTCCTCATTTACGATAATGATGCCATGACAAATATACACAGTTCCGGCTCTGAAATAACAGGAATATCTTTCTTTAAATATGTTCCTTAAAAGGGGGATATTATGGAAAAAGAAATGACAAGTGTATTAGAAATGGGCGCAGAAGCGGTTGTAGGCACTCTCTTATTATTCTTTGCAGTAACACTAATTCTTTTCGGAAAACAATGGTACTCTGATGAAGTTAATTATCAAGGTTCAAAAGAAGATGTTGCAAAAGCAGCTGAAGAATATGCAATTATTGATAGAGACAGCGTTACTGGCGCAGATATTGTAGAGTACATCCTAAAATATGGCTCAACTTACGATTATATAATAGATACTTACCAAAAATGGTACATTACAAAAGATTATGCATTGTCTTTATACCGAAAGAATAAAAACGGTGGCATTATATGGACAGAAAATTATTTGACAGAAAGCGTATTCAATAACAGGCTAACTGATGAATTTACAGTCACCGCTCATTACTTAAACGATGAAATTATAGGATACACATTTACAAGAAAGAAGTAGTAGTAGGAGGTCTTAATGTGCATACAGGCAGAGAAGCTATAGCCTTTATGGCAACTGGTGTGGCTTTAATCTTTTTAGCCACAACATTCTTTTTATTGAAAAGAAATATTGATTTAGGCAGAGATTTTTTAAATCAAGCTGTCCAGACAACTGATAATGCATCTTCGCAAGCTATAAATGAATCATTTGAAAATTTTGAATCACAACCACAAAAAATACCAGCGTCTGGAGCGTATGTCTTACTCACTTATAATCAGGATCATGTAAAATCAATAACCTGTTACATTTGCAATCCTTCTGGGAAAAAATCAGAAACGCTTGAAAATTCCTGTTTAAAAAAGCACTTAACTGGTGATGTGAAAGTTTGGACCGAAATGGACTCCGGAGACGGAAGATATAATGTTTACATATCATCAGACTTAAACTTATTGACTAAAAGTGAAAAAATTATGTCACCAGCAGAAGTTCGATCAATAGTAACTACAAACAAAAAAATTATTAATAGCATTGAATGTACTAAATGTAATAAAACTTACGGCAACATAGAAAACAGTTGCTTGTTTGATAATACCCATGCAAAGTCAAAAAGTATAAAAATTTCAGCAATATTTAATTACGCAACCCAAAAATACACCATTTATATAGGAGAGTAAGATACTATGCATAAATCGTTAGGTGATATTATAGAACTTGTTATATTTATACTATTTATATCTTATGGTACTACATTAGGAGTAAAAGGATTATACGATATTTACAGAGAAACATATAGTTACTCTCTTGAAATTGAAGACAAAAATGCGGCCACCAAATTATCAGACGTGATCTTTACTGGAGATTACGATACTTTACTAACCCAGAGCGAATTAGCTTTGATGACACAGATACAGGATTATGGGATGCCTGCGCCCAATAATTTAATGATCGGAGGTAAACAAATTGAAATTGATACTTCTCGCTATGACAATACTTTAACCTACATCACAGAATTAAACTCTGTATTCAAAGATCAATACAAATATTTAGTGAGATTTGATTATAAAACAAATACATATTACTGCACACCATATGATAAAAAACAAGATCCAGTAACAAAAGTTATTCAATATACAGCAAAGGAAGTGGTGAAAAAATTAAATACATTATCAGCATCAACAAGCCCAATGATAACAGCAAAAGATAAAACCATCGAAATAAGAGCTGGCGCCCAAAATTGTTATGCTACATATAGCAATGTGGTACAAAACGGGAAAACATATCTTATAACATTCCGAGCGTATAGCTTAGTTGACAATGATCCATTGGTAGTAGACATTTATCCAGATGATTTACCAGAAAAATCTTTTAGATTAACAACTGTACCGACATCATACTCATGGCTCGTTACAATTCCCAATACATCTGAAGGAAAAAGCAAAGCTCAACAGCTGAGATTCTTTATTTCATCAGAAAAGAACAAAGGGAATATAACCATAAGTAATATTGAAATAACTGAATACTAAAGAAAGGGGGCTTATTGTTGGAAGGATTTCTTTCAAAATGCATTTCAATAATTCTCTTATTCTTTTTATTAATAATAGCACCAATGATAAATATTTATGGGCAGCACGAAATGCAAGGTCGTATGGAAATATTAAATGAAGTAACTGAATTTCTCGACAAGGTAACAGACAAGGGAGAAATAACTCAAGATGATATAAATGAATTTACTCTAAAAGTTGAGTCCCACGGCCTTGTGCTTGACGTAGACATTGATCGCCTGGTTAAAACTGTAACACTCGTAAATGGTACATCCGATAAGTTGGATGTCGCTTATATAGCTGCAGATGATATTTCCAAATTATCTACAGGCAATATAGTAAAAGTTACAGTTAAAGAAGTTTCAACCACAAGATTCAAAAAACTATTAAACATATTCCTAAAATTCGATGAACCTAATTTTGAACTGACAATGTCAAAAATGGTTAGATAAATATTAAGGAGGATTAGAGTATGAGAAATTTTGTATTTAAAGTTATTAATACCGTATTAGTTGCAGTTTTTCTTATTTCAAGCATTTTAAGTGTTTCCCCTGTTAAAATAGCATCAGCTGAAACAACAATTTCAGACAGACGCATAGAAATCGTAGACAATATTGAAAATGTTCAAATACCTAAAACAACAACGGTTTTCGTTACTAAAGAATCTACAAATACACAATATTTCAGCATTAGCGGACCTACCGCTGTAAAAGTATATTTTTCTTGGGATACTGACTTTGTAACAAGAATGACCGTTTGGATATCTACTGATTATAGTGGAATGAATATTATAGGTAACAAACAATACTTAACTTCACCAGGTCAATCTTTTATTACCATGCTTGATGCCGGCACTTACTATCTTTGCTATGATGCTTCATTTACATCGAAAACAGACTATGCTTTTGCTAATTATGCTATTATAGGTGAAAGAATTACTACAACAGAAACAGTTCCTCAATCATCTAAATCTAAACCAAATGAACTAAGATTGTCTACTTCCACAAATAGAAATATAAACTATGGATTTTTAAGTGTAACAGCACCTATAGATTATTATATCTTCAGTGTTGACACTTCATCTGAAGTAACATTTGAATTCAATTTTAAAGAATATAACGGTATCAGCTTAAATAATGCAGTAATTAAGGTTTTTAATTATGAAACAGAGGCAATGCTTGGTAGTCAAAAATTTAATTACACCATGCCATCCGCCAACAATTTAAAAATCAACTTAGAGAAAGGTATATATTATGTTACATTAAGTGGCGCAACAACAGCTACAACTTTATCTGTTACTATAAAACCTATCCAAAACGAACAAAAAGATGATAGTAGCGAAGCTATAAGAGATAAGGCAACACCTATTCATGTTACTTACGTTGATTATATCGACAATTATCAATATCCTGAAACAGATAAGTTTACAACCGTGTCTGGCATAATAGGCGTCAAATCCTTTACTCTTACGAAGCCTACAATTATAAAAGTGTGTATGACATGGGATACAACAGCCTTTAGAAGTGCTACAATATGGTTATCACAAGATGAAAGTGGATATGACATTATTGAAGCTGAAAAAACATTATCAAAAACTACATCTTATTTATTCCATCTATTAGATCCAGGCACCTATTATATTAACTATAAAATGACTGGTACCAGTAATTCAGCGAAATCAAAAACGGGCATTTGTCTTCTCGGACAAAAAGTATCAACCAATGAAGGAACCAACTATGCATCCTCATATGAGAATCCTATTACACTTACTCAAAATAAAACGTATAAAGGTTTTTTAAGTGTGACTGCGCCTGTAGATTATTATAAGCTTACGCTTGATGAAAAAAGTATGGTAACATTTACGTATGACTTTGCGCAGCTTAATGGTAATTCAAATTCAAACGCTACAATAAGGATATTCAATAAAAACAATGTATTATTAAAAAAGCAAGGTTATGCTTCCGACGGTGCTGATCGCAATAAATTGCAGATGCTTCTTGATAAAGGCACTTACTACATCTCCATGACAGGAGCTGAGACTACTACAATACTAAAAGCTAGTACGGAACCAAGAACTATATCTGCAAAGAAGACTATTGTAAAAAATAAGAAAGTTAAAATTTCATTATCGTTTGCATTTAACCCTGCAGAAATAAAAGTTATAAAAGGTTATGTTTATGATGAGTTTATAAACGATTCCATTACATGGTCAAAAGCAACAACTCTAAACGGCAAATCATATACCGTATCCGAAACCGGATACTACACCTTTAGGGTTAAAGATGTATATGGCAATTACTTCTTAAAGAGAGTAAATGTAACATCAATTAAGTAACAGCCAAGGAGGGTAAATTTGTGAGAACTTGGTTTAATATAGCCAATATGCTTGCTGTTCTTTGTCTGGCCATATTATTGGTTGTTACTTGTAAAAATATTGAAATCTATGAGCAGCAATTTGAGGAAAACAGATTAATCGCAGCAACTGAATACGCGGCAGAAGCAGCATTTATTGATTCAATAACCATATCTGATAATCAAACAACATATGATTCTGTAGGCGTAACTTTACTAACAAAAAACACTTTACAGACATTTTTTGACATGATGGGTATTTCATACAATATGGTGATAGGAGAGGAAAGTGAAGTAGCAATAGAAGATTCTATTAGTACCATGTGCTTAATAGGCAATGATGGTTACTACATTACAGATTTAACTGAAACAGATAATGGCGAATATCGACTGGTTTGGTCCCCAAAATTGCCTTATGCTACTGAACTAACCAGAACCAATGGAACCACAGTAGATACATTAGGTGTAACATTATCAGATGAAAAATGGTGGCTTGTAACAGGAAAAGGTAATTCCGTTACAAGTGGGTATAAATATGATGAATTGTTAAAGAAAAAGATAACATGGATAAATTCAGGAGATCCTCTTGGAGAAACAATAACTTTAACAAGAGAATTTGCCGATTCAATTGTTAGCTCAGAACTAACTAATGCGATAGCATATAGACTATCAAATAATAAATTTGCAGCCAGGCCAGACAACTCTGAATACTCACTTTATATACCTGCAATAAATACATATACCGGAATAAATAAAATAACGTCCCCTTCATTACTGGTAATTATAAATAATGCAAAATATTCAGGTTATAAAGGGTATTGCTCAACAATGCAAGGTTTCAAAGTAATATGGAAACCAAAAGTTATTGGCTTTACTACAAACAATGGAGAACGTAAATATTGCTATGAAGGCCAAGCACCATATGTAAAAGACGGTATCAATAACACATTCCTTTTTTCTTCTGTAGAGGAAGCTGCAAGAGCTGGATATAAACCAGATGTATATGCTTTAATGCATCCGGTAAGTCCTGGCTATGACAAAAGGTAATCACAAATGTCCTAAACATATGATATGTTTAGGACATTTTTATAACAAAAGAACTGGTAAGTACACAATTGGATATTTGTGCAGATCTGACTTTTTGATGAAAAGAGTAGGATAAAATTAAAAATAAACTTATGCGTTAAATTTCAATTTTACGCATAAGTTTATAGTCTATACTATAAACTATATAAAATAAGCATATTTTTATACGAATACGTTTAAACTACAGTAAATCTTTCAAATTTTATTTTGATAAAATTACAAGATATTTAAACAACTGATCTAACCCTTTTATTTCTTTAAAATATAATTTTTCCTGATCAGAAAATTTTTCTACACCCAATGTTTCAGCTATATGGGTTTTTAATTTTTCTTGTTCATTTTCCGATAATAAATGATCAAAATATATTCTATAATCATGTAATATATATAAAGGAGCTATAATTTTTTTCACTTCATTTTCTTCAAATAACCCCTCACCTAATTTTTTTAATGTTTCTTTTATCAAGCGTATTGACTGCCACTTTGTATAACCCTTTTCTCTTGAATCACTATCATATAAAATTTCATACAAAGATTTTAGCCCTGATACATTAAAACCCTCAACCAATATTTTATCTAAAGCATTTATAACTCCGGAAATATTATTCTCGTTAAATACAATTGGTCTTTTTATATTATCTTCCTGCGTTAAACATTCATTTTCCAAATGAGATATATCTATACCGTATTTCTTTTGTATGTTTTTTATAAAACTCTTTTTATTTATAACAATTTGCTTTTCTTTTATGGGTTCACTCGGAACACAAAGCATTTGCGCACGGTAAAATTCTGAATCTATAAGTAAATGATCAGATTCGACATTAAAATTTCTTAATATGCTTTGTGTCATATCATCCATCGTATCTATATCTCCAAGCCAAAACACCAACTTTCCATTTGTGTTAAATCCAAATGGAACAGCCCATTCATACCTATAAATTCCTTCCGGATCCTTCTTGCCAAAATGGCCATAGCTTTCAGAAAAAATATCCACCTCATAGTCTGGATCCGCCATAAAATATAGTAATGCCTTTCTATCAAAATATACAGGCGTTAGGAAACCCTCTTTAGAATGTTCATCGTCGAACATTAATCCAGGTATGCTTTCATAATCCCTATAATCATAAATAAAATTTTTTTCGTTTGCATAATCGTATCGCTTTTGATAATTAATAGGTGTACAATTTACACCTTTATTTCCTCTAATCTTCAACTCCTCATAAAGTCCGCTTAAAATTATTTGCGCATAATAAGTATAATATAATTCGCCGCAAATTTTACATTTCAACATAGGTATTTCTTCAATATCCATAAATCTATCAGCTATGTTCACAATTATATGTTCCATTGAGATTTCCATAATCCCACGGCATTTATGACACATATCGAGATTGTAATGTTCAAGATCATTATAAAAATCCGATTCACTTGTATATAAAATTGTTTTCATTGTAAAAACCCTTCTTTATATAGTAGATTACCTTTACCTATCATTTTTATCATCATTTTCATGCGCCACATCTGTATCACGATTTGATAATAATAACTCGGCAAGTTTTTCCTTTGTTTGTGCCAACTCAAGTTTTAATTCTGCCAATGCCAATTTTTTTTCAGATTCCATTTCAGAACGAACACTCTCTGATATTGTACTTAACTTATTCTGTAATTCAAAAATTGTTGCCTTATATTTAGCCTCTATTGCCTCGATTTCAGCCTTCTTAAGTGTTTCCATGCGTTCAACCGACGATTGTAGACCAGAGCAAGTTACTTCAAGATTTTGAATGCGAATAGACTTGCTTTGATTTTCCTCTTTTAATTTATAATTTTCCATTTTTAACGAATTAATTTCTTTTTCATTAAGTGCCGCCTGTTTTTCAAAATATTTAATTGTTTTGTCCTTTTCTTGGTTACTTTCCTTTAACGCTATTATTTCTTCATCTTTTTTCTGAATTTCATTATTCAAATTTGTAATTGTTTTTTCTAAGCCCGCTTTAGTTTCTGTATATGTTAGATTTATGTTTTCTAGTTCAGCATTTCTCTTCTCCAGAGCCTCATTCTTTTTTTGCAAAGTATCCAAATCTAGCTTAAGATTTTCAATAGTTTGTTCAGCATTAGCTTTAACAGAAACAATCTTATCTTGCGCTTTATCTACAATACTTTTAAAATTTATAAGTATATTATCTAAGTTTTTAGCAATAAGATTTATTTCCCCTTCGCAGTTTAATGCTTCATTTCTTTTTTCCTGGTTGTCCTTTTTTAAATAAGCCCAGAATATACGCTCAAAGAATTCTGTTTGACTCAAATTTCTCTCCTTAGCCATAGTTTTGAATTTCTGCTCGGTATAGTCATCCGGGCGAACCGCATTTAGTCCTGGCTTCTGTTTTTTCTTTTCTGGTTGGGATTTCTGCTGGATTTCTTGTTGTGCTTCTAAATTGACATTTTCGTTATTAAAATCATTACTCATATATATCCTCCTATTTATTTTATTGTATACTACATTAAACTATTGGTATCTTAATTTTTTAATTATATACTAAAATTATAACATATATCAATATATACTACTTAATACTTTAATATACTTACAATTTTTATTATAATATACTATATAGCGCATTTAGTATCTTATGATATTAAATGTATCCTATATGAATTATTACATTCAAGTATATTGTATTTGGATTATAAGATACTATATTGATGCTCTGTAGAAAACACATTTTAAACCTTTAAATTATAAATAAATGCACAAAAAAAATATCCTAATTATCTGATGAAAACAGATAATTTTCCTTTTACTATTTGGTGCTCTTATCTTATACTTAAATAAAAGCCATGTGTTGCAAATAGAAAGGGGGCATATTGATGAATGAGAATATGAATGAAAAAAATAAAGTTCCAAAAACCAAATCAGAATTATTAAATGAACAACTTGAAATGTTGCCCTTACCATGTAAAAAATTCATATCGGAAACTGGTACCGAACTCGCTATTTCTACCCGCCTAGCATATGCAAGAGAATTAAATTCTTTCTTCGATTTTCTTGTTTCAGATAAATGTATGCCACGATATGATGATAAGAATAATTTTTTATTTAGTTTTTCTGAAAAAGATAAATTATCTCTTACTCTTGATGATATAAAGTTGATAAAACCTACAGAGATATCACAATATCTAACCTACAGAAAAAATCAAGGTGATTCGGACCGAACTCTTGCTAGGAAACGAGCTGCCTTATCGAGCTATTTTGAATACATGGTCACCAATAGATACTTAGAATACAACCCTGTTTCAGCTGCAGCAAAAGTTAAAGTACATCGTTCGGATACAGTTATATATATAAACGTAGAAGAACAAAATAAGCTTCTAAACGACATTGTAACAGGAGAAAGACTTGATAATTGGAAGAAAAAATATCACCAAAAATACATGCTTAGAGATTTAACACTTATTACTCTCCTACTAGATACCGGCATGCGAATATCTGAAGTTCACGGTATTAATATTGGAGATATAGATTTTTCAGATGCAAAGGTACTTATAACACGAAAAGGCGGGAAAAAACAACATATATATTTTTCAGATGAAGTTAAAGGACTAATCGAAGTATACATACAAGAAAGAAAAAATAATAAAGAAGATATTAAAGACTCTTCTCCTCTGTTTGTTACCAGATCTACAAAAAATGTTCCTCCTAAAAGATTGTCTATAAGAGCTATCGAGGAACTTGTAAAAAAATATACCCAGGCTTCTTTGCCTGGTAAGGGCAATCTCTCTCCGCATAAATTTAGATCTAGTTTTGCAATGACCTTTTACGAAGCATCGGGTTATGACCTTCTTGCTTTACAAAATAAATTAGGCCATAATACTTTAGCGGCGACAAATGTATATGCAAAAGCCACCGATAACACAATGAAAGAAACTAGAAACTTACTGGAAAAAGTCAGAAAAAAACCTATTTAACAAGCTTAAAATTATTAATCTATAAAATTATATTTATGAAAAAAAACAACATGGAGATGTATGCCATCTTCATGTTGTTTTTAATTATTTTTCTGTTGAAATGAATTGCTTCAATTAATTTTTTCTTTTCTGTTTGATCCGGAACCATTTTTATTTGTATTTTTTGTGCTACTGGAGCTCGAAGAACTACTGCTTGATTCCTTCGCTTTATTTGAACTATTATTTGTACTCTTGGTATCGTTCGAACTCTTTGTAGTGCTGGAAGAATTACTGTTTGAATTTGTAGCATTGCTTGAGTTATTCGAACTATTTGAACTACTGTTCCCTGAATCTTTTTTCTCTTCTATACCGTTTTCCTCTAAATATTGTTTAATATATTCTTGTTCTTTTTTGCTGTTTTCTGTAAAAACGGTACCTATAGAAATAGATCCATTGGATACAACAAACGTGCTACCAGTTGTGTCATATGTTCCATCTTCTTTTTCTACGATACGGACATATTCAATTGAATTAGAATCATCGTTACTATCAACTATCAACACATTTTCAGGAGAGTTGCTATAATCATACGTATACTGTGATTGAGGTGTTACTTTTGCAAAATTTGCTATTTGAGCCAGAATACCATTTGTATTATCAAAATAAGAAAATTCATAGTCTTTATATTTTATTCCGGAATCTTCATCCCAAAGCTCATTTTTTTCCATAGAGGCAATGTAATAATCAAATAGCTCATCCAATGTTCTCACTTCTATATCCGGATCAATTTCAAGTCCTCTTTCCAGAGCCACTTGACCACATTTATTGAAGAAATCATTGCCACGAAGAATTTCAACATAGATTTTCCATTTATAATATGTCCTTCTATTTGTTACGGTCTTTTCACCAGTCCAATAATTAATCGTATAATCCTCTACTTCAAAAGGCTCTTTGTCCATTTCGGCGCTGTGACTCAATATGTATAATTCTTGCACAAGGTCTCTCCATTTATTTTTTTCAATTTGCTTCCCAATGTTAAAGGTATTACTTATTCCTCCATAATATTCGTAAAGATTGGTTATAATCGACAATATCTCTCTATCGTTTTCTTGAACCATATTATTTTTGTTTTTCTTTAAAGGAATAGTAACTTGATTTACGGTACCATCACCAGACGGATAATTGAGTATATATTGATCTGTGTCTCCAATTAATGTAATATCATAACCTGCACATTCTTCAAACTCTTCTTTCTTTAGTTTTCTCCATAATTGTCTTGTTGGCAGCTTGTCAATCACAGATGATATAACGGCTAGATTCTGCATTGTTTGAGTGTCCTTAGTGAGTTCTCTACTTGCTTCCTGAATCTCATCAACAGCGTAATTAACATTAGGCTCTGTATTTGCCCATATTTCAGAGGCACCCTGAGCAATAGAATCAAAGATTCCAAATACCCCTGATAGCAAACTTCCACTTCCTATTATAGCCGCATAAATTAGAACATATCCAAAAGCTACAGCAAATAAAAAACTACCTATAGCAGAAAAGATAGCAGATACACCACGGAAAATTGACATCAAACCTTTAAATGGAACAGCAATAATTTTTCCAAAAATTTTCCCTACAAAATTAACTCCTTTTCCTACAGCTGTATTATTAAATTTAGTCAAGACTTTATTCATGAAGTTTCTAAACGGCTTGGTAATTAAATTTGTGACCTTTGATACATTAGTTTTTACCCCTGCTATTAATTTTTCTTGTGTCTTCTTTTTGATCGTTCTTAAATTATTTATAGGTTCAAGCGTTTTTTTAACGGTTTGAGATGCAACTTTTTTTGCTTCTCTTCTATTTTTATTCAATAATGCAATATTAGTTTTGAGATTTTTACCTACAACAAATGTTCCTTCTTGTATGCCTTTACGATAGTAACGATATTGTATTCCTGTAGCTATAACATTTGTAGCACCTTTTATCGCAAACTTACCTGCTATTCGGCCAGTTCTCTTTGTAGTTTTGTATATAACTTTTAATGTCATTCTATTAACTACAGGCTTTGTAACCATTGCTGATTTTTTGAATACCTGATATCCTTCTCCGAAATCATTGTTTCTATAAAACCCTGAAGATTGAAGAAGAGACCTTTGGGCCTTGCGTAACGATCGCCATCTTTTTACATGGGCCATTTTCCTAGCCCCTTGTGCTGCCATTGCCTTTCTACCGGCAATTTGTATTAACATATCACCGTTAGTAATTTTGGCGCCTTCTTTAACATTTAAAGTTTTAAGCTTATCTCCTACATTTTTTTCAAGATATCTTTCCTTTCTTATTTTTTCATCTAGGCGCAATGATGCATTTGTACAGTCATACTCTTTATTAACATTCTTTCTATACAATTTGCATTTTAATCTATCATTTAATTTTTTTAATGCTTCGTAATTATCGGCTCTTTTACCATGTAACGCTGTTCTTTTTTCTTTATCGATTTTTATGCGTTCACTTTCTTTTATAAGACTTCTGATATATAATGTTGTATGAAATTTACCGTTTGAATCTTTTGTATAGTTAATAAAAAATAACCTTTTTACATGAATGGCATCCATATCGAGCTTTGCTATATCTTTTCTTCTGGTAAGTTCCTTTTCAAGTTTTATAGCTTCCTTTCTTGCTCTTGCAGGATTATGCCGATAACAATGTATAGTTCCATCACTTTTTAGCTTTATTCTACTATGAGTTGTTGCTATATTAATATTGTTTTTAAGAGTTTTTGATGTAAATAAAGATTGAGTTTTCCAATCTTCTATTACTATCGGTCTTTGTTTCATCTTTATCCTAGTTTTTTGAACTTCAGAAACAACCTTATTTCGAGAGATGTTCCCATTTTTATCAGCCGTAGAAACTTCATTTATTATAGGGTTCTTCTTTATTTTTTCTTTATAATCAACTTTTGCAATAATATTATTGCCATTTGTATCTTTAGGTAAATTATGAATATAATTCTGTATTTCTGTCCCGTATTTTTTGTTGAACTGTTTATACTCCCTTGTTATCTGGATAGCTGACATTGTCGCCATAATTGCTGCTCCAGACTGAATTATTGGTGCTGCAGGCCGTAAAGTTTTAGTGTATCCATAATAAGCCTCTGTTTGGCGTACTGTTCCTGATTCAGCCATACTTCCTGCAACAACCACACGTCTTCCCATATTAATAGATGAATCTTTAAATTTCTCAAATTTCTCTTTTATAGAAGTGCTACCCAGCTCAATTTGTACAGCGTCTTTATACCCTATCGTATCTATATTTATAACTGCCAATTATCCTACATCTCCTTTCCTTGAAAGATATACTCTATATATTATGTCTAATGTATAATTAACCACTTTGTCGGTAAAATAAAATGAGTCTGCTTTTATAGCAGACTCACTATTTTTAACCAATTATGATACTTTTGCTAATGAAATTTTCTCTAGGAACATCTCCATGGCCTTTATTTGTTCCTTCTCTGCCTCATTAGCCGGCTTGTAATATGTTATAACTGAGCGCATCCAGCCAATATCATAATCATTTGTCAACTCAGACAGCTTTGGTTTATCATGAGCATGTATCCCGATAGTGATTTGTATATCATCCATGCTATTAGTTTTTGTTTCTTTTCCTGCTACAGGTGTCTCCGGTAGCCTTTCGGATGATGCCTTATTTACCTTCAACATCTCTGCCTTAAACCCTGTTGCTGTAAAGGCTGTGTCTGAATTATCATAAGGCGCCAACTTTCCGCAAACATAAACTACATCCACGTCTTTAGAAACTAATTTCTCAACGATATCCGGAAGGTTTGGATTTTTATTTCCCCAGAATGAGATCTTATACCAATATTTCTTGCTATCTTTGACTAGAGGTAGTATTACCTCATAAACATTTTTATCATTAACAACATTTTTTCGGCAATGCTTTAATGAAGCTTTGCCAACAATAATATTAACCTCACCGTTGGTTCTTTCAGCTGCAGTTAAAATACCTTCACCATGAATAAAATCCAAAGCGGCCGCATCATATTTTCCAACTTGTTGAGCGATTTTAACTACAATCCACTCACCTACCGGTATTTCAGAAATACGGGTGTAAAGCTGTTCTGTGGGCTTATTGCCATTCCAGAAAGATATCCATTCAGTAACCAACTCTTCTCTGCCGGTTTCTTTATTGTATGTAGTATATAAAAGTTTAACACTCATTTTTTTCCCAGCAGCATTACCTTCGCCTTCGCTTTTTTTCTGAATGCAGGCCATCAAAATTCTCTCACCATTTTTTAGTTTTAACTCCATAATATATCTCCTTTCGTTTTTTTGGATTAAAGATTAATCACTAATATTATGTGCATACATATTTTTTTTCATATGACAAAAGAAGTTTTAATTGTTTATTAGCCAGATTTATGACTTGCATCTGTTTTGTATTTTTTATGTTTTTTATAACATACCACATAATTTTTATAGATGATGGCATAGCCATAACAAAAAAATAAGGAGGATAATGTCATGGAAATAGAAAATAAAAAAGAAAAACAATTTGTGCACTTACATTTACATACATATAACTCTTTGCTCGATGGAATGATAAAGCCGAAAGAATTGGTTAGAAAAATAAAAGAGCTCGGTCAGCCTGCGGTAGCAATCACTGACCATGGTGTTATGTACGGAGCAATTGAGTTCTATAACGAATGTAAAAGTGCCGGGATAAAGCCTATCATAGGTTGCGAAATGTATATAGCACCGGACAGCAGGTTTGATAAATCAAACGATAAGAAAGCCTATTACCATCTGGTTTTACTTGTAAAAAATGAAATAGGATACAAAAACATCTGCCGATTAGTAAGTAGATCAAATACTGAAGGCTTTTATATTAAACCACGCATTGATTTTGAATTACTTTCTGAATTTCATGATGGGCTAATTTGTCTAACTGCCTGCGTCGCAGGGGAAATTCCGCAAAAAATAATCGAAGGAGATATTTCCGGGGCTGAAGCTGCCGTGTTGAAATATAAAGAACTGTTTGAAGATGACCTTTATTTAGAAATTCAAAATCATGGTCTTTACGAGGAACAACTTGTTGCTAATGAATTAATAAAAATAAGCGAGAAATATAATATAAAGCTCGTATGCACCAATGATTGTCACTACCTTAACAGTTCAGACGGTGAAGCTCATGAGTGGCTTTTATGCCTGCAGACCGGAAAAACTATCCTTGAAGACCACATGAAATATGATGGAGATTACTCGGTAAAATCCAGCGAAGAAATGCGTAAATTATTTCCTTCACTTACCCAGGCTTTTGATAATACTCTTGAAGTGGCAGAAAAATGTACGTTCGATTTTGAATTTGCTAAAAGTCCGGTCGATTATCGCATGCCTAAAGTATTTATTCCAGAGCAATACGGAAACGATTATTTTGCATATTTAAGTGATGAGGCATATAAAGGGCTTGATGAGCGTTACCCTATTGCACATCCTGAGAGAGAGGAAGCAATCAAAAAGCTTGAATATGAGCTTGAGGTTATCAAAAACATGGGATTTGCTAAATATTTTCTTGATACAAGAAAAACTATTTTATGGGCAAGAGAAAATGATATACTTGTAGGCCCTGGTCGTGGTTCGGGTGCAGGTAGTGTTTTAAATTACTGTCTGAAAATAACAGATTTAGATCCAATCAAGTATAACCTACTCTTTGAGAGATTTTTGAATCCGGAAAGAATTAGCATGCCCGACATTGACGTTGACTATCAATATGACAGAAAAGATGACGTTATAAAATTCGAAGCTGATTCTAACGGATACGATAAATTTTGTAAAATCCAAACTCTTGGAACAATGAAAGCTAAAGGTGTTATCAGAGATGTTTTGCGAGTAGGCGGATATAAGCCAGCACTAGGCAATAGACTTGCCAAATTAATACCTAATGATCCAAAGATAACTCTCGAAAAAGCGTATGAAATGGATCCTGAAATTGCAAAATTTATTGATGAAAATAATCTTCAAAAAGAGTGGGAAATTGCCAAGAAACTTGAGGGATTAAAGAAGTCCTCTTCTACTCATGCTTGTGGTCATATCCCTACGCCAGTACCTTGCGAGGAATTATTTCCTTGTAGGATTGATGAAAAGACAGGATACCTTGTATGTGAATACGACATGGCCGAAGCTGAACATTTAGGCAACCTTAAAAAAGACCTTCTCATGTTGCGAAACCTTACTGTAATAAGTGTAGCTCATAAAGCAATTAAAGAACATTATGGCATCGATGTTCCTTTGTGGACTGAAGAAGTCCTTAACGATAAGGATGCACTCAAATTATTCTGGGATGGATCAACAAACGGTGTATTCCAGTTTGAGTCCGAAGGAATGAAAAAGTTCATGAAAGAACTAAAGCCAGACTGTTTTGAAGATATTATTGCAGGTGTATCATTATATCGCCCCGGTCCTATGGAATATATTCCGAAATATATTAAGGGTAAACATGATCCTTCTAGTGTTGTCTATGATTGCCCTGAGCTCGAACCACTATTAAAAGCTACTTACGGTGTTATTGTTTATCAGGAGCAGGTTATGGCAATAGTACAGGAACTTGCTGGCTTTTCCATGGGACGTGCCGATCTTATTCGTAAGGCAATGGGTAAAAAAATAGAAAAAATAATTGAAGATGAACGACAGAACTTTGTTTATGGTAATGAAGAGCTTGGCATAGATGGATGTATCAAAAGAGGGATTCCTGAAACTGTTGCACAGAAAGTTTATGACGACATGTCAGAATTCGCAAAATATGCTTTTAATAAATCGCATGCCGCTTGTTACGCTGCTATTTCAATGCAGACGGCATACTTAAAGGCACACTATCCAGCTGAGTTTTATGCTGGTCTTCTTACTTCAGTAGCAGATCAGACAAAAAAACTAGCAAAATATATCATTGAATGTAAAAAGAGTGGTCTTGCGATAAGTAATCCTGATATTAACCATTCAGAAGTAAATTTTACTGCTACTTCTGAAGGAACTGTAATTTATGGACTGTCAGCTGTAAAATCTGTAGGGAAAAATGTAGAATATATCATTTCAGAAAGAAAAGCTAACGGTCCATTTAAAGGTCTTATAGACATAGTAAAAAGAATCCCTTCATTAAACAGAAGAACTCTTGAAGCACTAATTAACGCCGGCGCTATGGATTGCTTCGGTTATAACAGAAATACATTACTTGCTAATATTGAAAGAGCACAAAGCATTATTAAAAACGACATCAAAATAAAAGAAGCACAGGTAGCTGGACAAATGAGTCTTTTTGAGATATTTGAAAGCCAGAGACCGGAAGTAAAAGATGACTTTGTTGAAATTACAGAGTTGCCGAAAAAGACTATTTTATTAAACGAGAAGGCTTCCACAGGCTTTTACATATCTGGTCATCCATTTGAAGATTATCAATTGTTGCTGGAAGCAACAAAAGAAAAAAATCCAAACTTTAAATACTTGAATTCTACCTACTTTGCATATGAAGAGGAAAATTCAGAAACGGATGATTATAAGGATATGACAGAAGTAGATACAGGAGCAAATGATATATATTCTTCTGAGCGAGAACTCCTAGTAGAAGAAAATCAAGAAGTCATTATTGCTGGCATTGTAACTAACTATAAAAAAATCATGACTAAAAAAACCGGCAAGCTTATGGCTTTCTTTGATGTAGAAGATATTTATGGAGTTATTCATGTCATTTGTTTCCCTAATGACTATGAAAAAATAAGTTCTATTTTGGATGACGACGTCATGGTTCAGATCAAAGGTTCCGTAACCCTCGATAGGGATACTGGGGCTCCGCAAGTAGCGCTAAAAGAACTCACTCTAATAGATCAAGTGCCAACAAGAATCTGCGTCAACTTCAAATCGGAAGATGATGTAAAATCAAAAGCTAATATATTAAAAGAAATACAATCAAAAAAGCCAGGAAGAAGTACATTGGCTATATATGTAAACAAAAAAAATACACGCAAGGTAATGTCCGGTTTTAGTAACGATGCTATAGACGATTTGAAGCAACTGTTTGGGCAAGGACAAATTATTGTTCAGTTAGTTAGTTAATAGTTAAAAATAAAAACACCCAGTAAACTGGGTGTTTTTTATGTATTTTAATTATTTTGCAATACAAAGGATGCGGCATTTTGTAGTTCTGGCTTGTCATTCATATCTCTTACAATCCATTCAAGATAATCTTTTCCTCCAGTTATATTCAAAATATCATTAAGTTTCATCCCACGATATTTACCAAATGGCATTACAGTTTCACCTAAATCAGCAGATATCCTACCAACATATGTGGTTACATCTCCATTAACATGATTAATTATTTCATTTATCACAGCTCTTTGTTCATCTGGTATTTGATATAAAAAGTGAGCTCTCGAACAAAACATATCTGTATAATGACCAATTTTTTCGGCCAATGTACGTGGAGTAGGCAATATTGTTTCACCTTTTCTGTTCTTATTCCATTGACCAGAATGAGTGGCAACCATACCAGCCAAAAATTGTTTGTCTTCTGGAGAAATATCATGTTTTGGATGGCTTTCATGAATTAAATTTGCTGCTAGTTTTGGATGTTCCGGAACAGTATATTTTCCTCCCTCTTTTCCACACTTCACGCAATCATGTAAAAACGGAAAACAACGAATCAAATCTCTTGTATGAGCATCAGGTGCAATGTCTTCTCTTATACTATTTAATTCTAGCAACATATCCCAGCATGCTTGCATCATAAAAGCATGAATAAGCTGGCCGCATATTCCGCATTGTTGAGCCGAGTGATATTTTCCTGAAGTTGAAGCCGGTACGGTAAAGAAATAATCCGGAATAAATTCTGACATATCTAAAAAATAGGCTTTGACATCAGTAGTTTCAAAATTTACAGCTGCAACTTCAAACACTTTTCTTTTTAATTCTTTATCTATGATCAATTATTATATCTCCTTCCTCTTATATTACATTATTCCTAAAAAGATTATGAGGAAAAAATCTGATCACCTAAGGCTGTGAGAGAAAATAAATGCGACAGAATATTCTTCTGTCGTTTTCATTTTCATTCATATGTATTTAATAATGCATTGAATTTTTAGAGTTTTTATCTTCACTATCAGCAAATGAATGAATAAAGTTTTTAACTTTTCTTCTAATAGTATCTTTACTAAAAAAGAATATTATCAATGCAACAATAAAACACGAAGCTATAACAAACGGCCAAATAGCCTCGGCATAAAATAGCCATGGGAATTTATCATGAAGTCCATTGTCGATACCATATTTCATCATTAACTTAAAATCTATTCTTTCAATTAGTTTTTCAAGAAAAATACAAAACAACCCTATAACAATCATGATAAATCCGGCCTTTTTCTGTTTAATCATCTTCTTCCTATAGTCAGATGGTGTTTGAAAAGGTAATCGTTTATTATCCATATCCACATCTCCTTTTAATTTTATTTACAAGTATATCATGTGGCAAATAAGTATTATTAATATCTTATGAGAAAAAGATTGTAATTACATATACTATAACAATAATCAATGACAATGTCTTCCTATTTTTATAATGGTGATTAGTAATAATGGGGCGATGTTTACAAGCCACACTCTTCTATTTTTTTGTTATCTACATAATATCTTCATAAGATAAAAAACATAAGGAGGCAAGATATGAGTATACAGATGAAGCTATCAAACGATGCAAAGGTGGTTATTGCTGGAGATTTTGAATCTATATCTAAAGCTTCAAAGGTACTTGCTTCAGCAAAGATATCCGGTTTAGATATAGCTGACAGATTAGTTATACAAAAAATTATAGACGATTATTGTCTAACTGCCACTATTTCATATAATGGTTGCCCTGTTTTCAGTGTTCGTCGTATACAGGACAATTTAAAAAAGCTGAAAGAATCCGGAAACCTTTCTAATATGTCCGACGAAACATACTATATTCTTAGTAATATGTTTGATTATCCACATGTTTCTAAGAATATCTACATAAAATTTTATAATAACAATTACATAAATTTACTTAAAGGAATTACTATAACTTATCACCCTGGAAAACCGGATGTAAACATTATTGCAGATATTCTTTCAGCCGAGAAAGAAAAACTTTTCAATAGTTGAATCAATAAAAAAAAAGAAGACTTTGCGGCCAATACGCCGTAAGGTCTTATTTTTTATTCTCTACATAATTTTTATGAATCTATTTAAAAACATAAGGAGGATATGTGTATGAATATAAATGAAGCAAGAATAATGGCCGCAAATTTTTTTTATAGGGCAATAAAAAGGAAAAGACATATAAATTTAAGCAATATATCCTTTGAAATAACCAAAAATTATTTAGTTATCGCTGACCATGAAGCAATAAATGACAGAAGCGATGAATATGAAGTCCCTTCCGAATACTACGCTTTGCCATTTTCAGAACCATATAATTATTTACATATTATATATTACGATGCAAATGGGGACGGTCCCGTATTCTATCGTGATGACAACCAAACTGTTATCAAGGCAGAAGATCGGGATGGAAACATAATTTTAAATATTCCAGATGAAATATATAAAGCTATAGATATCTTAGCTGACGATTTTTCGATTAACGGTTGCATGGATGCAAAAATGGTTATGGTTTCCCCCGGTTGCAAAGCAGTTTTATGGTTAGCAAACGGCGATCCTGGATATCCACCCGAACCGCCGGAGTACGAAGGTGTATGCCCTCATTGTGGCAGTCCTATAACAGAGTTAGAAGGTTGCTGCAGATGTATTTCTTGCAATAAGTTTTACAAAATTATATACGACGAATGTTAAAAGTAAAAAATAAAGGCCTATGACAGATACAATGCCATAGGCCTTTTTATATCTTAATTTGTTTTTTTTGCCTTTATACATAATACATGTGTGACGTATGTTCATATCAAATAAAAATACATAAGGAGGACGCGGGTATGGCGCAAAATTATTTGGAGATAGCAGGTTACGGAAGGGGGGCTGGTACCGATCATCCATACACAATAGCTTTTGAGTTATCCATAAAAACTCAAAAGGTTGATGAGGGGATCCGGCGACTATCTACCAAATCTGGACTGGCCGTCAAAAAAATTAATGGTGGAGGAAAACCTCTATCAGGCTTTATTAATATTACAGAAATTAACACCATGAAAGAAAGGGTTAAATATGCTCAACAAAAAATAATAGAAGCAATGTGCAACCCAGCTGTAGCTGTAGAAAATGAATATGTTTTTAGGATGGGGACATTTAAAGGCAAAACTCCATCTCAATTACTACTTGAAGGAGTACCTGAAGCTGATCTCTTAGCTCAAAGAGACTTTTTGGGTAAAAATGCAACTGGAAAGTTTGCCGAAATAAATAAAAAAGGTATTGCAGATATAGATACTGCCATTGCAAAATTCAAAGCCGGCACTTTAAAAGCTTCAGATGCAAAGTCCTCTGTAATTCCTCTTTTTAAAAGTGGGCCAAGATATTTTGTGCAAAAAAAGCCTCAACCCTATGAAACAGAAGGCTGGGAATTAACTATTACATGTAACCCTTATGATAAAAATCCGTTTTCTATTGAGTGGCAGTCAAAAAGAGTAACAATTGATAAAAATGTTATCGTGGCTGCCAAAGACGTAAAGATTGAAAACGCTGCACTCACCGAGGTTGAGTTTATTGATATGTGGGATACTACTATCAAAAAATTGAACAAACTTGAAAATGAGGATCTAGTGCAGAGAATTCAATATGCTGAAACTATTTCTTACAAAAATAACAGTAATAACGACACAAAAAATAATGACTATGAATCTACTCACTATTCATCATCTTATGATGATGACATGCCATTTAAGTAAATATATATACGTGAATAAAAAATCACAGTCTGTACGTTTCCGTACAGGCTGTTTTTCTATTGTTAAGACATTATATATCTAAATCAGAGAAAAATAAGGAGGCCTTAATCATGAGCTATTGGGACAATGCGGAAAAAAATAAGGCTATTGCAGCCGCACATACAGCAGAAATGAGCAGTAAATATAGCAAAGAAATAAGAGAATGTATTAATAAAACATGGGTATATGATAGTTCTCTTTACTCTCCTGCTTCTTCACCTATTAAAGGATTCAAAGGCGATATAGTTGTAGAAGCCACGGATTCTGTAAGCGCAATTTTTAGTATTAATTCTTTATCTACAGGTAAGACAGCTGTATTAAATTTTGCTTCCTATACAGAACCCGGAGGTAAATTTATTGAAGGAAGTACTGCTCAAGAAGAATGCCTTTGTCATTCTTCATTCCTATACAATGTATTAAAAGAAAAAACTGAATTCTACGCTGAAAATGTAAAAAATAAAAATAGAGCCTTATACACTAATCGTGCTCTTTACTCTCCTGGAGTCATTTTTATAAAAAATGAAAAGACCACTATTGTAGACGTAATTACTTGTGCTGCCCCAAACTACAAAGCTGCAAGTAAGTATTGTAAAGTAACTAAACAAGAAAATAGAGAAGCTCTTGAAAGTAGAATTGGATTTGTGCTCGATATCGCGCAAATGGAACGAGTAGATAATCTTATACTCGGAGCTTTCGGATGTGGTGTTTTCGGTCAGAATGCAAAAGAAGTATCTATGATATTTAAAGAAAAATTACAGAGCGGCAAATATTACTATAAAAAAGTTGTTTTTGCTATTCCAGGAGGCCTTAACTTGAAGCTATTTCAGGAAACCTTTATGGTATGATACTATTTTCTGTATTGTAGCATATAAAATTCTATAAAAACAAAAAGCGTTCCCAATTAAAAATTATTGAGAGCGCTTTTTTATACCTATCCTGCTTTGGCTTGATTTACCTTTTCCATCGCTTTGTTAAATCTATGTTCAGCCAGACTTGATAAATATTCCAAAAGCGATGCTAACATTGAACTTGCTAAACCGGCAACTCTTTCCTTCACCTTTTTTGGAAATGCTCTTGCTATATTAATGAGTTCTTCCCAATCTTCTGCAGCCTCATCTCCGTCATATTGAATCCAATAACCAAGCTTTAACAAACGAAAAACTTCATTAAAAATCTTAGATTCTTCCAGATGGTCTTCCCCCATTTGTTCTGAGCTAATGTATCTAATGACTGATATAGCCAATTGTTCAGCAAATTTTTTCAAAAGTTGGTCATTACATGAGTTCACTATATCATTCATTTTGTTGGTAGTTTCTACAATGTTTACCCAACTAATAAAATGACCAAAATTTGCATCTATAACATTTTTTGTTACATTCCAGATATTGCCGATTAGCAATTTTTCCATACTAACCTGTTCGTTTTTTGCAGACTTCATCATCATTGCCTCCTTCTATTTTTTATTAATCTATACATTCTTATTATGTTAAAAGTGAACTTTTTTAATTGTCATAATTTGTTTTCCATATGTTGACTTAATTTTTTTTAAGAGATATGATAAATACATATATTTTGATATAAATCTCTATTAACTTGTCCATACAATAAACGTTATTCTCTCATAAAATAATGTATATTTTCATAAACCACATAATATTGATACAAAACCATAATCAAAAACAACATAAATACGGAGGTAATTTATGATGAAAAAAATGATATCTATATTATGTATGGTAATTACTGTTTTATCTATTATATTGATATATCCCTCAAGTGTAACTACAGCTGCAGGAATAACCAAAACATCTACCAGCTCAAATAAAACTGCATCTAGTTCAAACACTAAAAAGATTGATATATCTAAGTATTTAGTTTACACTATTAAGAATTGGAATGCCGGCAAAAAAAGAGTTGAACTCTTTGACATTGCTGATTATATCGATGAAGAACAGAGTTATTTTGATTTCAGCGTAATGGGCGGACAAATTTACAAAAAATATCCTTCTTCTAGTGATCCTTCAATTATGAATGTATATGAATTTACTGAAAGACCTTCTTTTGCAGGTAAACCAAGAACCATCACTCTTTCAGACACGGATCTTTTACCTGAAAATCTTCTTAAATATAACCTACAAGTTGGAGATACAGTAATAACTAAAACATTTACGTATGAACAAGATGGTAATGCAAAAAACGGCAAAGAACCAATTGAGTGGGAAGTAAAAAAAGTACAAATTATTTATACAATGTATGGGGATAAAGGAGATCCTGTTACATTCAAGATCCGTGCCAATGGGGCAAATATTTCTGCCAACTATTATTTAGTAGCAAAAAAAACTTTGGATTATGACGAATATTTCAAATTTGAATCCGGACCTAACTTATATACAGGTACAGCTCTTAAAAAGCAAAAATATGATAACAAATATGTAAAAGAGCCGAATAACTTTAAAGGTTTTGTTTTCGATCCTTTACAAGGAGCAAACATTGATTTTACCATATCTGACGATTACTATAATAGATTTTATTGGAATACCTGCAATACTACAGTATATACTGGAATGATAAGCATTTATAATTTTGAAGGACAAAACGCAAAGTCATTGCCTACTGAATATGCACTTTCAAAAGGCGTTCCGACAGATAATAAGGGATATGTTAAATACAACTGGTTATACGGTGTAAGTCCTTATTTAATAGACGGTAAATCTATTGCTTATAGAGGGATGTCAATATCATCAAGCGGTAAGCTGCATTGGAATCACACATTTACAGACAAAGCAGGCTACCGACCTGAAATGACAATATGGACAGGCATCGATACAGCAAAAATAAATAATAAAAAATACGATCTTACCGAAAAAGAACTAACAAATGGCACATGGAGAAAAAAATATGAAATTAATTATGATGTTTGGAAATCATTAGAGAATTTCGTTACTTGGAAAATACCAAATTAAATAAATTTCAAGCAAAACAAGAACTTTCTACAGTTCTTGTTTTTTTTATTAATATTTATTGACACGATGATAGTAAAATCTGACGTCATAATAAGAATGTTAAAGCAAAACAATAAAAGATCGTGTCCATTAGATTATATATTGTTTTACTAAAGTTTCCAAAAATAATTTAATGACACGATCGCTGAAAAATCTTAACTCATAATAATAATGTGCAAAGCAAAACAACAGAACAAACGCGAGTTGTCCTTAGAAACTCAATTTAAAAAATTAAAAGAAAGGAGAAAAGGCCATATATAAGCTAAGGAATTATATATGGCGGAAGAGACCGTATGGGTAATGAAGCAATTGAAGGCTCAAAAATGGGTTCACAGTTGATCATGTTCGTAGCGATTGTAGGTCTTGCATTAATTGCCTTCCTTGTCGGCAAGAACCTTATGAACACCGGTTTGGAGCAAATGGAATCAACAGTTCAGTCAGTTAATGACTCACGTTTCAGTGACTACAATGGCAAAACAGTCAGAGGTCGTGCTGTTAAGTCTGCTATTGATACCTTTGCCAACGACAATGTTGCTATTTTTGTTCACACATTGGCAATGGAAGATGAGTCTCTTTTACTAAGCGGCCATGAGGGACAAGAAGGATGGCAGAAGAAGGACATTCATGGAAATGATGATGGACCTGCCTTTGATGGCAATGGATTAGTTAAGGGTTCAAACTTATGGAAAATAACTGGTTTAACTGTTGATAAAAATGATGGCGGAAGCAATTATAATGAAGTACTTTTCGTCAACTATGGTGCACTGCTATCAACAGAAGGAAAGTTTGAATTCGATGGTAAGGTAACTTTTAACCGTGACTTTGCATTAACAAAAAGCGGAAATGTACAGTATAATGCTGACGGATCCCTTATAACAAAACAGGGTACAGCAGAATACATTGCCAACTCATCATCATTCAATGCTCAGTTGATTAAAAACTCAGCCGGTGAAACAATAGGAATTATCTTCTTCCAGAAGAAGACCTACTAATTATAACAATCGCTTCGAAACACACCTTAAATAAAGCCCAGGATTTTAAATCCTAGGGCTTTTTTCTAATTTTTTTTCTTCATTCTTTATCTTCTACTTAATAAATAAAAAAAAAGACTACACACATAATAAATACAGAAAATATTGCAAAACGCAATAAAAATAAAAACATATGGAGGTAACTGAATGAAGGAAAATGAATTTTTGAAAAAAGATGAAGGAATAGCAATTCATTCCCAATCTGAAGTGAGATCGTATAATTTATGCACCCATTTAAGGGCTCTATCAGATCTTGACATACATTCTGTCAAGAATACTGCTTTTGATAATGCAATCATTGCTAAAGACATAATAAAAATGTTTATTAATGGAGAATGTGATATTTCTGAAATTGATGAACTTGTAGATGAAGGAATCTGTGATGATTACGAAACAACTTTGACAGGAAAAAAACGCAAGGAAACATTAATTAAGGTATTAAAAAGATATTGCAGGAGTGAAAAACGAAAATTAATCACCCCCGAAGCAAAAATAATCAATATAGAAAACACCTTGTTTAGAGTAAAGCCTGATGCCGTCTATGATGATGGTAAAACAATTGAAGGAATCGTTTATAGAAATTGCTTACCGGATGTGACACAAACAGGTAAAAAAAGAGATAAATCTGTTGAAAAATGTACAGAACTTTATCTTATTAACGAGTATCTAAAAGGGCTCGTACCGTACGGGGAAACAAGAACACTTAAAGCAAGCTATTATTTTTTACATAAGCACGGAGATAATCAACAATGGTCAAACGATTTCTTTGATGGTGCAGGTAGAAATATTGTAACTCTGGAAGATGTGTATACAAGCGGACAAAATATTAAAACGGCCAACGACCTTGAATTAATTAATCAAATCAATGAATGGGAAGTTGGCAGAGAATGCTCAGGGGAAGATTGTAAAAATTGCATGCTTTTTCTGCTCTGTAACTATGTTGGTTCTCCTGTTCACTTGGAGAAAAAAAATGGAGCGTCTGTAAAAGTTATTCCCACAGAAGCTCAATCAAAAGTGATAAATTTTACAGAAGGCATTGCAAGAGTGGTAGCTGGCGCCGGTGCTGGCAAGACAGAATGTGTCGTTCAAAGAGTTGTCAAATTAATAGAAAACATGGTTGCTTCAGGATTAACCATAAAACAAGCTTGTAATACTATTCTTATGATTACATTCACAGAAGCTGGATGTAAAGAAATGCGGCAAAGAGTTAGAAGGAGGCTTGAAGAGCATAATATATTTATTGATGCTGAAGATCTTAAAATAGCTACCTTTAATCAATTTGCATATCAAATAGTAAAAGAACATTATGAAGACGTAGGATTCAAAAAAGAACCGGTTGTTATAGATGATGTTCGCAAATCGGTAATTGTAACCCAGCTACTCGACGAACACGTCATTAGCAACTTAGATTACCTACATTTTACTATAGACGAAAAAAACATTAAAGGTGCTCTTATATGCGCAATTGCCGTTTTTGACAAAATAAAAGAGCTAAGAGTTGATCCTCTAGCAACAGACACTCCTGACAAAGTTAAGAGAGCTTTATCCGAAAATGGTATGTATCGTTTTTTAGATGACATAGCTATATCTCAACTCTGCATGCTGTTTGATGAGTATCAAAAAAGATTAATTGAAGATAACCTTATAACATTTGCGGATCAAGAACCTATGATGCTTGAAATAATAGACAAGCATCCGGACTTAATCGATTCATTGGGTTTTGCTCACATAATCGTAGATGAGTTTCAAGATTCCAACGATATTCAAATGCATATTATCAAAAAACTCACTACAGGAAAAGATTTTAAATCTCTCATGGTCGTTGGAGACGACAGTCAGTCTATTTTTGGATTTAGAAATACAACGCCCGAAAACATCCTCCACTTTTTTGAAAAGATGGATGTAAAAGACGGGATAGATTTAAGGCTTGTTGACAATCATCGCTCAACACCCGAAATTCTGGACCTTGCAAACAAAATAAATGGCCTTAACAAAAATAGAATTGATAAAGATTTAGTCTCTACAAGAGACCATGGGGAAAAACCAATAGTAAAAGGTTTTCATAATAAACCTGATGAATACGATTATATAGCAAATGAAATAAAAAGGTTAATTGATGAAAAAGGCTATGAGCCTGAAGATTTCGCATTTATCAGTTTTACTAATGCAGAGTTAGTAAAAATGGGAGCTAAACTCTCGTCTTTAGGAATACCATGGGTAATGATGAACCCTACAGTCCTTATGTCAAATGCAAAAGTTGTCGCAGCTATTTCGCTTGCCACAGCTTTTTGGCAACCTGAAAGCACATCTCTATATTTTAATTATCTTACTGTTCTATACGATGGTAAGATATTGGAATTACCTCGTGAAGAAATAAATGCCAAAATCAAAGAACTTAAAATAATGTTTGAAAATATGGATCAGCATCCTATTCCTGTACAAAGGCAGCTCTTCCATGATATGTTGGAAAAATTAAAAAAACCAATAATCATTGGAAAAGATGCAGATGAAAATGATAAAGACAATGAAACAGGGATTGATGAAATTTACGAATACTTTCTTGAATTAATATACCAATGTCCAGATCTACCTTCGGAATTACAGTATATATCTGATTTCAAAAAATATGGGACAAAGGTAGCTAAACGTATGGAGCAATCTTACCAGGGCGTGGTTCTTACAACAGCTCATTCATCAAAAGGATTAGAATGGAAAGTTGTATTTAACTCATTAACAAATTACGATAATCCATATTTACATAATCCAAACCATGAAGATGCTGTTGAAGAACGCCGCCGTCTTCTCTTTGTTTCATTGACAAGAGCAAGGGATTTACTATATGTCACAGGTCAATACGTTGCATATGGTGATGCTGATAACAAAACTTATAACCAATTTCTAAGAGAAGTATTCGAGCAAAACGGGGATAAATACGATCCTGTAGATCCCATGGCGGCAATAAAAGCAGCTGAAAGGAGAGCTAAAGCGGCTGAAGCAGCGAGAAGACGTAGGGAAAAAGTTCGAGATATCTGGGCATCATATACAAAAAAACTTCCCGGACAATTAACTCTCAATCTCAAATAAATAATAGCCTGCAGATTTTCTGCGGGCTATTTTTGTTATAAACAATTTCATTAATTTATCTACTTACATAATATCATTAAATAATTAAGGAGGATATATATGTTAAACATAAAAGAACAAATTATAGTTGCTTTAAAAAGTCCTTTATTTATTATAACAACAATTATTTGCCTATTGATAATAATTGCATGTTATACTTTTTATTATATAATCCCATTTGAAGCTTTATCTTTAACACCATATAACTGGACATATGATGAATTTGATTTTTTACATGACCGTAAAAACTTATATTATTATGGAGATATAAACAATTATGACATTAGATCAATTTTGTTACGAATATCAAAAATATATCCAAATGCTTTTCATAAATTTCTAAATGAGAACGGTGTGATTATTTTTACTGAAAATGTCCATACTGTAATGCATAAATTTACACCTATACTTCGATTCATGCCATTACATAAAAATGAAATTGACTATTCACATGGCGGGTTTTTTACAATAAAAAATAAAAGGCCCGTTATTTGTATCAACTTAAGAATTCCAGATGTAATTGTGCCAATAGAATTAATATTTACCCATGAATTTGGCCATTACATAGATCGCAAAAAAAATTATTCTAAAACAAAAAAATTTAAGACATTTTATAAAAAGCATGCCAAAGATTACAAAACACCATGTAAAGCATGTGAAGGTAATCACAAGAAGAGCAAAGAAGAATTTTTTGCTGTTCTTTTTACAGACTTAACTTTATATCCAAATGATAGCAATGATATACCGAGAGATCTTAAAAATTATATGCAACAAGTTTTTGATGATTTTAACAACTATGCAACCTGTGAGTAATTTCACAGGTTTTTTTATTAAAAAATTTTGCCACCTACATAATAAGAATAGTTACAGAAAAACATATGGAGATAACAAATATAGCACTTGGGAATAGTTCTTCTTATGCGAACGTCCCGTTAATTGCTTACTATTTGTTACAAGTCCTTATGTTTGTCTGTAATAAATAATAAGCCGGCGGGCGTACGCGAAAGGAGATATTTGTATGAAGAAGAATGCAATATTGTTAGGTGCAGAAGTTACGGTAAAAGTACCTTATCCTGGTACTGCTGATCAAATCCGCGGAGTCATTTCTGAAGTTGGATCTGATCAAATCACAATAACAGAAAAGTTGTCGGATTCAGATGAGAAAGCCGGAAAGATTGCCAGAGTTATGAAGGTTCCTAAAGCTTCACCAGAGGTTCTTGTGTTCCATAAGAACCCTAATGTTCCTGAGGCAAAGGTTGAAGATGGAGTATTAATAGTAAACGGAGAGACAGTCCGTACTGGGTTTGAAGTTGCTGCTGTACTCATAACTCTTCCTAATCGAGTTTACATAACAGCTGAACCTTCTGTTTCAGCCAAAGATCGCGTAGATGTCTATAGCTATAACGTAGCAAAGGACGAATTCTACAAAGTAAATAATCAGCCCCTTGCTCTTGACATCAATAATCTCACAGAAATCGGCACGTCAGTACTCATTCCTTACCTCAATAAACATGAGGAGGAGGAAGAGAAACAGAAAGAAGATGGTAGCAAGGAAAAAGTTAAGTACGAAGTCCTTGAAGAAACAGGTTATTTAATGATTTCCACCACATCTACTCTTGCATCAATAGTTAAAACAGAACTGGGCAACAGCCCTATTATGGACGCCAGACCGTTAGGAGATACATCTGCATATTTCATCACCACATCCAAATTTAAGACAGAAAACACATCTTCTCTAAGCTATACCAGCAACACATATAACTATGACTATGATGAAGAATTCGATGAAGATGAAACTGATGAGTATGATGATTACAGCGATGATAATTATTCCACATCAAGTAATGGTCGAATAGTTCCAGTAGATGAGGGAAAAATCATTATTCGTGCTTACAAGGCTGAAGGTCGTCATCTTTATCCTGTTGGTGCAATTGAACTTGATGGCGAATATGTATCTGCAGTAATTGCAGGTCGTACGGCCGTTATCAAGACAACAAAAGCTATACATGTTGATATAGCCGGCCGTATTTATGAAATTACTGACAAAAATGCATTAAAAGACCTTTACGGCTTTGATTATGTCGTAAAGGATGAACGGAAAAACGGAGCAATTAAGCTCTGGTTTACAAACAAGAATGCTGAAATTAAGATCTATAGCGTAACTCCTTCAGAGGATCGCGGATCCATAATTGATGTTCTGTAATGTCTGCCCGGTTCCGTTTATATTAAAAAATTAAAAGGGTTGGTTTTTATATTACCAACCCTTCTTTTTTTATCTCAAATATCTTGTTAGCATTTGGTCAATCGCTTCATTAATTCTCTTACGCTCTTCTCCTTCGGGATAGGCTTTTATTACTCTTCCATCATTTAAAACTGCACAAGATTCAGCATGTCCACAAAGATAATCATCTCTTATTCCCAACGCATATAATTTATCCTTTACATAACAAGCAAATGCGCGGGCAAACATCTCTGATGTTGAGGCCCAGTAACCACCATCCTTTGAGAACATAGAATCAAACAATTGAGAGTTCTCGTAATACTTAGTTCTTTTCCCATCTGAATTCTGTAGCATAGCTTTTATTACAGCAGCAACTTCAGGGTATGTATTATTGTATGTAGGCATACTCATAAAACCATCTGAAAAGCCATATGGTTCACTTAGGATATGGTCAATAGCATGCCCATATTCATGAGCAAGGGATCCTGCACCTCTCCATTTTGTAAGATTAATAACTTTACGAAGAGGTTCATAATGTGCCATGGCGTTTCCTCTTCCTCTTGCACCAAATGCAATTGATAATTTTTCTCCTAACGATATTTTTGAGTCTGGTATATTTAGTGCAATGGCTAAATTTTTAAAGGAAACATAGGCCATATCGAGATTTTTTTGTCTGTCACGATCACTAAGCCAATTACCAAATTCCCCGCCGTGAAATGTAAAATCTTCAATATAATCTTCCCCTGTTTTAGAAAAGCCATTTAAAAATTCACGTTCATTCGATTGAATCAATTGCTCAAGCTGCTGATACAAGAATTTCTTTTTTCTGGGCTTTTTCTCTTTAGTATTTGCCTCATTAGATGTTAAAGATTTAGTTAAAATATCAGCTTTGGCTTCTTCAATTGAATTATAGATTCCTGTATACTCATAATCTTTAATGGCTAGAACTGAACCTGCTTTCAACTTTTGACTTTCTTGGTAAGGCAGATTGTGAACAGCAGAAAACCCATTCCGGAATTTTCTCATACAATAACTAGCATCCGTCTTTGTGGCATACGGAGGCATAAATTGCTCTTTTGGATTTGTTACTACCATAAAGTCATATTCTGATAAAATCTTTTCTTCAGATGTATACATAAATTTTTTCTTAATAATGTAATATTTGCATAATCTCAAATCCATCGCAATTGCCTTAAAAACTCTACTACCACCAATTTCTTTAAGTAAAGATGTCATAGCATATGTTCTACCAAAGGAATGAGTTACAAAACCGCTTGCCTCGCATTTCTTAAAAAAAGTATCAATTTCTGCCTCATCAACAATGCTTTCGGCTAAAGATTTTAATGTCTGAATTGCCCTTATATATCTTTCAACATCACCAATACATGGTTTTGTTGATATACTGTCTCTCAATGTTTTTGTGAAATATATAATTGTTATAGGCGTACCGTTATTTTTCATTGCTTCACAGTCAATCTTTGGCCATACATTGTCTTTTATTACATAAGCAGCCTTTTCCTTATCATTCATATCTGCTAAATCTTCAATAGAAAGGCCTCTTATCTTCCACTCGTCACGTTTAGAACCTCCAATTTTTTTTCCAAACTCATTTGCTATCATATTGTTACCTCCTAATATATTTATTATTTACATTTACATCTGTAAATGTTTTGCACATGTATTATGTGGCCAATAAAAAAAATGGGACTTTACATCCCATTCAGGTTTCTCACAGTAACTACCAAATATATTTTTTTACATAATATTGGTACAATACCTTTAAACTAAGGAGGCAAAAAGGTGACAGAAACAGTTAAATATTTTACAAAGATTCCTTTTAAATTATCTAACGAACAAGAAATGTTTATCCAAAGAGTTTTAGAAGGTAATAATGTGTTAGTTGATGCTTGTATAGGAAGTGGTAAGACTACTGCCATACAGCATCTGTGCAATGTTTTACCATCAAATAAAAAAATACTATATCTTACATATAATAAGCTGTTAAAAATTGACGCAAAATCAAAAATAAAAAATAAAAATGCTACTGTTACAAATTACCATGGTTTTGCGTATATATGCCTCAAAAGATTAGGTATAAATGCTGGTATATCAGATCTCATCCAAACCTTTAATAAGAAAAAACCAATTGTAAAATACGATATATTAATTATAGATGAATACCAGGATATAGAACAAGAATTAGCAGACATGCTAAAAATCATAAAAGATTATAACCCTGAATTGCAAATTGTTGCGGTAGGCGACATGAAACAAAAAATTTATGACAAAACGACTTTAAATGTGGAAAATTTTATAGACAAATTCCTGGGAAACTATGTAAAGCTTGAATTTACGCAATGTTTCCGTCTCTCAGCCGATCATGCTGCTAAGCTTGGGCGAATATGGGAAAAGAAAATTGTTGGGGTAAATTCAAATTGTAAAGTTCAATACATGACTCCTAAAGAAGTAGTAAAATTTATAGCAAAACAGGATCCAAAGGATATTTTATGCTTAGGAGCTCGAACCGGCGAAATGGCTCGTGTACTAAATAAACTTGAACAGGATTATCCAGATAAATTTAATAAAAATACTGTTTTTGCAAGCATATCCGATCATGAAGAACGTGCAACTGAGCCAAATGCTGATTCCTGTATCTTTACTACTTTTGACAGTAGTAAAGGCCTTGAAAGAAAGATTTGTGTAGTATTTGACTTTACAGAAGATTATTGGATAACCAGACTTAGACAGCCTCAACAATCTTACCAGATTTTAAGAAATATTTTCTGTGTAGCGGCAAGCCGCGGTAAGGAAAGAATTATTTTCGTCATAGACAAGAATAAAGAATTACTTTCAGAAAAAAGTCTTTCTACTAATAGCTACACTACCGAACTATTTAAAGATGTCAATATATCCGAAATGTTCGATTTTAAATTTAAAGAAAATATAGAGGAATGTTTTAATTTATTAAACATAACTAAATTGCAAGTAAAAGATAACTCTATTATAGATATTGAAAATAGAGATGGTCTAATAGATTTATCGCCATGTATTGGAATATATCAAGAAGCAAGATTTTTTCAAAATTACAATATTGATAAAGCCATTGCCCTTTGTGAGGATCTTAAATTTAAAAACAATCTTAATTTAAGGCCTATGCGCTCATCAGATGAAACTCAACCAAATTTAAAGCAAAAAAATGAAAAGATAAAAAAATTAAGCGTGGAAGAAAAAATATTACGACTCGTCGCTATGGAAACAAGCCAAGCTAGGTACGTGAACCAAGTAAAAGTTCCATTTGTCAGTTCAGATGGAGATAAAAAACTTAGAGAAAGGCTTGCAACCATATTTTCCCCCAACGAACAAGTCCAAGTACGATGTGATATTGATTTTTATGACTGGAATGGGGACCATATCTTTACGGCATCCGGAGTCCGTTGCTACAGTAAGCTCAGGGGGCAAGGTCACAGCCAAATCCCCAGGTACCGCTACCATTTATGCGACTGTCGGTGGCATAAAGTTATCAAGCAAAATTACCGTTATTAAAATCAGTAGTTCCTCCTCGACTCTTTCCGTAGGCTCTACCAAAACCTTAAGTGTTTCAGGAACGAAAAATAAAGTTACCTGGTCTTCAAGCAATAAATCTATTGCCACTGTTTCAAGTTCAGGTAAGGTTACTGCCAAAGCACCCGGTACCGCTACCATTTATGCGGCTGTAGATGGCGTAAAGTTATCCAGTAAAATTACTGTTAATAAACCTGTAACTCCTACTCCCACACCGGCACCCACAAAAACACCTACTCCTACACCATCGGTTACTCCTGCACCGCTTCCTGCAGAAAAACCAACTGAATCTCCAACAAATACAAAATCTTCAAAGAAAATTGTAGGTTATTATGCAGCCTGGTCCAAATATTCCGGCTTTACACCGAGCAAAATTGACGCAAATAAATTTACTCATATTAATTATGCTTTTGCTAACATTGGCAGCGACAATAAAATAACCCTAGGCTATCCGGATATTGATGGGGCGAATATAAAGGAGCTCAATCAGTTAAAAACTAAAAATCCTAATCTAAAAACCATTATATCCGTTGGTGGATGGTCTTGGTCAGGAAGATTTTCAGACGTGGCATTAACGCAGGAGTCCAGAAATACATTTGCTGACAGTGTTATAGATTTCATTATAAAATATGATTTTGACGGAGTAGACATTGATTGGGAATATCCGGTCAGTGGCGGTCTGGAATCCAACGTAAGAAGACCGGAAGATAAACATAATTTTACACTACTTCTTAAAACCTTAAGAGAAAAACTTGATAGACAGAGCTCTATCAATGGCAAAAAATATGAATTATCATTTGCCGGGGCAGCCGGAAGCTGGTATATTAAGAACATTGAATTAATGGAAATCAACAAATACGTAGATTATGCTTATGTTATGACATATGATATTCACGGTTCCTGGGAACCTATTACCAATTTTAACGCTCCATTGTATGGTACTGATCCTCTAAATCCTTATAAAATTAGTGTGGATTCCGCCATCAATGACTGGCTTCAAACCGGCTTTCCAAAAGAAAAGCTGATTATGGGAGTGCCGTTTTATGGTTTTGTTTATCAGGGAGTAAGTCCCCTTAATCAAGGCTTATACCAATCTTATTCAGGAATAGCCTCCATCAGCTATGATATCGTTGCAAATTATTATTTGAATACGCCAGGATTTACGCGTTACTACAATATGTATTCCAAAGTACCCTATCTTTTTAACGGCTCTACTCTAATAACCTATGAAGATGAACAGTCCGTAGCAGAAAAGGCCAACTATGTCAATCAGAAAGGCTTAGGCGGTGTAATGATCTTGGAGATAAGCCAGGATCCAAAAAGTATTTTAACTAATAGCCTCTATCAAGCCCTAAATAAGTAATTTTGTAATCTGAATATTACACAAAAGCAGGATGTAAAGCCGGAATAACAGCTTTACATCCTTTTTATGTTTTAAAATATTTTATATGAATTTTTAATTATAGGAAATATAAACAACTAATTTACTCACTAAAAATGGATTCTGACAATCAGTCTGTCAAAGATTATATCTCTCCATTTTAAATTTGACTTAGTAGATATCGATTAGGAAACTCTAATTTATATCCAGGCCCTTTTCTCCCATATCATATAAAAGTTCTTCGATTTCATCAATATTTAACCTATTATGGATACCATAAATAAAAAGAGCATCTCGTTTTACCTTGGGGTACAATTCACTATGGCCCGATATTTTTAAAAGTCTTTGGGTTTCTTCTACACATAAACCAAACCCGACAGCGATTTGAATAACCTTATCCCTTTTTGGTTCTCTTTTGCCGTCAAAAATCTGATATCCGTATACCGTAGAAAGACCTGCCCTTTTTATTATATCTGCTTTTCTACTGTTGGTTTTCTTTAACAGGTCTTCCAAGTAAGAAACCAAGGGTTTTTCTATAAATACACTTTCATTTTCCCTTGTAAACTGATATATATCATTTTCCTTCCGTAACTCGTTCATAAGTTCCTGTGTATTTTCTTCCATCCGCTAACCTGCTTTCTGTAAATTTTATAAACCTTTCAGTTAAATATATTGACGGTAATCATATTACCGAAAAATGTGTCAAAATTTACACCCCATTGATACCGGCCTGAAGGCAGTGTCTGTAAAAACTCTTTTTTAATCACTATAGTGTTATTATCTATGATGTAATCCTCTGATGACAAAGGAGGTGTAATATCATTTTCTTCCTGAATAAACGTAACTTCCTTTGCATCGTTCCAAACCACACGGATTACCACATCTTCCGGATTGGACAAGTAAAAGGCATTTACAGACGTATAAAATACAGGCTGCCTATATCCGTTTATCAAAGGGGCCTTAGTATCATCCTCTTTTTGCCCATACCAATTATCGTCGATTTTGCTGTATGCATTATTGTTTTCACGTTCTTCCTTTGAGGTACTTTCGTTACCTGTTACATCACCTGATTGGGATACGGATGGAATGGGAATTATATTCTTGGCGTCTTCCACCTTTTCTTTAGACTCGATGGACTTGGTTTCTTTCCCTTCTTTACTGTTCTTTTTGATATCTGAACCTGTTAAAGAAGTTTCTGTGTTTTTTTCTTTGATAGTCTTATTATCTTCTTTATGAAGATTATTATCATTAGTATTGCTCTTCTCTATGGATAGAGTTTCCTCGTTTTTATCCTGAGATAAAGTATTTTCCTTAAAGCGTAACGGGTTATCATCAACTTTTGCTTGATCTTCAGTAAATTCATTCATACTTGCCATTTCATTTCCGTCGATTTCTTTAAGAACCTCATTTTTCGGATT